>Ga0208299_1001169_pt1 | contig 20408 bp, 30 predicted proteins | sample 15_taG_FD_184089 | JGI IMG/M metagenome (GOLD analysis project Ga0208299, IMG submission 184089) | Marine viral communities from the Subarctic Pacific Ocean - 15_ETSP_OMZ_AT15312 metaG (SPAdes) (version 2) | ecosystem: Environmental > Aquatic > Marine > Oceanic | place: Pacific Ocean | collected...
ACCTAGCAAGGCTTTTGCAGAAAAAAGGGTATGAGGTTTTCGGCGGTTATCGTCGTGGAGCCAGCCCAAGAACAGACAGGCTTGAGCGTTTGGGTGTCAGTTGTGAAATGGTGCCTATCGAGCTTGGTGAATACGAAAATATAAAACGCACCATTGACAGGGTCAGGCCCACCGAGATCTACAATTTAGCTGCACAATCGTTTGTCGGTGATTCATTTGAACTTCCGCTGTACACCGTTGATGTAAATGGTGTTGGCGTACTGCGCCTGCTGGAGGCAATCCGTGGCAAAAATATACGACTTTACCAAGCATCTACAAGCGAAATGTTCGGCAACGCGCCAGCAAGACAAAATGAACGAAGCCGTTTTCAGCCTCGATCACCCTACGGTGCAGGCAAGCTTTTGGCGCATTCTTTATGCGTTAACTATCGAGACTCCTACAAAACCAAAGTCAGCTGCGGAATCCTGTTCAATCACGAAAGTCCACTTCGGGGACAAGAGTTCGTCACCCAAAAAATCGCCAAAGGAGTCTGGAACAACAAAATAACTCTTGGGAACCTGGAGGCAAGGAGGGATTGGGGGCATGCAGCGGATTATGTCAGGGCGATGTGGTTAATGCTGCAGCATGATCCGGATGACTTTGTGATCGCGACTGGTAAGAGCCACACCGTGAAAGAATTTCTAAACCTTGCGTGTGAGACCGCCAAGCGTTATCCGGAAATAGCTTCAAGTCTGGATCATTATCGTCCAGCGGAAGTTCACCACTTGTGCGGTGATGCAACGAAGGCACATGAAGTATTGAAATGGGAACCAAGGATCGGGTTCAAACAACTCGTTAGCGAGATGGTCAGGGAGGCCAAAACATGCACAAAATCTTTATCGGATATGACCGCAAGGAAATCGCGGCCTATCATGTCTGCGCACACAGCATAATTAAACACGCCACCGCTCCGGTGAGCATTTGCCCCGTCAACATCAGGCATATAGAAAATTTCCACAATACCGATTACAAGGCATCTACTGAATTTGCCTTTACTCGTTTTCTGGTTCCGTATTTATCAGATTACGAAGGGTATTCGGTCTTCATGGATTGCGACATCCTTGTTCGTAGCGATATAAACCGCCTGTTTGAATGTATTGACGGTATCTCCGATGTTCAGGTTGTAAAGCATCGATACGTTCCAAAAGAAGGCAATAAGTTCCTTGGGGCGGAGCAAACCAAATACAGTAAAAAGAATTGGTCAAGCGTCATGCTGTTTAATAACGCTGCCTGCAAAACCCTTTCAAAGCACTATGTTAATCGCAGTGGTGGTTTGAACCTGCACCAGTTCGATTGGGCAAAAAAGGTAGGTGAGTTACCGAAAGCATGGAACTACCTCGTTGGTGAGGGTGTCGATGATTCGGTCTACGGAAATCCTAATCTTGTGCATTTCACTTTGGGTGGCCCGTATTTTGAAGATTATAAAAATTGTGCTTTCGCAGATGAATGGTGGCAATGCTGGAGGGAAGCAAATTCGGTTTTAGATAGGAAAGTTTTGGGAGGCGGAAATGTTTAACAGCGTAGAAGAGGCGATTAAATTCGGGGAAAAGAAGCAGGCAGATGGTGGACGGCCTGAATTTTTCCTGCAGGCGGTTGATTACAAGGACGCAAACGGCAATGTATTAAGTCGTGATGAGATTTATGTACGCATATTTAATATCGGTGATCCGAAAAGTATTATCGAGCGCCCCAAGCGTCCTGAAGATGAGAAAAGATGGCCTGCTTACTGGCAGGCTTATCAGGAAAACTCAGAGGTGCCGGAACAGGGAACACCAACCAAATCATTTCCGTTATTGACACCGGCTGACATCCAGAATCTCGGCAGGCGAAAAATAAAAACAGTCGAAGAGATTATTAATCTTCCGGATAACGAACTTAAAAATATTTTCGGTGGCAAGGGATTTGCTACCAAGAGAGCCGCTGAAAAGTTTCTGGATTATCGGCAGGGCGATACCGCTGCCTTGTTGCAACGAATAGAAGAATTGGAGAGTAAGCTTGGCAACGATACTAAGCATATGTCAGGGAGTGATGGAGGAAACAGGGTTTCCGAGTCCGTCAACTCTGGTGGGAAACAACGGGCAAGACGCAAGAACAATCCTAAGGCTCGCAAAAACGTCAGCAAAAAGGCTGGCTGAAGAATATCCGTGGAGTGTCCTTACCAAGGAGCATGAATTTCCGCTGGTTAAGGATAAGGCTTCGTATGATCTGCCGGACGATTTCGGGCGCTTTATAAACGGCACCATGTGGGATCGGGTGGAATCGCGTCCAATCGAGCGTGTCGCGCCACATATCTGGCAGGAATTTAAAAGCGGGTTAGTCAAAACCGCTGTATATCGACGCTGGCGTGTGAAAGGTGTGGAAGGCACTAAAGAGCTTTTCATAGACAGCACCCCAAGTACGACACAATGCGAATATGAATGCCGTGATGGAACCAAAGTGCGTCTGGGCGTTGCGTTTGAATATATATCAAATGAGTGGGCGGCAAGTACGACGGGCAATCCAAAGACAAACTTTACGGCTGATACGGATACTTTTTCGCTGGATGACTCGCTGTTGGAATTAAATATTAAATGGCGTTGGCTGAACGCACTAAACCAGACTTATGTTGAAGAAAAAAATGAATTTGATCGTTACCTGTCGATTGCAAAAGCGCAGGATGGTGGTGCCGGTGTATTAAGGGCGGATCATGGGCAGGCTTTCCGTTATCCGAATATTCCGGAGAGCGGCATTGGTCTCTAGGGCGGCTCTGGCAAGAGAGCGATATCGTAGTTCGTATAGGGGTTCAACGCCTGCTCCTATCGGCGGCTGGAATACCCGCGATGACCTTGCAAACATGCCTCGCGCTGATGCAGCGGTGTTTGACAACTGGTTACCGGACACAAACGCGGTGCGCCTGCGAAAGGGGTATCAGCAGTTCTGTACTGGCGTGGGTAGCGGAAATGTAGAAACCCTCCAGTCACATGTCACAACCTCAGGAACAGACAAGCTTCTGGCCTGTGGTGGTGGACGCATATATGACATTACCAGTGGTAGTGCAACATCGCTTGCTACCGGCTTTGCCAGTAATCGGTGGGACACAGTCGATTTCAATCGAGGGGTGGTGTTCTGTAATGGCGCAGACCAACCGCAGATTTACGATGGTAGTACAGTTTCCGCCGCTTCATTTGTTGGCGGTGATATCTCACATGATCGTTTTTTCTCTGTGCATGTATTCAAAAACAGGGTCTATTACGCAGCCAAAGATGAACTGGCCTTCTGGTATACCGAGCTTTTTGCTTCTACCGGAACTGTCACAAAATTTCCTTTAACAGGAATTGCCGAAAGGGGTGGTAGCGTTGTTTCAATCAATTCATGGACAGTTGATGGCGGCAGCGGACCAGATGACTTTCTGGCTGTCTTCACCTCAGAAGGTGAGGTGCTGGTGTATCAGGGAAGTGATCCTGGTGATGACTTTGCCATTGTTGGAAGATTTTATGTCGGACCTATCGTGGATAATCGGGCTATCGCCCCGATCTACGGCAAGCTTTTTGTGGTTACTAACCGAGATTACATATACGCACCTGACCAGTTTATAACACAGGGTGGCGGCAGGGACTCAAAGCTAAGTGGTGCTGCAAGGGATGCACTTGCGTTGTATTCGGGTTTCGCTGGGTGGCAGGCTCATTACTCTCCTAATGAAGGGTTAATGATTGTTAATGTGCCAACGGGCGAAAGCACTTCGGTGCAGCATGTTACGAATGTCAGGACCGGAGCAGCTACCCGTTTCACCAACCTGAATGCAATGGTGTTTGGTGAATTCAACAACAAACTGTATTTCGGTGGCACGGGTGGAAAGGTTTATCGCTACAGCGGAACGACAGATGACGGTAGTGCAATTACAGCAATTGCGAAAACCGCACCAACGATTTTAAGAAGCAATTCCGAAAAGCGGGTGTCAGCGTATCGCCCACGTTTAATCAGCGTCGGCAATGTGACCGCTGTGAGTGGGCTTGCATATGACTTCCATCCTGTTGCATTCAAGCAATCAATTAGCTTGAGCGCAACTTCAGGAACGGTGCTGCCAGCTGACTGGCCTTTTGATTGGGCATCGGAAGACACAACAAGAGAAGAATGGATGAGGGGCGCAGGACGAGGCACTTTTGTGCAATTGTTTTTACAGGTCAGTTCAACTGTTGATGTTGACTGGTTAGGCACCGATTTCATATCAGAACCAGGAGGCATTCTGAGGTGATTGTGGTTCCCGCCAATGCGGCGGAAAACGTGATTTTTGCCAGTTGGGCTTGTGACGTTTTGGACGAAAAACTAGAGACATTCGGCTTTGACAGATTCGGAGACCCGCTGTTTAACACAGTTGGATTTACAGTCAGGGACGATAAATTGGCATGCGTAGTTGTTGCTTACAATTATGCAAAACCGAATGTCGTTATGGCGTTTGCTGCAACGAATCCTCGTTGGGCAACAAAAGGAAATATTAAGGCTCTAGGGCAGTGGGCATTCCGTGATTTGGGGTGCCAGCGCATTACAGCCTTTGTCAAAAAAAGTAATAAAAGGGCTAGGAAATTCGATGAGGGGGTTGGATTCAGGCATGAGGGGAAATTACGCAAAGCCACAGAGAGCGAGGATGTCATCGTTTATGGGCTTTTAAAAGAAGAACATGAGACTTGGTTAAGGAAAGCATATGGGAAGTAAGGGTGACACCGTCGTGGAAGCCGTCGATCCGTTAGAGGTTGCGCAAACGGATGTTCGGTTTAACCGCATCGATCAACACACACCGCTTGGGTCATTAACCTATAGCGGGCCAGAAAGAAATGTTGCAACGATGGACCTGAGTCCAGAGCAGCAGGCGATTCTGGATGCCCAGCAGGAATCTGATCTTGGGCTGTTAAATATGGCCCTTGGCAGGCAGGCAGATTTTCAGGCGGGATTGCCTAATCTCGTCGCGGATTTAGAGACTGACCCCTCGGATTATGAGATGCGAATCGATCCATCTCAATTTGAGGGTATGGATCGTGATTATTACGAAGATGCTGTTTTTGACAGGGGGTCAAGGTTACTAAATACCCAGTTCGATAGGGAAGAGGATCGGCTAAGGCAGTCGCTGGCGAACAGGGGGTTGACCGGCACCACAGATGAATTAGGGGAGGCAGCAAACACAGAGCTTGGGCTGTTCGGTCAGGGCAAAAATGAAGCTTTTCAAGCCTTAGCTCAGGATGCCGTCCAAAGGGCGGGGGGCGAAATGAGGGCGGACCTTGCAAGCCAATTGGGTTTACAGCAAGGGGTAATCGGTGCTGAACAGGGAGCAATGCAGGCCGCTATGGCGGGTGAACTGCAGCAGGCAAATGTCGCAGAAGCCAACAGGGCGCGTCAGTTCAATGAGATGGCGGCGTTACTTGGAATGCAGCAAACCTCAGCACCAAATTTGTCAAACTTTTATACCCCATCACAAGCAGATGTTAGCGGTGCCTACGCACTCGAAAACCAAGCCAATATGCAGAACGCACAAATGGCAGCTAATGCCCAGCAGGGCATTATGTCGGGCTTGTTTGGGTTAGGCTCCAGTGCAATATTAGGCTCCATGTTGAGTTAAAGGAAATATTATGCCATTAGGAAATCCACAGGGTTATCAAGACCCGCTACAAGTTGCGCTCAGCAACAATACGCTCCATCCATCCCAAATGGGCGTTGCTCCGTTGAATCAGCAGTTTTTGCCTTCACCTGTTGCAAAGGATCGTTTCTCACCACCTCGTACAGGACCGGCGAGTAAGTATCCTCCTAGGCAGCCTATAGCAGGCGCTAAAGGTGGCCCAATGCGACAGCCTCGCAACATAGGGCATCCATCTAAGGGTGGTCCGATGCAACAGCCGCCTAATATGAGGGGGCCTAGTGCCACGCCGCCACCAGGGTATCTGCGGCAAATGTCCGCGAAGGGTAGCCCGATGCGACAGCCTGCAAATATGGGTGCATCCACAACGGGCGCTGTTAGCAGTCCGCCTGTTTATCGAGGAGGTCTTCGATAATGGAAATGTCTGCACCCAGGCGTTCTGCATTATTACAAATGTTATTAAAACAACAGCAAGCACCCCGCCAAATTGTCCATCCAGCCCAGTTGGCAGCTGAACTAGGCTCCCAGTTTATTCGCGGCAAGGCAATGTCAGGGTTGCGTGAGCAAGAGGCAGCTGCTGGCAGGCGCGAAGACGCTTTAGAAGCCGCTGTTCTTTCTCAGGCATTGGGTGGGCCTAGACAGGACTTTCAGGGCAGGCCGATTACAGATGCCTCTGGAGCGATGCAGACAGGTAGTCCGGAGGAGATGTACGCTAATTTAGCAAAATTGCCACCAACTAGTCCTATCGGTAGAGCGGTTTTAACGAAATTAATGACTGGTGAAAAACAACCAGAGTACGGCACCACGACAATAAAATCGCTTAATAAGGACACTGGCGTAAATGAGGATCAAACTTGGATAACTGAGGACGGCATCCCTGTTAGGCTTTTCGACTCGGGCGATACATGGGACCCTAGAAGGGATAAAAAAGACGGTACTGGAGGCGGAGGTGCGATAAGTAATTTTTACCTCACTGGCGACGTATTCGGTCCAGACGGAAGCCTGATAGGTCGGGCAGAAGATATTATTTCGGCGGAAGCGGGTACAGAAAAACATCAGATTTTAGTTGGCAGTCGTGATGCAGCTAAAACGGGGAATGTGTCCGGTAGAACAATGCAAATTCATGGCCTTACGAGAAACCATCCTGGATTAAGCGTAGCACAGGCAACTGCTATTGTTGACGGAACCGCCGAAATGAACGTCACCCCGAATGGGGATGTCATTTTTACTGATGTAGTAAAAGAAACAGCGTCTGTTGTGCCACTTAACCAATCGGAGCGTCCGAAAAGCCCTACGCCTAACCAGGCTGACGATCAAGGCTTTTATTCGCGGTCTCGTTATTTAACAGGCTTTGTGAATAAGTTTCAATCTGCGACAGGCCCAGCTTTATCCTTGGTTACTGACGAGGCCGTGTTTGCAAAAGAGCAAGCAGCCACGACAGCCATTAATAATGCTATTGCCGATTTATATAGAACATTTGGCGCAAACACGCGATATCCGATGGGGGAGCAAGAGCGCATAAGAAAGGAAATTAATATTAAAGGAAGGTGGTTTGATAGTCCGGAGGCATATGATGTCCGCTTGCTGGAAATACAACACTTCGTTAATACCAAAATTGCTGAAGATTTGGTGAGTTCAAAGGATGTGTCATTGGGGCCAACAGCAAGAGCAGGCTATGGGAAATCCGTTGCTGACCTTAGGCGTTTTCATGCGCAACTCGGTTTTCCAGATTATATTGTTAAGCATTCAAAAGAGTCAGCAGTTCCAGATAAGCTTTTAATAAGAATGGATGGTACAAGTAAAGCTAGGGATGCAAACGGCAATCGTGATCCCAATATGGATCTTTCCATTGCGAATCTGTTATTTATTGATTATGAGCGTTATTCGCCATTGCTTGACAAAATCCCAGAATATTATGAGCGGTTTAAGAAGCTAGGTCTTTCGGAGGATGACATCGTAGAGGCGATCCAGCGCCAAATATACCAAGAAGGAACTACTGAGTGAGCGATAATTTAACCCTGCAGCAGCTAAGGGATATCCAAGCAGACCAACAAGTTGTCGGAAAAGATGAGACTTCTATACAACCGCTGCAAGCGTTACGGGAAAATCAGGCTGGACTAAAGGTTGGCACGGGGGGTGATAGCGGCTTACAGCAAGACATTGCTTTCCGCAACCAACCTTGGGCGGTAAGAAATATAGCTGATCCCATTAATAGGGCTGCGGTTGATCTTTATGATCTTCCAAACGTCGCTACTAATGCCGCTTTGGGAGCGATGGGTACTGATAAACGAATTACTACCGTTAAAGAGAGTCTTCAAAGCAGCGGCCTTATGGCTCCGGAAGGGCAGGAAGAAGAGGGCTTTTTTCCAAGAATGATGTATTTAACGCCGTTGGTGGTTGCCGGTGAAACCGCATTAATTCGGCATGGGGCGCGGTATGCGGCAGGAAGTTTTTCATTAATCAATGAATCTTCCGGTGCAATTATGAACGCCATTCGTACCGCAGCAAAACACACGGCTGACAAACCCCTCCAGTCCTCTGCTATTGCAGGCGTTTCGACTGCAGGGGCCGCAGGCGCACATACGGTGGCTTCTGAGCATATCGTTAGCCCAGCCTGGATTGCGGTCTGGGAAATGATTGGAGCCTTTACCGCACCAGTTGCAGCGTGGGGTTTAACCATGCCATTACTCCGAAATGTGATGGGAAAAATTTCAGAGCATGTGACCCCCTTCTTAAAGGGAGGTGCTGAAATGAGGGCGGCTAAACGCCTGCAAGAAGGAGTGGGTGACAAAGACGCGGCGCTGTCTGGGGTAGAAACTTATGGGGGGCCGATTGAAGGTGTCCCTGGTAGTAGGGGCCTGCCTGTTGGAAGAGCTTCTGATGATGAATTTTTAAGGGCCTTAGAAAACCGGTTGCTTAGCAAAGACCCAGAGATAGCTGCGGCTGCAAGTAAAGATCTTGATGCTGAAATAGATCGTATTTTTTCAGCTATGGGTAATTTTGACGGGAATACCGCAACAGTTAGGGAGTTGTTGGAGGGTCACCGTGATCATATTTTGCGCACCTTGGAGCTTAAAGCCCAACACGCAGGAAAGCAGTCAGCGGAAGACATGGAAGGATTATTCAATAATCCTGATATCGATGTTAATAATATACGCACACGGGAGATAAGTGTCGTTGCAGCTAAAAGCTTAGACGATGCGTATAAGACAGCTAGGGCAACAGAAAGAAGGATGTGGCGCGCTCTAGAAGACTCACCAACATATATGAACACGCCTGTAGAGGTTACTCATGGCACGGCTACTGTCCGAGGATTGAGGGCCGATATTGCCAAAACAGAAAAAGAAGACCTTATTCCAGATTATATTCTCAAGTGGCTTGATCCGGATGCTGTTCCGCCGGAAGTCAAAGCTCAGTTGGAAAAGGCTGGATTTCTGGATAGTGATGGAAATGTTCCGGAGGCGCTTCTTGCACAGATGATAGATGAGGGGGCGATAACCCCAGTGGAGCTTAGTTTTAGGGACGTAAGTCGCTTGAGGAGCAGGATTCTGACGGATATAAGGCATATTCGTGCGCAACCAGGGCATGACAGGAATCAGGTAAGAATCCTCAAGGAAATAGCCAATGGTAATCCGGAGACAGGCGCAAAAGGTTTGGTTGATGATCTGGACCAAGCCAATTTAGAGGGCGCTCGTACCGCTGCAGAATATTCCCGCAGATTAAATGAAATGTTCACTCAGGGCGCTGTCGGTCAATTGTTACGATTCGAGAAAACAGGGGCAAGGTCTTTTGATCCAGCTGACACTCTGAGCGCGATAGTTTTCGGGAATAAAAGAGCCACTAACATAAAGTCGCTTATCGATGCGCAGCCCAATGTGCAGCCGGAAATTGAGGATTTCATTACCGCCAAATATGTGCAGGCGGCAATGGAAAACGGAGTCATTAATCAGGGCAGGCACGATAGGTTTATAAGGCAATTGGTCAATAATGAAGTTGATCAGGTATTACCGAAGCTTATTGAAAAATTTGAGCTTGCTAAAAGATCAGCTGATGTGGCAAAGGCCATGCAGGATAACCTTGCAGCCGGTTATGTCCCCGAAAATGGCGGTAAATCTGTTGCGTCCCTTTACCTTAATGCTCCGGTGGGGCAGGAAATAGAGGGGATTTTAACAGGTGCAACGACTAATCTTTTTGCAGAAGGGGCGGCATTGCGCTCTATGATGAACGGAGATGAGTTAGCCATACAGGGCCTAAAAACTGAATACGTTGAGTATTTGCTTAAAACCGCAACTATGAATGCTGGGGTGAGAGTAACACCCAGTGGAACCACTGAGCAGGTATTTGACCTGCGCGTTGTCAATAACCTCATAAAAAACATGCATGGCAACCAAAAGTTTGAGCAAGGTCTTGGTTTCACTGCGGATGAATCCAAAAGAATACGAATAATGGCTGAAGCACTGAGAAGGGCAACAACGCCGCTAAAGGGAGAAGAACACCTTTACAGGGATATGCCAGCTGCGTTGGTGCAAGTGATGGCAAGAATATCTGGTGCCACGATGGGTGGCAGAGCAGGGTCTGGCCCAGGAACGCCACTTGTGCTTGCACATGAAGGCTCAAAACGAATGCAAAGGGTCATTTCTGGCCTGACTCAGTCAAGAGCGAGGAATCTTCTTTCGGAAGCAATGCAGGATAGGGAGCTTTTTCAGGCATTAATGGGCAAGCGCAGCGCCGCTTTACCTGAGCAAATACGCAACGCAAATATAATTGCAGGGTGGGTGCGGAAGCAAACTTCGGTTACCTTGCCGGTTCTTGCTGCGCAAAGTCAGGATATAGCAGGGGCTGGTCCAGGATGGTCAGCGAGACCCGATCAGGCACAACAAGAAGTAGCAATTAATTAAAAGGATTTAATATGGGTTGGTCCGGCGGAACTTTTAGTCGTTCACATAATTTTAGTGCGGACGCATCAGCAGGAATTCAGGCTCAGGCATCGCGATTTGATGCTGAGTTCGACAATGTAAAAACGGGGTTAGAAACCTGTGTTACGAGAGATGGGCAAAATGCAGCAAGTGGCAATCTGCCTATGGGTGGTAACAGGCATACAGGAGTTGGAGCGGCTACGAGTGCAGCTGAATATTTGAGGGCCGATCAGGCCAGCAAACAAACTGGAATCTTCGTTAAAGGCTTGGTGACGGGCCACAAGGTCAGCGCCAGTGCTACTGTCTTTCCAGCCGCGCTTGCTCACGGTCAAAGGGTGACTATCAGGCCAGACGATAACGTGGTGACCAGTGCCAGCGGCAGCGCAGGAACCTTCATCATCAACGGCTTAACCGCTCCTTTTGAGACCACCAAAAACACAATAATCCTGAAGAGCGGGAATTTTCACGATTACGTTTATAACGCATCTGCATCACCCCCACGTTGGGAAGGTTTACACGCCACAGGTATGGCAGCTGGCTCATTCAAGGGGTTGCTGGTTGGCATGACGGCTACAACGACATGCGAGGTTAACTGGATACTAGATGGAAGCATTGTAACGATGGGAATCGGTAACACCGCATGCACAGGAACTTCCAATACTACGACTTTTGGATTAGATGGTATTCCGACACAAATTTACGCACAGGATGATGTTTCAGGGGCTTGCCTTGTGCATGACAACGGGGCTGACAAGCTTGGTTATTTTGAACTCGATAGCGTGACTGATCCAGGTACGATCTACTTTAAACTTTACAGCGGTGCCTTCACCTCCAGTGGGACAAAAGGGTTTCCCAACGGATGGACGATCAGCTATCCATATGATATTAGCGACACCAGCAACAACAGAAGAAATCCATTGTGACTAGTACGCATGCACAAGGAGGTGCAGCGATTAGCGCAACGCTTGCTGCCAGCACTTATCTGGGTCCTGTTAACGATTTATTGCAGCTTGTCCTTACTATCGTAGGAATCATTTCCGGAATGATGGCTATTCGGTTCTACATGAAGAAAAATAAAAATGAGCCTTCGCAATGACCAAGAGGTCTTTGCGAGCTTAATCCCGCGTTTAATCGATTTCATTTTTACAAACGGTTACACCTGCACGGTTGGTGATGCTTATCGCTCACCTGATGTGCAGTACGGGCATGCAAGTTCATTGCATCGCAAGCGGCTGGCAATAGACCTTAATTTATTCAAAGACGGCAAGTATTTGACAGACAGCGAAGATTATCGCTTTGCAGGGGAATACTGGCTAACACTTAACGACAATTGCACTTGGGGCGGAAGTGCAGACGGTAATCATTTTTCCGCTTTTGCTAGTAAATATCAAATGGAGTTTTGAGATGGAGCATCGAATGATTGATGAGATTAAAGACTGCTGGGAAGAGTTCCCCATGGCGGTCAAATGGATACTGGGCGCAGGATTGTTTTTCGGCATGATTTTCGGGGCGGCGATTGCCTAACCAAATGGTGCTTGGAAAGCGAATACCCGTTGGGGTTGCCTGTACCGGCGCGATCACCTTTGCTGGCGATATATGGAATGTGACCCATCCGGAAATGGCGCTGTCGGTTGCTGCTTGGGGTGGTCTTGCAGCCTGCCTCACAGCCTGCCTGCAGGTTGCCGTCGTAAATATTGGGGGAGTCACAAATGCAGATAAAAATTGCTGTGGGCAATGCAAGTGATGCTTAAAACCAAATTACTCGCATTTGGCGCTGCCCTGGTTGCTATGCTTTTAACTGTAATTAAATTCTTAACAGTTCGTAATAAGCAATTGAAACATAAAGCGAAAGTTACAGAAAAAGCACTCACTTTAGAACGGGATAAGGTTAAAAATGATAACGAAATTGACCAAGATTATTCCCACAGGGCTGCGGAGGCGAGAAAGGATATTCGCAACAAACGCATTCCTGCTCATCTGCGTAACCCTCGCAACTAGTTGTAGCAACACTCCACACTTTGCACTGGGCTTGCCCTCGTGCGTAACGCCGATTCCGGTGACAGAGGAAATTTGGAATGACCTCGCTTTGCTTCAGGAAACGATGTCAAACAATCAGCTTGTCGATCAGCAATGCATTGAGAAGCTGCGCAGCCGCATTGCGCTGCACGATGAAACCACAGGATAACGAATGCCGCACTACTGGAAGCAAGCAATCAGAACTGCATTTGCATTCACGGCGCTCATTATTATGGCGCTTTCCGTGCGACACATCAGCTTTCGCGAGGGATTTGAAAAAGGATACGAACAAAGGGAAATGATCTCTGTAAGCCAGGTGAAAGAGGCTTATCGAATTGGCTTTGCAAATGGAATGCAAAGATGCCGGAAGACGGTAACTCCGGTAGTAGCACAAAGGGAGAGTTGGTTTGAAGATTCTATTGTTGGACATCGAGACAGCGCCTTGTACTGTTTACACATGGGGACTCTGGAACCAGAATATTAATCCAGGCAACATCATAGAGCAGGGCTACACAATGTGCTGGGCGGCTAAATGGCTGGGTGAGAAAAAAGTAAAATTCTCGTCAATCCATCAGGCCACACGCGCAGACATGATCGATGAGATTTATGATTTGCTGGAAGAAGCAGATGCTGTCGTACACTGGAACGGAACCAAGTTTGATATTCCTACATTAAACAGCGAGTTTCTCGCGGATCGGCTCGATCCTCCTAGTAGCTATGCGGAAATCGATCTACTCAAAACTGCCAGACAGCGGTTTCGCTTACCAAGCAATAAATTAGACTACGTTGCGCGCTACTTGGAAATGGATGGGAAAATCAAACATATGGGAATGCAGTTGTGGCACGACTGCATGGCGAACGATAAAAAAGCATGGCGATTAATGAAGAGGTACAACAAACGGGATGTGACGCTCTTAGAGGACATCTACCACGTTTTACTCCCATGGATAAGAAATCACCCCAACATGGGGCATTTTGTGGATACAAGCGATATCAGCTGCGCTAAGTGCGGCTCAAAAGAGGTAATTAAAAATGGGAGAGAAATCAGGACAATCGTCCCCTACCAGCGATATAAATGTATCGACTGCGGAAGCCCCCTCAAAGGGCGGTTGGCAATTGCTGGACACAGACCAACAACAAGAGCGGCCTGATGAATACCAGGTGGGGGGAGATCACTATTCAAACATGAGTATCGGTGTGTCTGAATTTCTGGTAGCCAATGACATTGGTTGGCTGGAAGGAAACGCCATAAAATATCTTTGCCGACATTCAAAAGTCGAAAAAGGCAAGGAGCAGGACATCAAAAAAGCCATCCATTACTGCGAGCTTATCTTGCAATGGCAATATGAGGTGACCGACAATGCGAGTAACGAAAATTGAGCAAATTGAGGCATTAGTAAAGAGTCTCTATAGTTTGGTTGAAACGAGGGAGAAAGAAATTTCTAAGTTGAAGGTAGAACAGCGCGTCCTGCTGGCTCAGTTAAAAGCCGCACAGAACGCGCAAGTCGTAGACTACGGTTGCGAATCGGTTCTGTTAAAAAGGGCGTAATTACCCTGTTGTTAAAAGTGTAGTACAACTTTAGTTCTTTCTTCAGACTTATCAAAAACTTAGCTTAAAGTGACTTCTACGATGGAATGCAATCTAAGCCGTGCGCCGCATACCTATGCGAATTGTTACACGGCCTTATAAAGTATAATCCTCACATCCGCAGAAAAGTTAGCTTCTTTCGATTCGTCAATTTCTCAACTTTGCTTTCAAGCAGATAAACATCTTGTTGGGTGTAATTATTCCAGATGTCTGTCCCGTGATGACCAGCTAAAGCATCGGTGATTCTTTTTTCATATACCCCATGCGCAGCCAGCCTTGAAATGAAAGTATGGCGCAGATTGTGAATCCCTGTCCTCTGCCATTCGCCGGACGGTAGTCCTGCGTTTTTCCAGCATGCCGAAAACAGTTTCCATGTTTTCCCAAGCTTCCCGCCCCTGTTGCTTGCGCACCTGCTCGGAAAAATGTAACGACTGCCATTGTTTCTTTCGTAATCGACTGCTTCCTTTGCAAGCGAGTTCAGGATGACAGCCCTTGGCTTTACAACCTCCTTGGACTTCCCATATGCGATTATCACATAAGTCGAGTATGGATCGTGAAATTCTCGGATATCGGTCCATTTCATGCCGGTGACCTCCTGTTCACGCACCCCCGCGTTAATCGCAAATTTGCAGAGACCCTTGCGCCAGTGTTCAGGCAGGGCAGCAAAAAGTTGGTCTTCCTCTTCATATGTCAGTGCAATCGATTGTTTTTTCATTCCCCTAGGTCGCTCAAAATATGGTGTCTGAGGAATCCAGCGCCAATGCTTGCTCGCTCGATTCATTACTGCCGCTAGGTATCCCACGCGTTGGTTCACAGTTCCTGCCGTGCGTTGACCTTTACCATCATCAAATAAGCCGCGCCCTTGCAGGTAGTCGCTTCTCCATTCGGAGATAGCACCATCGTCAACTTCAATGATGGGCATATCGCCAAAATAATGGCACATACCCGCCAAAATATTTGCGACAGCATCTGCATCTTTGCCTGTAAACTCATCCAGATATCGTTGCGCCGCCTCGCCAAAGGGGCGCATTGCATCTCTTTCCATTTTTTTAAAGATCGATATTGATTGGTTCATTTTGATAAACTCCTGAACCAATTCGCACTACCATCCTGCTCTTTTTGCTGATTTTTTTCAATCACTTCTAGTTTTTCCTTTACCTGTATTAGCGTTCCTTTGATGTTAATAAAGGTCCGCCAATAGTCATCCGACTTGGTGTCATCTTCTACCTGGTTGTCTTTATATTTAGCCATGTCTGCTTTCGCAGCACTGAGCGTCACCCGCGCTTTTATCTCTCGCCAGTGCGGGTTGTTTTGATGTTTTTTAACAAACAAACGCTCTGCATGATCCACCAAAAGACGAACCTCATCTGAGAAATTCATTTTTTTTGTCATGTTGAAATCTCCAGATTTGAGGAGCGTCGAATCCAGACGCTGTCTTCCTGTTTGGTGGTTAGGCTTCCGGTTTTAAGGATTTGCCGCTGGTAGGGCGCGAAGATGCCGCCTGCTTTCGTGGAGCAACTCCAGATGTCGATTCTGCGGCTAACTTCAATATCCTCAAGTATCTCGTGTGCCGCTGATGCGAGAGGGCGCTGACGGGCCTGTAGTTGCACCTCATAGCCATTTAGATATAGCAGCATGAGGGCTACCGAGACCTGTTCGTTTCTTATTGCTTCCGTGTGTTGCAAAACGCGAGGGGTGGCACTTCCCTGTGCCACAAGCGATGTCATATCCATCAGAATGGAATATCTTCATCCTCTTCTTCTTCTTCGGTGATAGGCGCTACGAGAAAACCACTTTTCCCAAAAGACTCGTAATATTTGACTGTGATCATCAGCTTTTGACCGATCCACTCGTCACTCTCTTTGCCAAACGCACGAATTATCTCTTTCGTATTCGTGGGATTCAGCACCAGTTTTTTGTCTTTACCTTTAAATGCAAGTGCTGGCTTTATCTCTTCACCGTCATCGGTGTCAAATGCAACCATTTCGACTGCGGAAATTCGAACATCAAATCTCTTGCCAGTAAAATCATCCGCTTTCAAATATTGGCCTTCCTTGCCTGCGTATTGCGTCATATCCACTAATCTTCACTCCCATAAAAAAACTTATAGTTTGGTTTGAGGAGGTCTATTTCTGTTTGGATTGCGTGTGCGCAGTTGATTTCCTGAGCGTTCCTGAATGTGTCCCGAAAATCGAAAAGGTCTACTTCGTCCGGCCCTGCGCATTTGGAGAAGAAGCGAACCAGGTACTGATCTGGAATTGTCTCGAGTAGCTCTACGACATCCACCTGATCGTAGTTTTCGCTAATCCATAGTTCCGATGCCTTTTGCCGCTCGCGCAAACTAAAGTCATGCATAAAGTCATCGCAATGCTCTGCGAGCTTATGTTCAATTAGCTCTTTGAGAGTCAAACAGAAATTCTCCTAAAGCGTTAGTATAACTTTAGGAATGAAGAGAATCTAGTGTTGATTTAAGGAATATTAAGCTTTTAAAATATTCTGAACCCATTCTTTTTCTTTCTTACGAGCGAATACGGTTTTAAACCGATTCTTGTGGGTCGGATGGTCAGTTTGATTTCGGCGCAAAAAATCCAGCGTCGTGTTTACACCGCTCGCTTCCATCTTTGCAATCTGTTTCTCGTGCCGTTTAGTTTCCTCGTGCAAAAAATTGTGCCGCCTGCTGGCGGTGATACCGTTCGCTGTAATGCAAGTGTTAATGTAAAAATCGGCAACCGCATGTATGAATTTCGACGTTACGCTAAAATATTTCCGCCGCTTGTCAGTTCGTTTGGGTCCTTCGGAACAGCATCCGGTGGCTTTTTTTATCATTCCAGCGTCTTGCAACTCCGCGAAACAACGATCCATGTAACTGCGGTGCCATGAGTGATCAGGCCATCTGCGTTTCATACCATCCAGGGCATCGATGGCGGTAAACCGCCCCTCTGGCTCATTATCGCCAACCACCCTGTTTTTCAAGCTCTCTAGGGCGTAATAGTGTAGAAATCCCATGACCATGAACTTTTTAAAGGAAATGTCTCCGTAAGTTTCAAAGCTCCACTCTATCGTACATTTAATTGAAAGGGACATTGAATCAATGTTCCACACATGATCTTCCATTTGCGCAAGCGTTTTTAATTTAGCCCCTATCGTAGGCACTATTTTTTCCCTAAGTTGTTGTTACTTTCATTTTTTTCCGCAAATTGGTCAGCACCGTGAATACTAATTTTAAAGCAATTTGTATCTTGAATACGATTTTCGTATATTCGGGCCATATTCAATAATCTATAATAATAAAGTAACACTCTACATGCAAATCACGGCCATTCATGTTCATTTCGCTTGTTCCTGCCCAAGCAACAATATAAGTAGATTCGTTAAAAATCGGTTAACCTGAAAAGAAAGAAAGTTATGCTAAGCCCCCTAAGCAAATGTCAAATGAACGAAAATAACTTCTTTCGCAAAATAACAATTGCCAGTGAGGAAAACAAAATTCCTAAGCAGGTGCTTTTAATGTGCATAATGCTGAGCAACGAACAAGAAACCATTGACTGGCTGCACGAAATAGGTTTGGGAGAATTGCTGGCAAAGCGAGAAGAGTTAATTAGCCTGATGGGCAGCTGGCCCCTTTTTACTCAGACTCCACAATTTTTAGAATAATTTCGAGCCGCTCATCCGACAGGTTGGGCAGGGCATCCAGAATTCTTTCAGCTTCCGGTGACAAATTTTCGCTAGGGCGCTTCGGGCCTTTTCCGGTCCATAACCATTCAAGCGAATATCCGCTTAGCTCTGCTATCGATTGCATCTTTTCCATGTCGGGAAGATAGCGTCCACTTTTCCATCCGCCGATGGAGGCAGCCGTGATCCCAAGCTTGTCTGCCAGACCCTTTTTTGACCCGTGTCCCTTTAGACCCATCGCTGCCATTGCGTCTTCAATGCGCAACCAGCGCTCTGCGGCCTGATCCCGACGCGCTTCTTTGGTTTTGGCTTTTGCCTGGTGGTGCTTACGAAGCACCTCGGATTTGTATTTATTTTGATTCATAAGACAGAAATCGCTTGATAATACCGTTAGTATAACTATAATTTGTCATATGGATTTTAGTCGTTTACCTAATGTTCGGTTGTTAAAAGTGTTCCATTTTCACTGCCTCTTTTCTCTTAAAAAGGAAGGGAGGCAGTTTTTTTTACGCCTGCAAAAATGAATCTACACTACATTCAAGGCCACATGCAAATGTTTGAAACATAAAATGAAATGGTTTAAGCATCCCAGCGACGCGAATATGAACTACAAGCTTCGGAAAATGAAGCTGAAATATGGCATGGAGGGGTACGGCCTGTATTGGCATTGCCTTGAGCTTATAGCCGCTGGCGTAGACAAAGACAACATCACTTTTGTACTAGAACATGACTCGGAAATCATTGCACACGACACAGGGCTGCATATAGAGCGCGTCGAGGAAATGATTGTATACATGGAAAAGACAGGGCTTTTCAGCATTGAAAACGGCAAAGTGGTGTGCATCAGCATGGCAAAAATGGTTGATGAATATATTAACAAAATACTGCGGGACCCCAAGGTTATAAAGGCTGTCCTGACACACTCCGGACACTCTCCGGACAAAGTCCCTCCTAAGAGAAGAGAACAGAAAAGAAAAAAACAGATTAAAAAGAAGAGGGGCGCTAAACGCGCACCACAGGATTTCCAAGTGACGATCCAGATGTACGGATGGGCCGAAGAAGAACTTGGCATGGCAGCAACCGTGGTGGACCAGCATACCAAGGAATTTAAGGACCACGAGTTCAAGGATGCGAAAACCGCTTGGGAGAGTGCCTGGAGAAATTGGCTGCGGCGTTCATCCAGATTTGCTCCAAAGCGTTTGAATCAAAGTACAGACAGTTATCACGCAGAACTGGAGAGACAGCTTGGCGGTGATTAACGATGTAGCTAACCTTTTCAAGAGCATGCGGATCGCATACGGGGCGCAGTGGAAGCATGGCTCAGACGCAATAGGTGTCTGGCTGGGTGCGTTGCAGAAATTCAGTGCAGACGAAATTCTGAATGGTGCAAACGAATGCATGGCGCTTTTTATCGACTATCCGCCGACGCTGCCGCAATTTCTCAAAATCATGGAGCCGTTGACAAGGCCGAATACTTATCTTCCTCCACGGAAAACCACTCAGCGTGAACGTCAAGTAAATCTCGCATTCAATCAGGCAATGAATACTTTCGGAGGCGTGGACAGCTTGACCCTTAAAAAAATGCTGGAGAAAAAGGCAGAGATGCTTGATGCGAAGAATGACGAATTTAACAAGCTGCCGGTGGAAAAATTTGCCACTGAAGCGACAGCACAAATGAGGGTGATTGCCAGCAAATACGACAAACAAAAATGCAGTAGGGAAGCGGCAATTGCCAGAGAAAAATTTATAGTACGCCAGGGAATGCAGCGACGGTGAGTGACTTCGTGTGGGTGCTGAACCATAGCCAGAAAAAGAGCGTGATTGCCCTTTTGCGAGCAACTGAGATGCCGTACAAGGTCACCGTTTCAAGGGGCGGGTCGCGCAGTAATCGACAAAACCAATACCTATGGGGTGTGGTTTATCCAACCATCATTCGTGATGGTGGAGAGGCAATGCGCGGTTGGGAAAACAAGGATTTACATGAATATTTCCTTGGGCAGCATTTTGGGTGGCGGCACTACGATCTTTTTGGAATGAAAAAGCAGAAGCCAGAACGGCGTTCCAGCATTCTTTCGACAACAGAGTTCTCAGAATTTGTTGATTTTATCCAGCGAGCGATGGCAGAGATCGGGATATTTATACCCGATCCGGAGGAGCAGTAATGGCGAGGAAAAAAAGTTTGCGCAAGCTTGCAAAGGGACAGGAGTGCCTTGTGAGGATTCCAGGTTATTGTAATCACAATCCGGAAACCACGGTGCTGTGTCATATCAGGCGGGGCGGTGTTGCAGGCATAGGGCAGAAGCCGGTTGATTTGTCAGCAGTCATTGCCTGCTCGCATTGCCATGACGTTATCGACGGTAGGGTGCCTTATCCCTTGGAAAATAAAGACACCTTTGTGCTAGAGGGAATGTGCAGAACGGTTACCTTTTTTGCCAAGCATTTGAATGTGGGTTAAATGAAAAATACCAAGGAATGGTTTCCAAAAATTCTGGAGCTTGCAGGTACGATGCCTGATGCTCGGGTTGCCAAGATTACAGGCGTACCGGCATCGAGGGTGTATAGGATTCGCACAGAT
>Ga0208299_1001173_pt1 | contig 20380 bp, 31 predicted proteins | sample 15_taG_FD_184089 | JGI IMG/M metagenome (GOLD analysis project Ga0208299, IMG submission 184089) | Marine viral communities from the Subarctic Pacific Ocean - 15_ETSP_OMZ_AT15312 metaG (SPAdes) (version 2) | ecosystem: Environmental > Aquatic > Marine > Oceanic | place: Pacific Ocean | collected...
TCCTGGGAATCCTTGCGCCTACTGCCGCAAAGGATACACCGTGTTCAGGCAAAACCGATTCTATTTTTTTATATGCCGCATCTTTTTTGGCGATGAGTTTTTTTAAGTCTTCTTCTGAGTCGTCAAAGCCCACGATGCCAGCAGCAATCTCCGCAGCATCTCCACCAGCCTGCCTGTATTCCTCATAAATTTTCTCGTAATTTTTAATCAGCTTTAAAATGTGGTCCAATGCTTTCCCGATACGCATTTTCCTGGTTTGTGTGACTCTCTCTCCTGCTTTCGGACCTTTGGGGATAACACTTGTCATCTTCTTGGAAACGGTGGAGTCTTTAAAGTCAATTTCCCAATCATTGTCTTGAAATAATCTTACTATCTCTCCGATTGGTCCATCAGCTGCGCCGGTTTCTACAGGAATAGCAATGCGTTTTTTGTTGCCAAAAAGATTTCGGAATGAATAGGCTTCATCCGGGGCATCACGCATCCATTTTTTAATCATACTATAATCATCTTCTGAAATTTCATTAAGGATTTGAGTCCTTAGTTCATTCAATTCTTGTTCGTGTAAATGTTTGCGATAATTTTCAAATATAAGTTTCATTTCTTTTTAATTATCCTTTTAATCTGTCTCTTTATTCCTGAAACATCGTTCTCTAAGTTATCCAAACGCATTTGGGTTGTATAATAAAATCCACCAAGAACTGCGGCGAGGGTTAATAAAGTTATAACTGTTTTAATGTCGAGCTTCATTTGTTTTTCCTTATAACCTTGATTAACATATTGTAAATTTCCCTAGTATATTCTTCTAATCTATCCACTGCATCTTGTGTTGCATGAAGATCAGTTTCAATTCTCTGGACTTGATCTTTTGCCGTGGAACGTTTTTTAACCGGGCGCTTTAAAGAAACAATTCGAGGCACATCAATACCAGTCAATGTAAATTCTTTTATTAATTCTTCTTTAACAATTTGATAAAGTTGTGATTCAGTGAGTTTCATCCGTCTTCGTCCAATGACATTAACTTGTCATATGCCTCCCGTTTAAGATCCGAAAGTTTTTTTAAGTAACCTGTGTTTCGCAAAGTTTTAAATGCCAAGTTCTCTACTGAATATTCTCCGTTCGTTTCTAAGCCAGCCTTGCGTAGTTTTTTAATCTTTTCCATTAATGATTCTGCGCGGTCAAGGGCAGCTTTGGGCGAATCTTCTTCCATTAATTTTAATGCCTGTTCAATTTGATCAATCAACGAATCTGATTTATTGCTTATGCTATCCTCATCAATCTCTGCTTCTGTTTTGACTGGTTCTTTGAGCCACCTATCCTCTTGGACTGAATAAACTCCGGTCGAAGTATGAGGTTCATCAGCGCCTTGAACATAGGCTTCCACTTCAAAACCCTTGATACGGATATCGTGCAAGGAGTTCCATAACGCTTTAACCGCATTAAAGTATTTTTTGACTATTTCTTTATCTTTATTGATGTCGGCAAAGTCAATGATTATATGTAAATCAATATCAGATAGATCCGAATAGTTATAGTTGGCCAACGAACCTGTAAAAGTAATATCTTTAATAGTTGCGGTTGCTCCAAGTGTGGGTTTTATAAACTTTTCTGCAATATCCAACAATCTATCACGGACATCATCACGCAATTTCTTATTCTCGTCCCATAATTCAGGATTTAATTCGTCTTTTGGGCGTAAAAGAGCAGGAACTTTAATGTTTACACCTTCTTTAAGGTGCTTGCTCCAGGTTTCCAATAATATTTTCATGTCTCTTGATCCGCCAGCCACTTGTTCTAGTTCCTCATCATTTAGTTCGCCGTCTATTTTTGGCATAACTATCCCATTTATTAATTAGTTTGCAAGTATTGTTAAGGTTTAAAGAATCTGGCATATGATACAGAGGAATTAAACCATGAAGAATAAAAAGTGTCCCTCGCAGAATTAATTGTAAACCCATTTTACCAGCAAACTTAAGATGACTGAAATAAGTTTCGTTATTTTCTTTAAGGTGCCTCATTCTTCGTCGTTCTTGGGTGGGACTTCGAACTTAACCACGTTTCCCATTTGTTCAACCTTTGTGCCAGGTGGCATATTCTTTTCGAGGTAGCGCATATAAAGATTTGTTCGTTTGGTGGGAACCCACGTCGAATCAATGGAGCCGGTCTTGGGAATCCCCTCAAACACAAACTTAAGATTTCCTTTGTGGTATTCAGGAGTTGCAATAAATTCTTTAATAATAGCAACAACAGTTGACATTATTTTTAAAGGTTCGTTTTCCTTTGTCATTTCTGTGGAGTCATCAACATCAAATACGATATTCCAGGGGAGTTCTTCTTGAAGACCCAACACTCCATCAAACCCAACGTAATAGTGTAACCCAGAGTCTGTGATAAATTCGTAAAAGTATTGTCCGTCTTTGGGGAACGCTTTGTGAAATTTAAATGGATAAGGTTCAACAGAAAGATCTCCAATCTCATTAAGATACTTTTTAAAATTTTCCATTAAGAGTTTCATTAAAATGTTTCCTGTTCTCCGTCTTCATAAGTTATAATTGTTTTGTTTGCTGGGTGTGGCTGAATATGAACCTTGATAAAGTCATCCATTGAATCAAATACCGCAATACCTCCGCGTGGCGTAGGATATAACCAGTGAATGATTGCTTGACCTGTTGCCAATTTAACACCTTCAATCACCACACCTTCGCCAGAAATGCCAGTTTCATCTGACTCTCTAAATACCGTAAATGAGCGAATTCCTCGTGGTGCAAGTTTGGGTAAGGGTTGAGGTTTCAGTTCTTGTAACTGTTCCAATTCTTTCTTTTTTGTAGACATTTTCAACCCCCAGATGCGCCCGGAGGAGCAGAGCCACGATAATCAATTGGAGCTTCCTCGTCAAATGGTCCGCTATCTTTATTTCCGCCATGACGTAAAAGCCTGGTCATCTGTTTTTGAAGTCGTGGTTTTAATTCAGATTGAAAATCTTCTTCCAGACCTCCCAAGAAAGATGAAAGCCGTTCACCTTCTTGGGCTATGCTTGCGTCCATCTCATCATCAGTCGCAACAATACGAAAGAGGTTGTCTCCAAACAATTCCCCATAAGGTTCTAAATTTTTGTTAACCGCGTTCCAAGATTTCTCAATGGCTTTAGGATCTAGTGCTCGACCGCCAGCTTCAAGGCGTTTTTGTTGACGGGCAAGAGAATCTTCCAAAGGAATATCCACAAAGATCATTCCAACATCATACCCTTGTTCTTCGAGTGCTTGCTTTTGGTTACGAATAACTCCGAATCGTCCGCCTGTTCCATCTACAACAAAACTTTGACCTTCGGCTGCTGCCGCTAATTGTTTTTCCTTTGCTGAATTTCTTGCTTGGTTAAACAATTGAGCCTGTTGAACTATCTTTGCTCGTTCGGCTTCATATTTCTCGCGAGTCGTCTCAAGATTGTGGACAAATGTGCGATCACCATTGGCTTCGCCCAACGCTTGCTCGAACATTTCGGCCAAGACATCATGGCTCCAACCATCTTCTGGCTCAACAATCTGTAGAATCTCGCTCAATAGATCTTTAAAATCTTGCCGGGACTGTAAGAAGTTTTCTTTTATCTTTGCAATATCCTTTCCAAGTCCTGCTTTCTCAAGAGCAGGTTCATAAAACTCATCAGGATTAATTATCTCCAGTGTGTCAAGACCCAACTTATCAATAACTGTGGACTTTCCTGAACCTGGTGCGCCAGCCATGAAGATTGCTTTTGGACTTTCTTGCTCCTCGTTAAGATATCCTCGCCAGCTTTCCATCAATATTTTCATTTTATCCCTCTTGCAAGAACTTAATCAATTCTTGTTTTTGATTCACTGATAAATTTTGGTTGAGCGAATCTTTAATGGAATTAAAAGATGCTTCTATCATTTGTTTACTTTCCGCATCACAATATGGACAGTTCATAAAAACTCCTTGTCTTCGATTACACAAACAAACAGAACAACCAACTCTAATATACAACCTAGAGTCGGTTTCGTCTCCCATTATACTATAAATAGTCCAGAATTACAAGTAAAACAAAAGAAAAAGGGTGCCCTGCATTACACAGGGCACCCTCGGGTAAACAACAATAATAAGGAGAGCAATTATTTAATTTTAATTGTTCTTGGCTTTGCCGATTCAGCTTTAGGTAAGCTGATAACCATTACACCATTTTCATATGAAGCTGAAACACTTTCGACATCGCAATCTGCTGGAATTGTATATGATTTCGAATATTTAGTTGCGTAACAATAGCTGTTTTCATTTTCGCTAGCGTCGTAACTGATTGTAATTTGGTTTCCCTCAAGAGTGATACTAAAATCTTTCTTCTCTAAACCTGGTGCAATTAAAGAAACTTCATATCTATCTTCAAGATTCCTGACAACTGGTTTATGATAATCTTTCACTTTCTTGACCAGTGGTCTTGTTAAAAGATCATCAAACCCAAAGAATCTATCGATAAAATCTGAATGATTGTTATTGAAACGAATTAGTGATGACATATTATTTTCCTCCGTGATTGTAGTGTAAACACCGTTATTGGAGCGTCAAGGAAAAAATCACCCATGAAGAATATTTTTTACTTTTTGCCCTAACATATCAGGACTACCGACAACAGTAATTTCTTTACCATTTGCTAAAGCAACTTTAGAAAATTGTTGAGCCTCGTGTAGACCTTCTGGTAGTTTGCCATTTGCGTGAAGACCTGCACTGAAGTTGTCGCCAACCATTGAAATGATGTGGGCAGAGTTTAAAACAATCTCTCGCAAATTATAGTGACCACCACTCTCAACTACTTCAACTAATTTAATCATTTTGGGTTTTTTCTGAATTAACATGTGTATCTCCCACTGCGCTTAGAATATCTTGTGGAACAACTTCTTGTGTGCCTTGCGCAACTTGACTTGGATCATGTCCCAGTCTAATGTCTGCATTGGTTTTAGAATATCCCGCAAGAATACTTGCGCAGTCCATCAAGCGCAAATCAATCTTCGCCAATGTTTGTCGCAAACTATCGATAGTTTCCATCGCATCTGCTACTGCATTGTCTTGTGACTGTTCGATTGCTTGTTCCAGACTGTGTTCAGCCACATAGAACTGTTCCATTAAATTGTTCAACAATTCACCTGCGTTTTGTGGAATGTCTTCCAAGTCACAAGCATAACTTACTACTACTTTCATTATGAGTTCCTTCCCTTTTTGTTGGGCTTCATTAAAAATCTTTCATCAACCTCAAGTATATCAGAACTGCCCAAGGGCAATACTCTATATCTTTTTGCTCCGTTGACTGCATTGACCACAAGAAGATCGTTTTCAAGAACAAAACATTTTCTTAATCTTAACTTTTCCTGGTGCTTGTCGTGCCAACTTTTTCCTATCGTTGCTCGCAATTGTACCATATCTCCTACGGCGAATTTGGGGGTTTGATGAGTCGCAATAATGACTTTTTGAGCATATTTGTTGGTATACATACGCATAAAATCTTTTTTGTTGGGTACAAAGGCTTCATCTTCCATGATTTTAGCAGCAATACTTACATAATAGCCAGTTTTAGTATAATATTTAGCGATTATAAGGCCATCGGCTTTGTAATGTTCCGCATAATCTTGTTTCCACGATTCAAATTTTAATTTTTCTTGAGGGGAAAAGCGGCTTTCTATTTTTTCAAATGCTGATAATTGTCGTTCGGTTAAATCGCCACTCTTTTTATAGTAAGCATAGACCGACTCAAGAAATTGTCGGGTGCTCTCATTAAGAGGTTCTTTAAGGATTTTTTCTATTCTAAATTGAAGTTTTGTTTCAGGTATAGGGTAATTACTAGATGAATCTTGTGACATTTTTGACGGCTCCCTCATTTGTGCTTATAATAATAACATAATGATAAGGAAGTGTCAAGCAAAATAAATTATTAATTAACTTAAATGTGACATAAGGGCAGTGCCTATGGAACCGATCCCAATTGAAAGGAGAATCCATAAAAATTTTGCCCTGCTTTTGCTTTCTTCTTCAAGAATTCTTAATCGTGCATAAAGTCCTTGATCTGGATTATATACTGCTTCTTTGATTTTTGCGATGTCCACACACATACGCTCTTGATTTTCTTTAACAACCTCCAAAGCATCCATTATTTTGTCTTCCAAAAATTCTACTCGTGTAGATAATTCGGCGACAGTCTGTTGTTCCATCGGGCTCACGGTAGTAAATAGTAGGGGAAATTCCTTATTCCTCCACAATCGCATGATCGGTTAAAAGCAATGTGGATGCAGCAGACGCAGCATTTTCAAGCGCACAACGCACAACTTTAAATGGATCAATAATTCCATAAGAATACATGTTAACAATCTCACCAGTAGTCACGTTTAGCCCAGAATCAGGATTGGTATGGTTTTCTACTTTTTCTAAATAAATATCCGGTGACAGCCCAGCATTTAACACCATCTTTCTAAATGGTGCTTTAATCGCTTCCTTTATAATTTCTACTCCGAGTTGTTGTTCCTTGTTTTCTGTCTCAATATTTATTTTACGGGCAACTCGCAATAGAGCAGAAGATCCTCCGGGTATAATCCCTTCTTGTTGTGCAGAACTAACTGCTTCAAGTGCATCTTCAACACGGTGTTTCTTTTCAATCATCTCCACCTCGGTCAAGCCACCGACTTTAATGATTGCGATGGCAGACGCGAGACGAGTAATTCTTTCTTGAATCTTTTCGCATATATTTAAACTTTCTTCGGATTCAATTTGAGACTTAAGATCTTCAATTCGCTTTTCAACTGCCTCGTCATCTTGATTGCCACCAACAATGGTGGTAAATGCTTTGCCCGCCTCGACAGTGGTGGCTGTGCCAAAATGTTCCAACTTAACGGAACGAAATTGTATTCCGCTTTCACGAGAAATGAACGTTGCGCCTGTAGAGATCGATAAGTCTGACAGAATGTTTCTTCGTTCTTCTCCATAGCGCGGGGCTTTGATGCCCGCAACTTTCATAGCGCCTTTCATCGCGTTCATTATCATCGCCGCGAGTGCTTGCCCTGAAATATCTTCGGCAATTAAGATAAGGGCTCGCCCATCTCGTGCAGCAATCTCAAGAACTGGCAGGATTTCATCAATAGTTGTAATATTCTTATCTGTAACTAAGATAAGACAATCTTCATGCCTCATCGCGCTGCGACGCTCATCAGTAATGAAAGCGTTAGCTAATAGACCAGAGTCAAATCTAAAACCTTCAGTTAATTCTAAAGAGGTTTCATTGGACTTAGCTTCTTGAATTGTAATTGCGCCATCTTTGCCAACCTGATCCACAGCAGAACCGATTAGTTTACCAATGCCTTTGTCACCATTTGCAGAAATGGTAGCGATTTGTTCAATCTCCTCTTGTGTTGAAACAGGTTTGGATCTTTCTCTCAATTCGTTAACAATTGTTGATATTGCCGTGTCAATGCCTCGTTTTAATTCAATAGGAGACACATTGGTTGAAAGATGTGTTTGTGCTTTCTCTAAAATAGCACGAGATAAAACAGTGGAAGTGGTTGTTCCATCGCCCGCCGCGTTATTGGTCGATTCGGATGCTTGCTTTATAACTTGCACTCCAAGATTCTCGATAGGATCTTCTAAATCAAAGAACTTTGCGACAGTCACACCGTCTTTAGTAATGATCGGCTTCGTATTATTGCCTTTAAGGATAACGTTGCGTCCGCGTGGACCAAGCGTTGCACCAACAGCATCAGCAAGTTTATTTACACCAGCCATAATCTTTTCATTGAGTTGGCGACCAGATTCAAAATGTTTCATATGTAGAAGTATAACACCCACTTATGGGTTTGTCAAGCGATTTCTTTTAAAAGTTTATCTAACTCAAAGCCAGCGCAGTCAATTTTTCTTTTTGTAACGTGATAATGATTTACAAAACCCTTGTACGTGCCCTTGTATACTGCTGGTACTATGGTCTTGAAAGGTCCATTATCTTTCATGGGCGTAACAAGGGGAATATCATACGCCTTGTGCAAGGCTTTAGCAAGTGCTTGGAATGCCTGTTGTTGTGCCTGATAAAACCCAAGAAATGGCTCAAGCGTTTGATCGTGAACTTTAACGTCTTTCCACATTGGGCGCGGTCCATGACCTCTTGTGCGATATATGTTTTGATATTTGGGATAATAAGCATTGGATATTTCCACACCAATACTGTTATTATTAACTTTTCTATTTCCGGCATGGAAGCCAATATCGTTGCAATCCATTAACTGATAAATGGTGCCATCATTGTCAATTAAGAAGTGAACCGATAGCTTGCGTTTTTTTAGTATATTAAAGCAACTTTTGGATGATAGGCAAACGTCCCAATGAGACACAAGCATCGTGGGTTTCCTTTCGTTTTTTGCCTTTTTATAACAACTTTTGGGCAATAGAAGTCCTTCTGGTCTAGTGAATGGGATTACTCTATCCCAATCGATAGAATGCTCTCCTCCGTTAGCTATAATAAACTGACCTGAATTGACCGTTGTCTTGTTTGCTTCTCGCTCGGTGGCTTCTCGGCGGTAGATTGATGGATCTTGTTTGGCTTTGATCAAGAACTCGCAAATATCATTAAATAATTTCATCTGCAATTCCCCATTTGAGTGCTTGCTCTGCATCGAAATAGGTATCCGTTTTCTTACGAAAGATAGTTCTTATCTGCTTTTCGGTTAAATTAGTTTCTCCAACCAATGCTTTAACATACTGTGCTTGATACCACTTTACTTCCCGAAGATCAACTTCCAATTCTTTAAGAGAGCCAAATTGCCCACCAGTGATTGCATGAAGCATTAATCTACAATGCCTTCCAACTTTGCGGTTGCCCTTAGTTCCGGCAGCCAGGATAAGAACACCCGCTGACATCACTCGGCCAACACCAAAAGTATTAATCTCGCAGTCTTTTCTGACATCGCGTATACAATCATATAATGCGAACATGTCAGGAACGCTTCCTCCCTCTGTTGAAATCATAAAATCAATTGGGAGATAAGAAGTTTTAACGACAGCTTCTTCTTCTTCTTCGCATTCAATGGTTTCTTCAATCATTCCAGTGTCCCGGAAATAATACAATCCTGAAGCCGCTGTCTTGCAACGATCTTCGTTTACTTCGCCGTATAAGCCAAGTAAGCGAGATTTAGGCTCAGAATCGAAAAGTTCGGGGAGAAACAAGATATCATTCGGGATCGCTTCGGCTTGTTCTTTGTTTTCTTCTTCTTGGTTTGGGCTTGTCATTTTCAATTGGAACCTCTATTATTTTAAAATTGTTATCTGTCCACTCGATATCCACCACACCAGCGACATATTGAGCGATCATTTTTTTATATTTTCCCCATAAAGTGGGCGTCATTTTTTTTTGATGAGCCTTTTCATAACACCATCTTAAAACAGCATTAATCACAAATACCTTTTCTGAAAGGATGAGATTGTCCTTTACTGTTATTAAAGATTTCTGTCTAATGAAATCTAAAACAAACTCTCGGCGTTGATCTTCCGAGGTAGTAGTTGTGCGCCGTTCGCTGCTCATAGATCATACCTTGTTCTCTTTATATATATGAGTCAACTCCTCCATCATCCCTTTCCAATCATCAAATTCTAGTTGCCAGCGGTATTCTTCTGGGTAATTGCTTATAAAATCTTCAACAATTTCTTTTTTCCATTCTTCAAATTGTTCTTGATATTGGATTCTTATTTTTTTTGCTTCTTCGGTTTCGCCCGCATCTTGAACCATCATTATACATAACTGATCAACATAGGACATTTTATAAACAGTCGTCCCCACAAGTGCTAACACTTTATATCCCATGGCTTGGACAAAACTGCCGCTTGCAGAAAATGCTTTCCATCCATAGATGATGGATTTTACAATAAAGCCCGCAGCGAATCCGAGAACGGCAACAGTTAATAGATCATTGTTCATGTCTATTAGTATATATCAAGTTGTGTAAGAAATCAAGAACAATTTTGCAGAGATAGCAAAAATATTAAAGAGGATAAAAAAACGCCTGTTTGGAAACCAAGCGAAAAATAAATAAAATTTTTATTTAATGAAGGGGGGAAATTTATCACTTATATGAATGATAAAAAGAAATTATTTTTTGCTTTCGGCAAGAAGTCGTCGGATGACGCGCTCGTAAATTCGCTTCTTTGCTTCTTGAACGAGTGCCTTACGTTGTTCGGCTTTGTCATCAACTATATCGATATTTAGACCCTTAAGGGCAGCTTCGTATAGTTCTTCTTCGTACATGCGATTGCCAGGTTCTTCTAAGTCGATTTCTTCTTCGGCTTCGACGCCCATTGGCATTTCGTCTTCAATCTCTACATCGGCTTCAACTTCGGGTTCGCCAACAGCACCTTTTAACTTGTCAGCCAAGTCAATAATATCTTGGGCTTCTTCGTCAGTAATGGTAACTTCGCCTTCAAGCTCAGCACCTTCTTCATCAGCGATTTCGTCTTCTGCGCCAAGCTCGTCTTCTGCGCCAAGCTCGTCTTCTGTGGCGTGGAGTTCGCTTTCAAGCTCATCTTCTTGCTCGTTTAGATCATCTTTGCCGCGACCGGTATCGGATTCATCACCCTTACGCATCCCTTTGCCAGAATAATCAGTATCGTCTTTGTCCTTACCAGCGCCCTCGTCACCAGGTTTTGCGCCAGTCCACTTTTCACTAATAAAGCCATCACCGAGAGCTTCCATATTTGCGAGCTTCATCATGCGACGAACGGTTCCTTCTTTTAATAGGGGCTTTTTGTTTTTTGCCATTTTGCAGTTTTCTCCTTAACTTTTTGCAAGTCTTACTCGTATAAATAGTAGGCAAATCTGGAAAAAGACTACTATAAAATGTTGAAAAGAGACTTCAATCGCGCATTTAACTTCTTAAGAGCGCCGGATTCGATTTGCTTCACACGCGATGGTGTTAACTTTAGACGATCACCAATCTCGCGAAAGACAAGTTTGTCGTTTCTTTGCACACTTATTTCAGTACAATTATAATCTTTTGGATAATCTATCCACAATCTACAATCAGTTTGTGTGCAAGATTTCTTTTTCTTTTTGCACTTATCATAACAACTCATAATTCTGGGTGTTCCTTTTCTAGAATATCAAAAATATTCTCAACTTCTTCATCGCCTAGAGCAAACTTATTCCTAACAGATCCAGCATCTTTAATATTGGTCATTATTTTTTTGCGCTGAGTGTTGTTTTGAACTGAAATCTTTTTCTTAAACTTATTGATATACACCATTAGATCTGAATCTTTATTAATATACCCTTCCATCAATAAGCGAAAAAACTTTACTTGGGTCAGACTATCATATTGAAGCTGAAGTTTAAAATCTGCCTTCGTTCGCTGAGATACCGTAAACATAACTTTTGTTTTCTTGTCTTCCATTTATCTTTCCATCGTTCCAACTACAGGGTAATGAATAAACTGTGACTTAGTGGCGAGGAATACAACGACTGCTGACGGGAACGGGGCAGAATTGGAAACGGAAGTAAAAGGATTAACAAATTTTAATCTTCCCTTGATAAAATAAATTTTATTAGCATCACTCATAATATAATTGTGCCAATATTTAGTATCCGTGCGGGCGGGAATTAACATCACAACCGTTGCAGAATTGTAAGTAGCCTCATAATGGGCTTTCTCAACCCACTTACCAACATCACTATATGGAGGATTTACAAAAACTACCTCATTTTCCCAACTTTTGGAAAGCCCATCATCTTCAAGGGTGTAATATTTATCACACTTGTGATTCTCGGCGCTAGCGCAGGGATCTAAAGTAAATTTATATGCCTTGTTTAACTTGTTAAAAAATTCTGGTGGTGTGCCCCACATATCAGATTTTGAACTAAACATTAGTTTTTGAATTTTCGTATCCATCTTTTATCTCGTCTATTAATTGTGTTGCCCTTGACCAACAGTCAGGACAATATAGTCTTACTTTGTCTTCCTTCACAACAACGCTCCATGACATCACCATTTCTTTATTTTTTTTGTCAAAGTCTTTTTGGCAGACCAAACAGTGATCTTCAAGCTTGCTAAAAAGTCCAACCTTTTTTTGCAATTCTTTCTTTGCGGCGTTTTCTTTTTTACGACGCAATTTTCTTGAGAGGGTTGCCATAATTAATTCTTATCGGTAGAACCCAAAGCACCATCACCTCGATCAGAAATAGTAATCGGATACCAATTGTATAGATCTCCACTTTGGGTTTCGACTGCACGGAAATGCACCACAGGAACCATGACTGCTTGGGCAATTTTGGTGCCTGGATCAATTATTTGTGTTTCTTTTCCCACATTATGAAGGTTAATAAAAACTTCGCCGTCATATCCGCTGTCAACAACACAAGCACCTACAATTAGTGAACGCTTGGATGCAATTCCTGAGCGATTTTTAATCTCTAGCATATAGCCATGCGGAATGCCAAAACGATAACCAGTGGGTAACAACCTACTTTCGCCAGGTTTAATCCTAATAGAATCAAGCTTAGGGCTTGGTAAAATCCCAACAGGTTCTGGGTTAAAGAACAAATCTAATCCTGCATCGCTTGGATTAGCCCGTTCGGGCGGCTGTACATCATTTCTTAATCTTGTATATTCAATAATCATTTATTTCTCCTTTGAAAGATACCGCGTATCTCTTATACTAAGCCATGAACGCAAAAGTTTTCCCTGCGCTGGGCCTTCTGAATGTCTATTGTACCACATTACTTTCCAGCCAGTTTTTTCGTAATCATATAAAATTGAGGCATCATTGTTTAAAACATCTGTCCAAGTAGACAATACCTCAATCTCTAAACCCTTTGGTGTTCTTGTTGCTGGTAAATTATTCTCTATAGTTTGATTTATTACCCGACGAATCTCATTCTTATCAGGCTTATAATCATCTATAAACAATTCATAATCATCTTCCACTTAAAAATACCTCTCACAATAATATAGCAATATCCAATCGCCTGAATATTGGTCTTCTACAACGTCAAATTCTTTTACCTTTTTCTTTTCTCGTCCAAGTTTGTTTCCATAATAAGCTGCTCGTTCTATCAAGTATTCAGAAATTGTGCCATTTGCTTCGTATTCTGCTTCATCACGAGCAACGATCAACCTAAATAATTCAAGCGTTTCTTCACCTTTATTCTTCATTTATTAACCTACTAATTTAAAATTCCATTTAATGGAGCGAGTAGAAAATCCCCATTGAGGATCATGCTCCAGCTTGCTCACATACGGTCGATTCACATGCACGACTTCATTTGGGCGCACGTTCCAACATTTAATATTTGTTGTTTGACATGTTTCGTCAATTGCGTTTATAATCCAAAATGTTTTACCATTACGAGTTTTTTTAGGAATGATTTCTCGTGGGATAAACCAACACAATTGCAAATCTTTATCATATTCAGCCAAAGGGGGAACCTTTAAAAGTTCCAATCTTTCTTTAACCTTTTTGTCTAAGACCAATTCAAAAGGAAAGATCCCTGTTAAATTTACAACATTTTCAATCTTTTCTTCTTCGGAAAAATCCGGTTCGCTTAGATTATTCTTTATATTTTCGTCTAATTTCTTCTTATTTTTTGGTCGGCTGTCTATAATAGATAACCATAAATGCCGACAATGTTTAAACCGATCATCCACAATCGTATCACATGCACCAGAGCGCACAAGGACATCCAAAGATTTTTTATTAAGTTTAGAATAACTTATTTCCTCATTAAATAATAATTCTTCAATAGTGTTGAATGGTCGATGTTCAAGAATTTGATCCATCGCTTTATCGCCCAAACCTTTGATAGAGGTTAAGGGTTGAACCAGCTTACCCTCTGGTGAGATTTCCCAGTTTCTTCCAGATAAATTAATGTTAACTTCTTGGATTTCATAACCCAAATTCTTTACAACATTAATTGCTCTTTCTTTACGAGTTTCGGGTTCCTTATTTAAGAAAGCTGCCAGCCATTCTGCTGGGTGATAGTTTAGTAACCAAGCACACTGGTAAGATAGAATACTATAACCGACAGCATGGGACTTATTAAAGCCATAACCACTAAAATACTCAAAAGTTTTCCAAAGAGTCTCTGTCTGCTCCTTTTTAATTCCTTTTTCTGTGCATCCTGCCACGAATTTGTTATAAATTTTAAGCTTTTCTTCTGCACCCTTACCAGTTCCTTTCTTAGTTAATAATTTGCGCAATAGATTACCTTCATCAAGCGAAATATCTTTACCCAAACGATGAGCTAAGAGGGCAATCTGTTCTTGAAAGATTAGGAAACCATAAGTTTCTTCTGTTACTTCTTTAACAATTGGATGAATGTATTTAATATCTTCCGGGTTTCTCTTTGCTTTAACATATTCTTTATCAACCTTTGCGCTTAATGGTCCGGGTCTAAAGATTGAAGTAATCGCTGCAATATCAATTAGACTTGTAGGTTTTGCTCGCTTGCAAAACGCTTGGGCACCAGTTTCAGTAAACTGGAAAACTCCCGCCCATTTGCCTTTCTGAAATATGTTTTTATATATCTCTTTATTATTAAAGTTTAATACATCTGGATGAAGATTGTGATCATAGAATGTTTTTACATTCTTAAATGTAGGGTTGGGATTAGTTTTCTTAAGAATTCTTAAAATTGCATCTTCGATCATTCTTAGAGTTCCAAGCCCCAGAATGTCAAATTTAATGAATCCCATTGGTTCAAGATGACGAACGTTTTGACCTTCGGTCCAAGGGGTTTGTCTTACTCCACCTGAATAGATTAGTGGCATATATTTATTTAATTCTTCGCCAACCACCAGACCACCAGCGTGGCGGGATTGAGATCGCACTTGTCCCTTTAGAGTTCTAACATGCGGTTCGACTTGTGGATATTTCTTTAAAAATTCCTGAAGGCTTGTGCTATATTTCATCAATTCTTCGAACGTTGGTTCGTAGACACCCGCTTTTATTCCATGTTCTCTCTTGGCTGGACCGATAGCTTCAAAGACCATTTTCTTTGTTACAATATTAACTTCTTGATAAGGAATGTCATAAAACTTTGATAGATCTTTAATCAAAGACCGTAATTGAAGTGTATTCCAGTTTGAAATAGGAACGACATTATCTTCTCCCCATTCTTTAACTAATGATTCTTTGAGTGTCATTGGGTCTGAAACATCATAATCGATATCAGGATAATCTTTTGCGTCCGATCTTAGAAAGCGAGAAAAGAGCAATCCATATTTAATTGGATCAACTTGAGTAATTCCAAGCACATACGCCACCAGAGAACCACCAGCAGATCCGCGTGATGGACCTGTAATTTGCATTGATGTTGCTTTGTCTGCAATTGCTTTCATTGTTAAAAAGTAGCGGCTGAAGCCTCGCCCTTTAATGACTTGTAGTTCGTGCTCAAGACGATTAACATAGGTTAGATCGGTAAAACCTTTTGCTTGTAAATTATTAATCGATGCGGTACTCAGTGCTTCATCTTCAGTCATCCCTTCGGGAATAACAAATGATGGAAGTCGAACGGTATTATCTGGATAAAACTTTTCAATTCGATTGTGCGCGATGTGATGTGTTCTGGCAATTGACTCCTTAACCAATTCGTCATCAAATTTATAACCTAATTCTGATGAATACTTTTTATATGACGCAAACATTTGATCGCCATTTTTAGGATATAGTTCCATTCCATATTCATCTAAATCTTCAGCCATTTCGCCAAAGAATGCGATTGCTCCTGGTCTGAATCGTTTGTATAACTCCCTTGACTTCCACACATCAGGATTAAAGTAGTGACTGTCGGCAGTTGAGATTAATTCAAGCCCGTACTCCTTAGCAATCTGGATAACAAATGTGTTTAATTTCATCTGGGTTGGATGCTTAAACCATTGTAGTTCTGCATACCATCGATCACCCAAAATACTTTGCATATTTTCAGTAGTTTTGCGCATAGCATTTAGGACAGCCTCATCCCCATTATCCATATTTTCCCACAAATCTCCTGCATAAACTCCACCTAAACAGGCAGAAGAAGCGATGATACCTTCACTATGGGTTCGCAGTAGATCATAATCAATTCTCGGAAAGCGATAAAAGTTTCCTGGCTTATATGATTGTGAGATTAACTTAAAGATATTGTTAAGACCTGTTTGATTTTGGGCTAAAAGGACCAAGTGCCGTCGTCGGTTGAGAATGTCTTTCACTGATTTAGTTTCTGATTCGTCTTCTACTGTAAAGCCTCCGCTTGTTGCGTCTTTCTTTGTCTTCTTGTCTGTTTTGCTTTGATTGTAAACTTCTTCCCATTCGTTGAGAGATGGGATAAAGTAGGCTTCGCAGCCATAAATTGGTTTAAAGTTCTTGCCTTCTTTTTCCATTGACTTTGCGTGAAGAACCTGATAGGCTAAACCATTACAGTTGCCATGATCGGTCAATGCCAAAGCATCACACCCATTTTCATAAGCAAAGTCCATGTGCTGTTGAGGATATCCTATCGCGTCGAAGGGAGAACCCGCAGTAGAATGAGCGTGAAGACCAACGAATGGAATAGAGGACTTAATCATGTTGTTATACTACACGATTTTGAGCTTCCTGTCAAGTGTTTTGTTTAAGATTTGGTTTAATTAATGTTAAAACTTCTCGACATTCTTTAGCCATCTCGTCTTGTCGAAGCTCAAAGTAAGTGTTCATGCGTTGCTGAAAGAAATTAACCATTATGGCATAGACTTGTTGTTGTCCACTTTCAAGGCCATCTTCATAACCTTCTTTTATTAACTTATCCGCATATTCTTTATCATAAGTTGTTGCTGATTTTGATTTGGTGGGTGATTTTTTTGTTGCTGCCATTATTATTACCTTTTATATAAATATGCTCTTCAACTCCATTTTGCTTTTAAAAAACTATTTAGTGATACAATGAGTTTTGGCGGAGGGTTTTCGGGCGGGAGGAAAGGTTTGAGGGTAATAAGTGGATCCCACGGGCAAGTTTTACGCTTTCATGAAAGTAAAAAAGCAGTCATTGGCAGTAACGATTTTACAGTAGATAACGACACGGGGCGGGTTGGTCTTACCGGATCACTAACTTTAAAAGGAAGTTTGTCACATTCCGGCAGTATTGCTCCCGAAAATAATGAAGATTTGGGAAAGACGGACCAAAAGTATTCGAACGTCCATACCGACAACATATCTACAACCAACCTTTACACTGGCGATCTTCATATGAAAAATGAGCGAGGTGACTGGACAATCTTTGAGGAAAGTAATTCCTTGATTGCCCAGAACAACCTCACTGGCGAGCGTTTTAAACTCGCAATGGAAAAGATTGAAGATTAACTACCAATCACCTGCATAGATCGCCGCAATGTTCGCATCGCTTAGTGTGATATCATAAAACCGCAAATCCGAGAAATAGGGGGCAGTGTACTGTCCGGCAGTCCCAGCCGGGTGCTTGAGCCCCCCGATGGATAAAAACATGTTCGTGGCGTTTGTCCCAACTGATGTGTCGATGTTTAATAGATATCCGTCTGCGTCGTAAGCTATCGTCTTGACTCCGTCGATCCACGCTTCAAACTCATTTGAAGTATCATTAAAGGTCAGCACATAGTGCCGCCAGCTATCCATCGCAAGTGCTTCGGTCCACATGTTATGTCCGGGATCCAGATCCCCTCCAGCGTAGCCCCAAACCACAAAATTGGAGTAATAATATCTTACGCCCCAAGCCCCCGGCCACTGCCAGCTTGACGAGTCAACGCAGCCGATCCAATGGTGCCAGTTGCTATTATTATAGCTTGCCGTGTCATCTTTCATCCACCAGCTTACTGACCACGTGTTTGTGTCGAACAAATCCCCTAGTGCTGTGTTTGAATCGTCCGACCTCGCAAACACGCTACCGATCCCATCGGTCCCGTCGAACTTAATTGCGTCAGGACTGCCTATTGCGGACGGACCTGTTTCGTCTGCGGTAACTCCACCCGACAGCGTCATATCCGTTGACGATGCACTTAATCCATAGTCTGTCGCCGCTGACGTACTTCCTTCATTCATTTTGTACCAGTGAGCGAGATTCTCGCCCGCTGTGATTGACTCAGGAATGCCGCCACCGCCGCCTGATCCTGCTATTCTAAAAACTAAACTTCCCATAATATTTTATCTCCTTTTAACACGAGCCCGTGTCCATATTTGTTAATGTGCCGTCATAGCCATTTGGACCTCTGTCGGTTAATGTGCTGTTTCCTGCACCTTCTTCCATACTCCAATAGCCCACAATGTTGGAGGAGCTAACATTACTGGCTGCCGTTCCGGTGCCACTGTTATATAGATCACTGATCGCTCCAGAATCAAGACGGACATCCCATACAGCCACATCATCTATGGCTCCGTCGTAGGAACTCGCTTGGCTAGCTGCAACATCTCCTATCCACCAAGCCCTATTCGATTTGTCGGAGGTAGTATTCCAGCCGGTTCCGGCGTTCAAAGTGGTGTCGCCCGAGTCAACACCATCAACATAAATTTTTAAATCCGCATCAGAACTCCAAGTTGAATTCCAAGTCATCGCAACATGATGCCAGCCATCAGTCCAAGTTTTAAGTGCTGTAATCTCAAGAACTGTATTCGTTCCGTCACCCAGATTAGCATAAATTTTAGATTGACCACCCGCTGCGCTGTAGCCCACATGAATGCTTGGACCGAATTCTTTATTGGGATTGCTGGGCGATGTTTTGCTTGCACCCATAAGAACAGCACCGGCATCACTATTTGATTTTATCCATCCTGCCAAGGTTCCTGATGATGGTTGTAGTGCTGTACTTGCAGCAGAAGCAGCATTACCAATATTAACATAATCACTTCCTCCATCAAACTCAAGCGCATAGCTTCCTACCTTGCCTGTTACCCACGAACCGTCAGCGCAGGTTCCACCTCCGCCTCCTGATCCTGCTATTCTAAAAACTAAACTTCCCATAATATTTTATCTCCTTTTAACGCATACACAAAATTGTTAATATCCGTTAAACTCCCAGTTAAACGCAATATACGCAAAGTTAAGTAGTAATCCTAAAACTTAAAAGAATAGAAAAAAAAAGATCAACAATAGTAATCAGGAGTTAGGGTATGCACTATAAAAAATAAGGATGAAAGACAAATTCATCGACTACTTACAACTCGAACGCAATGACTGTCAATCGGGATTTTCGGGAACGTTCAAAAAACAATCTTACACAATTTAATATAATTTAAATATAGTAAGAGGAGAAATATAATATGTCAAACACATACAATTATGGTGTACAGAAGGGAACTGGTTCCTTTAATGTACTTCAGTACACAGAGAATAGTTCGGGGACAACAAAAACATGGATGACTTCCGGCTCAAAAGGTCCATCACTGTCAAACCTTACAGATGTAACTATCTTAGGTAACTTGTCCGTTCAAGGGACAACAACCACAGTTGATTCAACAACCGTATCAATCGGAGATAGAATCATCGAGTTAAACACTCAACCAGGATCTGGTGATGCTGGTATCTATGTTCAAGATGCAGATAATGATGCTACAGGTTCATTACTTTATGATACTGCAACGTCGCGCTGGATGGGTGGTGTAAAAGACAGCGAAGTCGATTTAGTTGATATCTCATCACCACAAACATTGACATTCAAGACAATGACGAGCGCGGATCTAAATACTCCAGATATTGATGGTGGTACTATTGATGGTGCAACTTTGGGTGGAAACTCCCAAGTTACTATCACAAGTGCCGATATGAATGGTGGCTCTATTGATGGAACAACTATTGGTGCAAGTTCACAATCTTCTGTTAGAGCAACGACCCTTTCTGGCTCAAGCACATTGGATGTTGATGGTGATGCACAATTTAATAGTTCTGTGGTTGTTAAAAGTGGTCAAACATTGAGGGCAGACACTGTTGATATTAACGGCGGCTACATTGATGGAGCAGTAATCGGTGCAAACAGTACCGCTGCTGGTTCATTTACCACACTAGCCGCAACTGGTGATGTTGACTTGGGCAGTAATTGGTCGGATTCGATCAGTTTCGGCGGAGATGTAGATACGGACATCAAACCGACGAACACTGATTCTAATGCTTTAGGTTCAAATGCGCAAATCTGGCAGAAACTTTATGTTTCAGAAATTGAAGGCTCTTCTTCGGCGGATAACGTTAAAATTACTTCGATCTTGTCGGCTTCTCAAGCATCTCGCTTTGTTGGAGCTGCGAGTTTTGATTCCACAATTAGTGGTTCTGGTGCGGCAACCCTTGCTTCACTTCGTTGTGATAGTGTAAATCTTGATGGTGGTGCTATTGACGGAACAGTAATTGGTGCTAACAGTGCTGCTGCTGGTACATTTGCGGCAGTTGTTGCAA
>Ga0208299_1001174_pt1 | contig 20374 bp, 21 predicted proteins | sample 15_taG_FD_184089 | JGI IMG/M metagenome (GOLD analysis project Ga0208299, IMG submission 184089) | Marine viral communities from the Subarctic Pacific Ocean - 15_ETSP_OMZ_AT15312 metaG (SPAdes) (version 2) | ecosystem: Environmental > Aquatic > Marine > Oceanic | place: Pacific Ocean | collected...
GATGGATCACAACTGAAGGTACCAGGTTCTAATAATCAAGCCAATTCTTATCAACCGGTACTACTCGAAACGGGTTGGATTATTCATCCGATTGCTGTGTCATCTAGCAGCATCGCACAAACATGTAATGTTTATTCTGGACCACCTTCATATTCTTAATTAAAAAAATAATAATGACAAAAAAAGAAAAAATAGAATTAGCAACATTCATAGATAAGTATAAACAAATTGAAACTTCAATTGACCTTATGCAAAAGAGTATAGAAAGTTTAGCAGAAAAGAGAGATAATCTTTTTGAAGAACTTGATTCTATGAAAGGAAAAGAAAGAAAGTTTATGGATAAGCTGATAAAAAAATATGGTGAAAGTGATGTTACTCCATATAAGTTAATGCAGATCTATGAAGAAGGCGTATGATAATTTTAAAAAATATAATAGAAATACTTACAGATCCTAAAAATACAAGAATGTTTTTATTAGGTGGTATTGTAGTGTTATGTATTTTACTTTTTAGGCAATGTGAAGCTACGAGTAAAGCAAAAGGAGAGGTTAGTAGAATTGAAAATAATTGGAAAGCTTCACTAGACACAATTGAAAATTATATTGATAAAAATGGTAATGCTGTTGCTGAAATAAGAGCATTAAGTTTATCTTTAGAAGATATTACAAGTGAATTAGAATACGAGAAAGGGAAACCTCCAATAACTATTATTAAAACTGAAACTATTATTGAAGAAGTTATTGTTGAGGTTCCGGTTACTGTTATAGATACGGTAATAGGAAATTTTAATTCTGCATTAAGCTTTTCGGATACTGCAGCTTGGGGTAAGAGCTTCAGAGATATTGGTGTTTTTGTGCCATATCAAACAGCTGATAGTATTTTGAATTTTGGAACTGCTACTATTGATTTAAAACAAAATATATTTTTATCTGCTTCATTAACAAGAGACAATAAAACAAAAGAATTATTTGTAAATCTTTTAACTGATTATCCTGGTACTACTTTTAATAGTGCTGAAGGAATTTTAATTGATCAAAAAAGTAAAGCGTTTAAAGGTTTACAATACGAAAATAGAAAAACTATAGGACTAGGACTTCAGTTAGGAGTTGGTTTTAGTGGTAATGGATTTGCACCTTATGTTGGTATAGGTTTAAATTATACACCAAAGTTTTTACAATGGTAAATAAATAAAAAGAATGGAATCATCTAAATTTTTACAATTAGCCGACGGTATTTTATTAGAATACGTTTATACTAGTCAATCAGATCCAACGGAATTTAATACCGCTACTCATCCTATTGAGATAATGAGAGACGGGTATACAAATGGTAGTTATCTTTTTAATACGGATAGTGTATCTGCTGAGATGGGAAATTACAGAGATATCTCGGCTGCTTCTATCAATCAAAATAATACACAGTATGTTTATTTAGATACTGATGTTGGTGTACCTTATAACGACTTTGATCCTGAATTAACTGATAGTGCTAATTTGTTACAAACATTTAGCCCTCAACAAAATATTGCATATGATAAAATAAGAGTACATTTTATTTCAGGTTTTACGTTTACTGGTTATGATGGTATTATATTTGAAACTTTGGTACCTAGGCGAGATAATGTCATGCTTAACTTATCTTCTATTAATTTTTTAAAGACCGATACACCTGTATTTAATCCAGATCCGGTTTTAATTAATGATAAGCTATATGCTACTTATATTGAATGGAGAGTACCTTCATTATATTTTATGAATAATGATTTTAATTCAGCAGTGTCTAATGGTTTAGGTTATAGATTAACTGAAGGACAAGGTTTCCTAAGCACTCCTACCATTACATTTAGAGCGACAGGTATATATGAAACTATCGTGGATAATGGTTATGATTATTATAACGTTGAAGAAATAAATGCTATTACATTACCTAGTAGGGATGTTTATGATAATTTATATGCCAGTGTAACTGAGTCTGATAGCGGGGATTATTTTGAATTAACTGGTGAGGTGTTAGGATCCACATTTGAAAACTTTATTAACACTCTTAATAGCTCAGGCGGAGATTATGTAGTATTCCATGAAATAAATGTAAGTGAACAAATTAATACTACCTTTGTAAAAACTAGCACGCAAGTATTTACACAGACTTCTGATTTTAATAGTCCTATACTTTTTAGACCAATAATCTTAAATAGTGCAATTGCCACATCATTTTCAATTAATTACTTATTAAGACTTTATAATAGAGCCGATAATACACAGATTGTGAAGGTGGCTAAACTAACCTCATTTGATGTTAATAAATATGGAAGGCGATTAATGAAAATAAACCTAGGAGTTGTACCAACTGTGGCCAATGTTTATAATCAGATAGCAGTTGATGATGGATCTAAAATTATAGTTAACAATGGTGGAGCAGGAAATGCACCAGGTCAAACAACACAACAAATTGTTGAACAGTTAGTAGTGAAAAATAAATATGTTACTAGCTTTAGAGACAGACTAAATGTAAAGGCTGCTATATCACCTGCTAAAATACAAACAATAACAGAAACCGATGGCAACACAACAGAATAACGCAGAATCCATATCTACTGCAGCTATTAATCAACCAAGTGTAACTACTACTCCTATTGGTGTACAAACTAATATATCAGTTACAAAGGAAGAGAAGGAATACTTTAAGAGATTTACATCACTTGACCCTGCGGCTACTCCATTACCGCAAGGCGATGGAACTATTCGTATTTCACCCTTTGATGATTATGTAATTTTTACAATTTTTGATGAGACTGGTGAAAATGGAGATTATGCAGATACACCAATTGATCTTAGTAATGTAGGTACTCTAACTTTAGTTTTCGTAGGTGAGAACGATGAAATTAGAATTCCTAATTGGACACAAGTGCAAGACGTTGATCTTTCACAAGGACAAGTATTATTTAGAATAGACAAGGAAAATTCAAAAAAGATATTAGCTTTAGATAATCAAAACTTTTATATCTCCACTAGAATGGAGGATGAACATGGTGTTAGTGATGAAAGTGTTTTATACACTGGAACATTTTTAGGATTAACTGATGCTGCACAAGAAAGCTTAACTTCTAAATTAAATACACAGGGATTATTATATGCACGAGAACTTGCAGAGTTACAAGCTACAATTAGTAGATTGAATGCCGAGATATCAGAACTAGTATCTACTGTGAATGATGATACTGCAACTATAAGTGCATTAGACATATCTAATCAAGAATTAACAAATGAAGTCGCTGTATTATCAAATAAGTTAGGCACAAAAGAATCACAAGGGGTATTAACTAGTGCACGAGCAGCACAGGACCGAGCACGTAATAAAGTACGTAGGAATTCACAAGTTAGTGCATTAAGAGTAGCTGCGCAAAATCAAGCAACACAGGCTAGTCAAACCAGGTTTTATGAACAAGCTGCTAGTAATTTGGAAGAATATAATACAAGTGAAAATGCAGTATCTACTGTTTCAGGTTATGCTAAAGGTGGGAGCGGTGGATTTGACTTAGAAGTTTAAATGAATTTTAATAAATTATGATATTAAGTGCAAGAAATAACCAGTTTAAATTTGAATTCCCTAGAAATTTTATTCCTAAGGAAATTGCAGATAAGTATAGACCATATTTAAATAGAATGCCAGGTTCAATGATTAAAGAACCTATTGATTATTTTAACTACGGTATACAGTCAATGAATTTACCAGGTCCTAGTTTTGACCCGGTATCACAAAATGATTTTCCTGGTAATACTAGAAAGTTTAGAACAAGTTTACCTAAACAAGAATTATTTGATAAAGAGCTGACAATTACTATGCAAGCATTTGATGGCTGGGTAAATTATTGGATGGCCGTTGAAGTATTTGATTACTATTATAAACAAAGCGGTAAAAATCCATTTGTACCAGAAGGTATAGGTTTACAGATGATTAATGGTGAAGGTAATATTTTTGTAACTTGCCAATTAAAGGACATGATAATGATTGGTGTTAGTGCTTTAGATTTAAATTTCTCAAGTAACACTATTGAATTCCAAACTTTTGATATTAGTTTTAGTTATAACATACTGGAGACTAAAGTTAATCTTGTCTAATATATAAACAAATAGAAAAGCAATGAAAACATTTAAAGACTACCTTACTGAGGCTAATGATGATTCTATAGATATACAAAATCTATTAAATGAATCGCATGATTTAACAGAAGAGCAAGAAGCCGCAATCGACGCTGCCGTTGATAGAATAATGGAAGAACATAATAATGGCAAAGAATTAGAAGTTATTATGGAGGAGATCGTTAATGAAGGTATCTTAGGATCTATTTTAGGTGGTCTTTCTGGTTTTGCTTTAGGTAAAACTGTAGGGAAAGCAATTGCTAAAGTATTAGGTATCCAAAAAGGTGCCTTATATGATTTACTAACCTCACGTTTAATTGGTGCTGCACTAGGGGCAGTATTAGGTAAGCGTATTTAATTTAACATAATTGATTTACACAGGCATAGATTTTTCTCTTAATAGTCCAGGTACATGTACACAGGATAAAAAAGGTAATTACACATTTATTACATTCTTTAATTACGGTAATAGAATATGGGATGAAGAAGGTAGACGAATACCTAAAGCATTTTCTTTTCATAAAGAGTTGATGGATGCCAAAACAATTTTAGGATTTCCTTATTATAGACAAGTAAAGGATAAAGATTTTTTACTTAGAGAACGAGAAAAACTCACAGACGGTCAAAACATAGCCGATCTTATTTCAAATATTTTAATAACACTGTATGGAACAGATGATCATAAGATTGCATTAGAAGGATTCTCTTATGGGTCAAAAGGAAATTCATTTATTGATATTGTTCAGTACAACACATTCTTAAGAAATGAAATAGTCAATTCCTGGGGTGTAGAAAATATCTCAATCTATCAACCATCACATGTTAAGAAGTTAGCCGGAAAAGGAAATGCAAACAAGCATTATATGGTCAAGGCATTCCAAGATGATGTTTTAGGTGATAAGAATTTAAGGAAGACAGATTTATGGAAGTGGACTCAAGGTAAAGACTTTTCAGAAAAGATACCTAAACCTATAGATGATCTCGTTGATGCATATTTTATATTAAATGCAAATAAGTGTAGAGAGATTGATAATAAAATAATTTAGGAATATTGAAAAAGAGTTGTCAAAGAATACTATCTACATTGAAAACCACTAAAATTACTTAATACATGAAATCTAGTAATTACATACTTCTCTTCTTCAATTTAATTATATTTTATATATAGCAATCATAACTTAGTTTCAGAATACAATGATAAAAGCAATAAAAAAAAGAATATTTCTTAAAAAAGATGATCAACCAGAAAAAATTGGTAATATTTATGTACCAAAGAGTGAGGGGCTATGTGCACCACCATATTCTGGAACTATCATCTCAGTAGGCTCTGATATAGAAGATGAGGATTATAAAGTAGGAGCACGAGTTTTGTTTCATGACTTAGCAGGTTCCGAGATTAAATATGAAGGCGAGACTATATATAGCATTAGAGAAAGTGATGTGACTGCTATTATAGAATAAAAAATTTTCTATTTTATGTGAAACAAAATGAAATATGAATATATAATAAACAAAGGAACTGATTATTCAGGGACTTATAAACAGGCATATAACAAGGCAAAGTATATTGGCAATACCCGGGCAAATTAAAAATAGGCAGAGCTGCGTTATATCCACAATTAATAACAAAGTAAAATAAAAAAGGCAATTAAAATGGCAACAAATGAATTCGACATTTTCAGTGTAAGCGTCAAGGACCTTGACACTGGAGACAGACCTGCACCAAGCAGCGATCTGTACACACCAAAACCCGACCAGGGAACCGACGGTACTTACCGTTCACTAATTAGGTTTTTACCTAACGTTAAAAATCCACGTAAACCTTTCGTTCGTAAATATGTCTATTGGTTAGAAGATAGAGATGGCAACGGCTTTTACGCAGACTCACCTTCAACAGTTGGAGAGAAATGTCCGGTACAGGATATGTTCTTTAAACTTAGAAATTCTGAATCTGCAGTAGATAAAAAGATGTCAGAAGGACTTAAGCGTAGAGAAGTATTTTATGCATTAGTTCAAATCGTAAAGGATCCACAAAATAGGGATTTAGAAGGACAAGTTAAAATCATGAAATTTGGTTATAAAATTAAAACTAAAATTGATGAGGAACTTAATCCACAGTTTGATGAACCTACTCAAGTATTTGATCCGTTTGAAGGAAAGAATTTTGAATTAGTAATTTCAAAGAAGGGTGGTTTTCCTAATTATGACTCTTCTAAATTTCAAGGGAGTAGATCTCCTATGAGTATAAATGAGGATGCTGTAACTGCTGATGATGCAGGAAGAACTGCAATTCTTGATTTTATTAAGGATGCACCTGAATTAGCAAACTTTGATTACAGACCTTGGAATGATGAGCAGAGAAATAAAGTAATGGGTGTACTTGCACAATTTAGTAACCCAGGCGCTTCTATTGAAACTGTTACTGCAAGACAAGCACCAGGTAATACTGCAAAAACAACAGCAGCCGCTTCAACGGTAACTGAAACCGAAACGGCAACTGCTACTAAAGAACCTGCTAAGACAGAAACCAAATCAGAAGATTCTTCGAAAGGCGATGATTTTGATGAGTTTATCAATGGCTTAGATCTTTAATAGTATGGGAACAGAGGTAGTAATATCTTCTGAAATGAAAGCTCGGATCATCGATAAGGTGGTCCGAGTTCTTCATACTAACCATTCTAATCCAGAAAAAAGAAGGGTATTAGAAAGTAAGGAAAGATTAAATTTTGCTTGTCCTTATTGTGGGGATTCAACAGACTCAGAAAGAAAGAAGAGAGGAAATTTATATTGGAATAATTTACATTTTCATTGCTATAATTGTTCAGCACATGAAAGTTTAGATGTATTTCTAAAAGATCATAATCAGAATTTCGAAGGAGAAGAACGTATTAATGTAATTAATTTTATTAAAGAAAATAAGAAAAACTTTTCTTTAGGTGAAAGTTTAGAATTTCATTTATTTGAAAAGGCAAATAATCTATCTTTAACCTTTGATGAAATTGCATTAGGTTTTAATGTATATCCAATTAATTCTTTAACTTATAGAGCTTATCCATATCTTAAGAGTAGGCTCCTTCATCATAAGACTGAAAAATTCGGTTATGACCCAAGAAGAAAAGAGCTGTATGTTTTTAATCTTACCTCATCAAATAAGATTGTAGGATTTCAAGTTAGGGCATTAGATAATAATGGTGGTCCAAAATACAAAACTTGGAATATAGAAAGAATATATGATAGGCTTAAGAAACCTTTAAATGTTACAGAAGAAGAGTTGGATTCTCTGAATAAAATATCAATGATCTTCGGCATACTTACAACTGATTTAAGTAGACAGTTCACAGTATTTGAAGGTCCTATAGATTCTTTCTTTATGTCAAATACAATCGGTCTTACTGGAGTTAAAAAACAAATAGTAGATTTCGATGAAATACCAACAGTTAGATATTTCTTTGATAATGATATGGAAGGTAAATCTAAAATGATACAAAAACTTAAAAACGGTAATACTGTTTTTATGTGGGATAAGTTCTTAAAGGACTTCAGGATACCGTCAAAAAAGGTAAAAGATTTAAATGATCTGGTTAAATATGAATACAAGCATAGAACTGGGTGCTTAAGCGAGTTGGATAAATATTTTACAGATAACCATTTAGATCTTATATTTATATGATAAAAAATTATGATAATTTTGTGAATGAACAGTTTGATGATTTTTACGATGACTTAGAAAACTCTAAGAAAAAGATTAAGCTTTTTACTAAATTCGATAAAATAGAACTTAGTAAAGAAAGTACAGGATTTACCTTACCAGTACCTGAGAAAAAGTTTCAACCTAAGATTAAGAAGTATAAAAAGACTAATAACGATAAAGGAATATTTTAATGGCATTTGATGATACACAAATAAAGGAAGCTAATGAGCAGTTAGAAATTAGATTAGGATCTGATAGAAATGATTGGAAAGTAAAGATTAAGGATTTAGTTTCTAAGTTAAAGAACATGAATGAATTATCAGAGTGTCAAGTAAGAATGTTATCATATAGACAAATCCTTTTGGATAAAGTAACTGATTTTAAAACTACAATATATAAAAGGAATGCTACGTGGGATAAGTATTATAAGAAACAGTATCGCGAGTATTCTGTAAATTATGATGTTAAATTAACTAACGGCGAAAAGAACCAATTTATAAAGGCAGACCTTTCTGCTCTTAAGACTCAGATTGATATGCTACAATCACATATAGATTATTATTACGAATGTATTAAGACATTAGATAACATGGCATTTGCAATAAGAAATAGAATAAGCCTGGATGATAAGGAATTTTAATGGAACTATCTCTATCTGAAAATAAAAAGTTTTTAGTAATTGATTCATGCACCGAACTGGAATATGAACAGTTAAAATCTAGTCTGACTAAAAAGATTGAAGGCTGGCGCTTTCATCCGCTTGTAAAGAAAAAAGTCTGGGATGGGAACATTTCATTTGTCAAAAGAAACAAAATTCCAGCAGGGCTTTGGAAAGAGGTAATTGATATATGTAAAGAATATGATTATCAATTTACACTAAATGGACTTACTGATATTTTTGATACATCGATAGATGAAGAGGGTTTTAGGTCTTGGGTATCTGAGTTTTTTGCAACAGCTGATATTAAACCGAGAGACTATCAAATAGATGCAGCAATAAAGATTTTAAAATATAGGAGGTGTTTAGCTGAGCTTGCAACTTCTGCCGGCAAAACTTTAATTTCATTTATGGTAGTTGCTTACATGATGGAACAATTAGGTAAAAAGAAAATCTTAATGATTGTACCTAATGTAAGTTTAGTAGTTCAGGCAAGTGGAGATTTTGAAGAATATAATAAAGGGAGAGTACCTATTAAGATTCAACAGATTTATGCAGGTGTTAAATTAAGAAAGAGTTCAAACATGGTTATCGGTACTTATCAATCATTAACTAAAAAGGGTGAAGAATACTTTAGTCAATTTGACGCGGTCTTTGTAGATGAAACTCATAAAGCAAAAGCAAATTCAATCCAAAAGATAATGGATAAATGCTGGCACTGCGATTATAGATTCGGTTTAAGTGGTACTATTCCAAAAAGAGGAACTGTAAATAGACTAAGTTTAATGTCGGCAATGGGACCTTTAGTAACCCAAGTAAAAGCTGCTCACTTACAAGAAGTAGGTTATATTGCAAAATGTAAAGTATTACAGATTCACATGGAATATGCAACCGATGCACAAAAGGAAGCATTCTCTGCATTATCTAAAAACCCTTATGATAGGCAGAAGCTTTTTAGCTTAGAGCAGAATTTTATTAATGAAAGTGAAAAGAGACTAGATTTTATTTGCCAAGTGATTAAAAAGTCTACATCCAATTCATTAGTATTATTTCACAAAATTGCTTATGGTGAAAAGATATATCAAAAACTTAGAACAATAACAGATAAGAAAGTCTATTATGTTGATGGTTCTGTTAAGTCTGATTTTAGAGAAGAATTTAAAAAGAGAATGGAAAAGAATGATGATGTTATTATTGTAGCATCATACGGTACATTCTCTACAGGTATATCAATTAAAAACATTCACAATATATTTTTTACTGAATCTTTTAAATCTGAGGTTATTATTAGGCAATCAATAGGTAGAGGTTTAAGAAAGCATAAAGCAAAAAACGTAGTAAAAATTTATGACTTCATTGATGATTTTAGATATGACGCGGATGATCATAATTGGGTAAACTATGTCTATAGACATGGAATAGAGAGAAGAAAAATATATAAAGAAGAAAAATTTCCTTTTGAAGTACAAAACATTAGATATTAATGAAAAGCTATCCAATATTTATTATATCACAAGGTAGAGATGGTTCTACTTTATTACAACGATTATTAAATCAAATACCAGGTTTTAATATTTTTGGTGAAAATTGGAATTTCTTAGGACATTTAATGGATATTAACCATAACATAAATTCTGTGAATTGGCATCTGGATGTTAAAGAGCAGTTCATGGATAGGGATACATATGACAAATATGAAAATTTTAACATGGATTTTAAACCTTCATGGTATAATAATTATAAATTGGATGAAGTAAATTTAAATACAGCTAAGCTTATAGAATCTATTCTCCATACTACTGACCATAGGGTGTGGGGTTGTAAAGAGATACGATGGGGTGTTGATTATGAATATACAAGAGAATTTGATAAAGATAAGGGACTAATGATAAGGTATCATAGCGGTTTTAAATTAGTTTCCTATCAAACATTTAAAAGGCGGTTAGATAGACTAAGGCTCTTGTTTCCTAATTGCAAATTTATTTTTACGAGTAGAAATCTTAAGGACCATTTAAAAAGTGGTTGGTGGGGAGAATTTAGTTCTAAAGAAAGCCTTGCAACCTTAACTACATTACGTGAATACTATGAATCTTACTATAATTCTTCAGACAATTCATATAAGTTAACATATGAAGACATTATAGAGTGTAATGATAATTACAAAAATCTTTATAGCTTTTTAGGTGAAGATTTTCTACAGAGCTCTTACACTAAAATAATTAATAAAAAAATTTAATATTTTCAAAGGAATATCTTTCTCATGAGAGATGGATATATAAAAAAAGAATCAAAAAAAGATAATTATAATGAAACCAATCAAAAAGTTTTCAATGATGGCCAAAGCCAATGATTCAATCAATGAATCAGCTGATGCTAATCACGATGCTGTAATGGATCTAGTAAAAAAGATGGGTTACGAAAGCGTTGAAGAATTAAAGAAAGAAAAGAATCTTCTAACTAAATTAGAAGGTTTATTAAAAGACTTTACTCCCAAACAAGATATTTCCGAAGATGAGCTTGAAGAAGATAGGGCCGAAGATATAGCCGATGAGGTTAAGAAGAAAGGTACCCCTAAATCATTAGAAGGCGATGAAGGCGAAAAAGAAGAGGATAAAGAAGTAGGTGCTGAAGGTGCTGAAGGTGAAGTTGAAGAAGATACTGCTAAAGATATCGAAGACGAAGTATTAGCTACCGGCGAACCTAAAGATTTAGAAGATAAAGCCGGTGATAAAGTTTCTGATGATCCTGCAATTACAAGTGAAGTTCCTGCTGAGGCTGATGAAGTAGAAGATGAAGATGGTGTTGAGGTTGCTGCCGAAGAGGAAGAAACTCCAGCTGCTACTCGAAGAATTATGGCATTTGAAGATTTCATTAAGGAAAAAGAAGTTACTGTAAATAAGAATATCAAATATCACGATGATGATGAAGAACCTGAAGATTACGCAGTTCCTATTGCCGCATCTAAAGATCCACTTGCCGAAGGTGACGAAACTAAAGGTATAGAAGATGAAAAAGAAGGAGATGAGCTAGAAGATAAAGGTGATAAGAAAGTTGATTCTGAAGATGATAAAGAAAAAGCTGACCACTATAAAGGAGCTGTTAAATCTGATGATGCTGAAATTGATGCTTTAAGAAAAGATGTTGATTACGATGAAGATGAAGAAAAGAAAGATGAATCTAGAATCATGTCTTTTTCAAACTTTGTAACAGAGGCTTATGATAAAGTTGTTTGGGGTGGAGATGAAGATGATAAATCTAAAACTCACGATGGTGAAGATTATGAAGATGAAGACGATAAGGATGAATCTGTTGAAGAAGGTGTTGGTGAAGTAATTACTCAAGTTGAAGGTGATGAGATTGCTGATGAAGAAGCCGGTGATGATGGTATCGCTATTCCTGCAGAAAAAGGTGACGGTTCAGAAACTGCTGCCGGTATTGCTGGAGATATAATGAACATGGGTAAGGTGAAAGTACAGCCTGCCTCAAAAGGTGAAGAATTAGTTACTAAAGATCAAAACATTACATCCGAAGTAAAAGGTGAAGCTGATGATCTTAAGGATGCTACTGAAGTTCCTTTAGTTAAAGAAGCTAAGATTAATGAAAAGGATATTGCTTCAGCTGATGAATTTAAAGAATATGCAATGGCAATTCTAAAAGATGCATTTGGCGATGATTTTGATGAAGCTAAAGCTACTGATGTTGCTAACGGTTTAATTAAAAAGTATGGTGAAGATTTCGGCGCAATGGTTGGAGCTTTACAATCTACGATGGGATCATAACTAAAACTAAACATGAAACATATACAACTGTTTGAAGAATGGCTGACTGACAAAGGTCAGCCATTTCTGTTTGAAGGCGGCGCTGCTGGTCACATGGCTCATCCATTTGATGATAAAGATTTAACCTTTGGTGATTTTAAATCAATGATAGATGCTGGTCTTAGGGGTGAATTAAACTTTGAAGAAGATGCTACTGAAAAGACTGACGGTCAAAATGCATTTGCTACTATCCAAGATGGTGAAGTTAAATTTGCAAGAAACAAAACAGAGCTAAAGAATCCAATGACTCTTTCTGAATTTAAGAATAAATTCGAAGGGCATGCTAGTAAATTAGTACAGGATACCTTTCAATTTGCTGCACAGGATTTAGCTAGGTTATTAATGAAGCTTTCTCCAGCTGACCAAGAAAAATATTTTAAGAATGGAAAAGACTTTATGAACATGGAGTTAATCTATTCACAAAATCCCAACGTTATTCATTATGACACAGATGTTATTCAGTTTCATGGTATAAAGGAAACAGATGGAAATGGGAATATCATAGGTACTAATAATAAACCTGCAAAAGAAATTGTAGATATACTTAAAAAGGTACAATCTGATATAGGTAAAACATTTAAAATAATTCCACCTAAAGTTATTAAATTACAAAAGGATTTAGATTTTACTACAAATAAGAAAAGATTTATTAATCAGGTTAATGCTTTAGAAAAAAGATATGGTTTAACTGATAATGATGAGGTTGCTCAATATCATGAAATGTGGTGGAGAGAATTAATAGATAAACAATTTCCTACATTATCACAAGATGTAAAAGAAGGATTACTTAAGAGGTGGGCATACGGTGATAAGAAGAGTTTAAATATGAGATCTCTTGCTAAGCAAGTTGGCCCTAAGGAAGCTGCATTAGTTAAAAAGTTCGATAAAGAAGATGTTGCCAAAAAGTATAAAGAAAACATTAGACCTTTTGAAGATCTATTCTTAGAACTAGGATCTGTGATTCTTAAAAATGCATCTGACTTTTTAGCGGCTAATCCATCTGATGAAGCACAAAGACTAAGATCTCAAATACAAACAGCAGGAAGTAAAATTAAAAAGACAGGCGGTGTTGACCAAGTAAGAAAGGTAGAAGCTGAATTAGCAAGGCTTGATAGAATTGGTGGAATAGAATCAATATTTCCAACCGAAGGTATAGTATTTAAATATAAAGGAAAGGTTTACAAACTGACTGGCACCTTTGCTGCAATTAATCAATTGTTAGGTATCATTAAGTACGGTAGATAAAATAGTGGATAAACCACTGTAACTCACCTGTATTAAGTGTTAGTATTTGTATTATTTGTATATACTCCAAAAGTAATAGAGTACGATAAAGGATAGGTAACACTGTCCTTTTTTTTATACAGCTATTTAATTAAAGAATATATAAACTGATAACATAAAATAAGCAAATGAAAGAGTTAACTCAAATTTATAAAGATGCAGGTATACAATTAATAGAAGATCTTTTTAAAGACTACCTAGTAGTATCTGAAAAGCTATCAGGTTCTTCTTTTTCTTTTAAGAGAGATGGTGAAGGTATTACTTTTTATAAAGGCGGAAACCAAAGGCCTATTAATTTAATTGATAGAACTATCATGGTTTATTATGAAAAGCCTATTAGTTATATAAAATCAGTAGCTAATAAAAACATTTCTTCTATTCCTGAAAATTGGAAGTTTTGTTTCCAATATTTTGTAAACACTAATCCTGGTATTATTAATTATGATAAGTTACCTAAAAATAATCTAGTACTTACACATATACAGGTAATGACACCTGCCGGTAAAGTTTCAAAGGTGATTGAAGATCCTAGGGTAATTAGAGACTGGGCTAATGCATTAGATGTTACTCCATTACTCCCAATATTTAAAGGTTACTTAACAGAAGACCAAAAGAAAAAGATAAAGGAATTTTTAGAAACTCCAAAAGAAGATCACACTGAGATTTTTAGTACTAATTCATTTGCAGAATACTTACTTAGAATTTTAAATCCTGGCATTCAATCTACAACTCTACAAGATGATCTTAAGAAGCCTATAGAATCTATTGTATTTAAATTTTATAAATCTGGTACAAAACAGGTTATTTCTGCTAAGCTAATAGATCCTTATACAGTTAACTTAATGAAAGAAAAGGAACCTATAGATATGAGAAAGGTTCCTGCTGATATTAATGAAATTATTTTATTAGATCTTTTAGCCTTTATAGAAGAAAGAGGAATTAAGAAGCATGAAATTTTAGGTGACACTGAAGATATGAGATACATTGAATTAGTTTCAAATATATTTAATGACTATGTAACTAAAAGAGGAAAGGATATCTCAAAGATTGATATTGAAAAAGCTGACTTTGCAAAAGGTGAAGAATTTGATTTAAATGTAGAATTAATACCAAGCCAAAGAACCAAAGATATTCTTAATAGTAATCCTAAACTAAAGGACCTCTTTAAAATAATGTTAGGTTCCTTAAAAAAGAAAAGAAAAGATTCAGGTAATATTATGACGCCATCAGTTATTGAAGATTTTAATAAAATGGTAGATAAAGTAACCGATGTAATTCAAACTAAAGAAGATGGTAAATTTAAAACTTTTGATGATTACTTAAAAATTAAATCAACCAATGAATCTCTTTTACCAAATGCCGAAGAACTTTTAATTGAAGATAAGGTATTGGATTATAACAAATTTATTAACATTGGAAAGGTTGATGTTATGAATGAGAGTAAAAAGATAACAAAGAAATCTATAGAAGAATTTTGGAAGAAGCAGTATAAAACCCTCATGAAGTCAACAGATATGGTATCCGTATCAAATAGGAAGGGGGACACAGGTGAAATACTACGTGCTAATTTTGGCGCTAACGATGGTACTGCTGAAACTGCTATTAATAACTTTATAGTTAAATCTGGTTTAAAGAAAGGATCATATGAGATAGAGATGTTACCAATCGGTGTTATTTCATCTGATTATAATGCGTACAAAATAAACTTTAAAAAACCTACCACTAATAAATTAAAACAAGAATATTCACCAACCGACTTTTTTATTATAACTAATAGATACAAGATATCTAAGAAAACTGGAGAAGTTTCGGTTATAGGAAGAAAAGATTTAACACCTGAGAAGTTAGGATTACCAAAACATATGCCATATCATACTGCAACTTCTCTATATACTATAGTAGATAGGTATATTAAATCTACCAAATTACCTGATAATTATAAAGAATTTATTCTACAGTCAACTCGCGAGGTTATGGATAGTGCAAATGGTGGAAAGTTTACCGATTTTAATCAATATGCTAATGCACCAACACAAATTTTAAATTATCCTATAACCGAATCTTTATTTGAAGGAATAGATCAATTATCAATTAATAATTTTCAAAATGACTATGGTGAGGTATTAGGTGGCTTTATGTTATTTAATTTACTAAAAGATGCAGGCGACGGTATAAGATACCCAGAAAACTCTAATGAAAAATTAGTTGATTTTTATTTCGATAATTATTCAATATCATCAAAAGCAGGAAGAGGTGGAACGCCTAGTGGTGATACTATCATTCAGCGAATATCTGCAATGCACTTAGATGAGAAGTTAAGTTTTAGCACTATCCAAGAATTAGACTTTTATAACAATGTAATAAAGGTATGGATTAATCCAGTTAAATTAGCTAGGAGCGGTATTTATAATACCGTGATGAATTTATGTAACTCAAATATCACTGATAAAAATAATTCCGGTTATTGGTATTTAATAAATGAATCAACCCTTCAGCCTAATTTACTAACACAAGACTCAGTAGTATCTTTCTTAGATGAATTACATTTAGATGAAAATAAATTTAAAGACTTTTTGAAAAATTTATGGACAAAGTCTGGTATGGTTTGGAATGATAAAAAATTAAATGCTGCATATGATGGATATAAAGCACTAGGTAAAAATAGAGTAGGTGTAGTATTTTATCCGTTAATGGTAGAGGCTACAAAAATACTTAATGAAAAATATACTAAAATGTTAACTCAGTACTCACAAGTAGTAACGGATGTTAAACAATTATATTTAGATGTTATAGTCAAAAAAGGTTTATTTCAATTTAAGACGGTACCTTTTTCTAAAGCAAAATTTATGTTTGAGCAAAAAGGCTCTATGAGTAACCCATTTAATGCTAACATGGGTATACGAATCCTTAAATAAATATATAAATAATAAATGGATAATTTAAAGAACATACACGATTTTATAACAGAAAAAAGAGTTACTGTTAAAAGAAGATATACTGAAAAGCACCCAGCTAAAAATGTATCTACTGCTGCAAGAGTTCGTTCTGCTATTTTAGATGCTGTTGCTGATGGTCATTTAACTGAAGACGAGGTTAACAATATCTTATCTGAGATAAAGGCTCACAAAAGATGGCTTAAAAGAAATGTAGGATTATTTAATATTAGTGAAGATGAAACAGGAATTAAGAGATATTCTTTATCACCTTACGGTCATAGAGTAAGAACCGCAACTGCCACAATTAATGAAGCTTTAAAAGTACCTCATAAAGAACAAGGAAAGAAAAAGGTTAATATGTTTGTTGGTAGATTCCAACCTTTTACATTAGGTCATGTTAAAGTATTTGAAAAAATGTATAAAGAAAATGGAAAACCTGTGGTTGTATTTTTAGTTAGAGGAAAAAATAACGATCCTGAGAAAAGACCGTTTGATGAAGAAATGCAACAAGCAATGTTTGCTAAGATGAAAAAGCAATATCCGTTTTTAGAAGCAAGTATAGTAGTTCCTAACGGATCTATTGATACAATGTTTGCAGCAGCAAGACCAGCATATGAACCTGTAATGTGGGGGTATGGATCTGATAGAAAGAAAGCATACGGTAATATGATTGATAAACAATCTTACCGAGATCAATTAGGTGTAGATCCTGATTTTAAAGGATATGAAATTTTTAGAACTGATGATAACATTTCAGCATCTAAAGTTCGTAATGCGTTAAAGATAGATGATGAAAAGACTTTTAAGAAAATGACTCCTAAAAGTATACATAGTTTTTATAAGCCATTACAAAATATATTAGAACCAATAAAAGAAAATAACAATACTATGAAAAATTTAAAAACACTAAATGACTTCTCGGTAAATGAATCAACTGAAGATGTAAAAATTAATGAAGAATATGTTGAATTAATGCCAGAGATCGCAAATGCATTAGGTAAAATTCAAGTAGATTGGGATAGATGGAAAAACGGACCAATGACAGAACCTTCTGATATTAAACCAGCAGCAAAAGAACTTAAAGGTTGGATTACTCGTTGGATGAAACAAAATATTAAGTAATGCCTGCACAGAGTAAAGCGCAACGAAGATTGTTTGCTTTAGCTCTCCAATATAAAAAAGGTGAACTACTAGCAAAAGATATCTCCAATGAGATAAAAGATTTAGCAAAAATGCCTCTAAAAGACCTAGAGGATTTTGTGTATACTAGTGAGGATGGTTTACCAGATAAAGTTTCTGAGGATATGGGAAATGTAGCAACACTTAATCCTGATATGAATGTCCAAGGGATGGGTGATGTTATACTACCTGGCAATCCTGGTTCAGCAAATTCTTTTGCTACACAGCAAGTTGGGAGTGGGGATATACCAACCGGGAAAAAGAAGAAAAAGAAAAAGAAAAAGAAAAAGTTACTTTTATCATTCGATAAGTACATGGAACTTTTAAAATTAAAATAAATAAGGTATAATGGCAGTACTACCAAAATATCAATTAGTAGCTCTTTTTGAGGCTGGGGATTTAATGACAGAAGGTACATTAAGAGACTTCATTGACTCAGCATATAACCCGGTACTTCAAGCAGGTGCTAATATAACATTAACAACAGTAACTACACCAAGTGGGGATACTATTACAATATCATCATCCGGTGGCGGTGGTGGTGCTTCTGTTATAGCAGGTGATGGTATTGATATTACAACGGTAGGTACAGACGAGCAGATAGCTATTGATTTAGATACTGGGCAAACAAACCTTATCTTTAATGGAAGTAATGAATTGACTTTTGCAGGTGTTCATGTCCAAGACGAGGGATTGGCTGTAGGTACTTATAAAACTTTTAACTTTATAGGTAATGATGTATTAGCTGAAGATAGCGGTACACCTGGTAAGGTAAATGTTTATGTACCTACTCCTACATTTGCATCTCACTTTAACACATCAGATGGTACAACTAATGGTACTGTAAGCGAAAGCGGTATCAGTAGACAGACTGTTAGAATTAGTACACCTACGATAGAAGGGACTCCTTTTGCAACAAACGGTTGGGCAGCTACAAATAAATCTGCATATAATAATACTACGACTGCAATAAATGTATTTGCAACAGCACAAGATGTTACTGGATTTAGTGGTGATGCTACAGGTGACGCTACAATTACCGTGACAGTATATGATGCGGATGGTGTTACTATTCTTAAAACCTTTACCACAGGAACTCTTTGGCAAGATGGATTATATCAGAATGGTCCAGATAATGATATGAGAGTTACTATTACTAATTATGCTACCGATACCTCAAAGTATAAAGCAGATGTTTCAATAGCGGTTGAAATGGCAGATGTATTTAGTAATAACTTAATAGGAGGTAGAAGCGGTGGTCGTTATCATATTGTAGCTGTGATGAACACTGATACGGTAACAGATGGTGGTGGGACATATACTTATACACAAACAGATGTATTTTGGGATATTAATGATCTTAATGGTTATCCATCAACACCCCAAATTAATGGTACCGTTGCAGTCACAGAATCAAGTGTACCCGCATCTATATTAACAAAAAACCTAAGTGGTGTTGAGTATTATATTTTATCATCCCAATTTATGATAGATGTTAGTGATATAGATAATCTCAATGGAAATACTCAAGGTAGAGCAAATTCCGCATCATGGAACTTTAGGGCTACTGGTACTGATTATGGTTTAAGTAATTTAGAATTACAGGCATGGTCACCAAGTGTAGGTAGTTTTCCAGGATGGGATAATTTCTATAATACACAAGGTATTGCTTATGATTATGATAACTGGCCTATTACAAATACTAATTATAGATTTAGAAATAATGATGCTGTAATTAAAGGTAAAGTTTATGATCCGTGGAATGGCGGAATAGAAGACAGTTCTACTGGTGCATCTATATTAATAGATACTTATACAAATAGATCTACAAACTTAGGAGAAGCTTTTGCGGATGAAACGGAACGACTTTATAGAAATACTGGAACTACAACGTATGATGTATGGGATAGTGAAAAATCATTAGCAGATGGTACACAAACTCCATCAGGTACAGGTAGTGCTGGTTTATTTGATAATGGTTGTGTTGTAGGTAGTAGATTATTAAGAGGATCTCAATTCTTTGCGGATAACGGTGACTCCCCACAGATAGGTACTTTAATACCAGATATATCAGGTTATAAGCCAGATAAGAATGGAGCAAATCCAAATTATACAACATTAACAGATATACCGGTATATCATAGAAGCTTTTATACGGCATCAGCTCTAGCTATATCCAATGTAGTTTTAGATTTTAGCGGTTCGTTTGGTGTTAGTGGTAATGCAACAACAGCATTGGCAAATTCTCAAATGAAAATTTATATAAGGAGAGAGGGTACTAATTCAGTTGGTGATACTGGCTTTAGTGCTAATCCTTTAGCAGTTCATGGAGGCGAATATAACTCAGGCTCACCGGGTAGTCCATTTGATGATGGTGTAAGTGGTGTTGATTCGCTAGGGTCATTAATAAGAACTGGTGCAAGTTCAGGAAATAGTGTAGAATTTACATTTGGTCCTGCTACTTATTTATGCACAGATGGTTTCTGGATAGAAATACAATTAGTTGCAACAGATATTAAATTAGATACTATTAATGCGACTTTAAAATTTAGTAACGGAACACAGGAAAGTAATAATGCCCTTACTCCAAACTAAAATATATAAAACAGTAAAAGAAATAATTAAATAATGGGATTTACGCCGGAACAAGTAAGAAGATTAAATTTTAA
>Ga0208299_1001175_pt1 | contig 20336 bp, 25 predicted proteins | sample 15_taG_FD_184089 | JGI IMG/M metagenome (GOLD analysis project Ga0208299, IMG submission 184089) | Marine viral communities from the Subarctic Pacific Ocean - 15_ETSP_OMZ_AT15312 metaG (SPAdes) (version 2) | ecosystem: Environmental > Aquatic > Marine > Oceanic | place: Pacific Ocean | collected...
ACGACACCGGGCGATGCACTAGGGGGAAAAACACCAGTGGGGGGGGGATAAATCGACAAAAAGCGCCGAATTCGTCGTTTTTCCGGTCGTTTTTCCCTTACCAAGCGTCACCTTTCACGATCTGATGGACTCTCGAAGGCGAAACTCCGAATCTCGAAGCGAGCTCGCGCAACGTTGCGCCGTCGATCGATCGTCGTCGCATCTCATCGACCTGTATTTGCGTCAACTTCGATCGCCCATTGTCTTCGCCTCGTTGTCGAGTCGGCCATGGGATGATCTCGCGTCGCTCATTCAAGATGACCGCTCGACCGTGATCGGCTTGCCAGTCATCCGGCACGAACGGAAGACTCGAGGCGAGCAGAGAAGCTGCGTCAATTTCGCGCGTCTCGTGTGCTGAATCGTGACCAAGTCGAAACAAAGTCCGCCACCAGAGACACGCGACCCAAGTCGAAGCGATATCGAACGCGAACGACGGGAGCGACTCACCTTCGATCACTGCCGATCGAAGTCGGTCGGAATCGACATCGAGGACGAGCGACAACTCGGAGACAGGAGATCCAAGAGAGGCGCACATCACGACGAGACATCCGCTCGGAGTATCCGGCTCGACGTCGGCTTCGAGGTATTGAGTCAGATCGATCACGTCGACACTATCCACGACCCGCGCCGAATCCCAAAGACCGAAGCCATTCGATCGCAGCGTCCGCACCATAGGCGACCGCCGATGCCCATCCTCTCGAATCGAACCGCTCGAGCCATTCGCGTTGCTCAGGTCTGAGATCGCTCGGCTTTCCATTCGTCCTCTTGAGCTCCAATGCAACTCCGACGAAGTCGAGTCGATGAGGCGGTCGATCGATGATCAGAAGATCGGGGACACCTCGCTCGACGCCTTGCGCCCGAAGTGAGACGCCTCCCCGTCCTGGTCGGAGACCTCCGTTCGGGACTGCGAACGCCGCGATCCGATGACGCCGGAGCCATCGGAAGAGCGCTGCTTGTTCCGACGCCTCACGCGGTGACGTCTTGTCGCGCTTCTGTTGAAGTCCTATGATTTCCATTAGTTACCTTGGGAGTCACTGGGAGTCACTGGGAGTCACTCCGTAACCCCTTGAAACCATTAGCAACTGAGTGTGAATGACTTTCATGACTCTGTGAAGGTCCCTCTCGTCTGTGTGCCCGCATCTGTATAGCTTGGATCTAGAGTCACTAAAGTCACTATTCCTTGAATCATCAGCGGTTTCGGAGGGTTAGGGTAGTGACTCAAGGATTCAACGAACACGGTTTTTCGGTTCCTAATGCGCGGAATCAATGGTGTTTCGACGAGTGACTCAACAAAAGGGTAGGGAGTCACAAAAGTCACTATTCCTTCCCTTAGACCTTCCCCTAGCCTAATTCGGCGTTCCCTTAGCTAAGGGAGCGTTTGTGCTAAGTTATTCAAGGTTTCGACGATCCATTTCCGACCGGCCGATCCCTTGTTCCCGCGGACCAATCGGAACCCTCCGACGATGCGCGATCGGTACTTGCTGAGTATCCATCCGACGCGCCTCGGATTGAGCTCGCCTGTCCTTCCTCCGGCGAGTTCGACGAGCGCCTCCTTCAATGCCTTCCGATGCTCGGTCGTCGTGTCATCAGTGACCGAGTCGAAGACCTGTCTCGATAGGTCGTCGATGACGTCGGGCACAGTGATCGGCGCGCTTCGATGCAGTGCGAACCAAGTCTCGAGGACGGTCGACCATGCGTCGAGGTCACGGTCTGCTCCCTCCCTGATCTCTGTCTGCGTCTCGCAAGGGTCAGCCATCCCCGACCATACGACAGCCGAGCGGACCGACCGAGACCATTCGCCGAACGAGCCCATCGGAGACAGACCGAGAGCAGGTCGACCCGCTTCGGCATAGGCTCGGAGGATGGTGAGACACGCCGAGACGAGGCGCCCGCGATGCGCTCGGACATATCCGACCAGATCGGGATGCGCGAACCCGGCTCTCTCTTCGGGTCGCTCGGTCTCGACATCGAGATAGCAGCGGAGGGTTCGCCTCGCGAGGTCGCCGCGGATGGCGACGTTGTTTCCAGTCGCGATCCACGTCGCCCGGTTCGGAACCTCGACGAGCATTGATTGACCAAGGACACGTCCCGCCCATACGTCCGCGGTTAGAGCAGCGTCGAGCGCTGGACCTCCGAAGGCTCCCGCCACGTTGTCCAGGAGGATGACCCGCTTTCCGCTGCATAGGTGAGCCGTGATGCGCTTCTCTGTCTCCGTGTCGTCACGGATAGCGAGGACGGGAGCTCGGCGACCAGTGCATAGAACCGAGACGACGTCCGCGAGAAGACCCTTGCCCGCGCCTGGAGTGTGCGCATCGAAGAGGAAGAGCGGCGTCGGTCCTTCAATGCCGAAGCGTCCGACCGCTGTCAACATGGCCGCGACCGCGACAGAGCGATGCGCCGGACCTCCGAAGGGGAAGTCGCCGAGAACCTCCTCGAGCGCGTATCGGGCGCGCTTACACTCCGAGCGATCGACCCGGTCGACCTTCGGGAAGACCAGACCCGCGGGAGGACTGAAGACGATCCCCGTCGTCGGGTCATAGCCGGACACGTCGAGGATGGAACCATCAGCTCGGAGCGTCGGCGTCTCGGTCACGCCGACCAAGGGGCGCACGCTTGACCATCGAGCCGCCCCCATCAGAGCGTCAACGACGTCACGAGGCGGGTCGACAGGAACCTCGATGGTCTCTTCGCCTTGGACCTTGCGCCGTCGCCAGTCACCGTGAGCCGCGAGGATGACGCGCAAGCGATGGTGAGCAACCTCGCGGATGACCGGCGACCCGGGTGTGACCGTCGCACCCTTGCGAGCGTCGACGTCTCTATCGACCGCGACGAGGACTCCGGCGCGTTGATAGATGTCGACGCCTTCGAGCAGGCTCGAGGACTGCTCGACGAGCTCCGGCAAGACACCAGGACGGACGACGATGCGAGGACGCTCGGCGCGCTCTGCTCGCTCTTCTGTGGGCTCGTAACGCATGGCAGACCGAGCGACGGACTCGACCTCGCTCTCGTCTAGCGGCGGCTTGCATCGCGCGAAGTTGATCGAGATGAGAGCCGCTGTCAGCTCCTCGAGGCTCGCGCCTGCGTCGCGCATCTTCGACGCCAATCGGAAGAGCGTTCGGTTCCGTCCGTCGCCTACGCTCTCGACGATGGCGTCGGGGAGCTCGAAGCGAGCAGACGTCCGAGCCTGTTCGATACCATCGAAGACACTCTCGACATGAGGGACGTCGGGAAGCGGACCGAGCGCGTCCAGATCGCTCGGATGGTCCTGCTCTTCTCCGTCCCTGATGACGAAGGGTAGCCTATAGCATCGATTCCAATCGACGAGCCGATCGGCGTGAATGTCGAGCGTTGCGAGATAGGCGCGCACGCTTGCGAGGGTGTCGAGGTAGGTCTTGACCGCGAGGCCGGCGACCTCCCACAAGAGCCGGAACCCGCCGCGGGTCACGTACCAAGCGCAACCCGGCTCGAGCGGGGACTCGAGGACACGGTCGACGCGCTCGATGGACCACGCTCGAACGTCGTCCACGGTCTTCGGCGCGTCGACATCGATGACAACGAGGTCGAGAACCGGCTCGATACCGCGAGGCGCGAGGACTTCACGCCGAGCGGCTTCGTTGATCCGAGGCTGCGCGTCGCCTTGGGACAACCCCGGGATGCGATAGGGGACGAAGTGAGCGTCGGTCGTCCAGGTCGTCGACAGAGCCTCGCGAGCATCATAGAGAGGGAAGCGCGAGGCGATTCGCCCGGTCGCTTTGTTCCGATAGTCGAGACCCGTATCCCATCCGGATTGAATCTTCGTCGGCCATACGCTGACAAGGCTCATTCGATACCCCCTAACAGGTCGGTTTGTGTCCCTTCGAGCGCATCGAATCGCATCCGCGGGGTGAAAGGTTGTCGGAGTCTCTCGACCGCTTTCGCGTGAGTCTCCGGATCTATCTCGGCTCCGATGGCGCGGCGTCCTTCCATCGATGCGGCTCGAAGGGTCGTTCCGTACCCGGCGCAAGGGTCGACGATGAGGTCGCCCGGTCGCGAGTAGTGACCGACGATCGCACGCATCAAGGCGAGAGGCTTTCCGCCGATATGACCATCGCGCTCGATTGGAGCTCGATACCATCCCGGGAGCGCGCCCCACGTCGAGAAGTGTCGTGTTCGCGGTCTCGCGACCATCAGATAGACCGCGGCCGAAGCGGGACCGTCGCCGACGAGACGGACTCGAGGCGCGACAATGACGACCGGCGCGAAGTCATAGAGACCCGCTTCGCGATAGGCTGCGCGCCATGACGGGATCAGGTCGTCGGAGGTCATGCAAGCGAACCAACCGCGACAACGCTCCGACCAGGACGCGACGAACCGACCGACGTCGGTCTCGGACCATGCGTCATAGACGAGCGAGCGTCGACCCATATCCGACAACCGATCAGCGTTGCCGCGATGCGTCCGAGCCCCATAAGGAGGATCGCAGATGACCGCGTCGACCTCTTCGACGTCTGCGAGGACGTCGCGCCAGTCGCCTAGACGGAGGTCGGTCACGCCCCAACCTCCGACGCTCGAATGATGGCATAGGCCACCCAAAGCGCGGACGGTATGCCGGTCAAGCGTTCAATCGCGAGGGTATGCTCGATCGACGGGACCTTCGATCCGTCCGTCCAGTTGTAGATCGTCTGGCGAGACACATCGAGCCGCCTAGCGGTCTCCGCGACGTTGCTCTCGTCTTCGATCCATTGCCGCAACCTCTCGGTTGGCATCTTGCTGGTCATCGCTTCCACCTATACCCCGCAGACCCCTGCACATTCGTTGTCAAAGCTCGCCCAAAGCGACTGTTGACCTCCGTCGAAGTCGACCTCGTCAATCGGTATCCGCGACGGATGCAGATACGGTTTCGTCTCCAGTCCCGCGACGCTTCCGTGCGCCTCCCATGCCGCGTGAACGTCCTTCTCGAAGGCGAAGACGCGCTCGCGCTCGACCGGGTTCGCGAGGATCCGCTTCCATTCGCCTTGATTGTGAAAGGGACAGAAGACGCAAGCGGACCGAGGCGCGGGGACGTCCTTCTCGAGCAGGTAGCGTTGACAGACGTCGCGAGTCCATCCCATCCGAACGAGCGGGTAGTCGAAGACGCGCCATCGGTCCTGGCTCTCTCGCATCCGTTGCGCCTCGTCGGCGCTGATCCCGTACCATTGACGAAGGAATGGCTCGCCTTTGTAGCCGCGAGGGACCTCGAACCGCTTTCGGATATGCTGGTCGAGAGGCTTCGCCTTGTAGTCCCGGGTACACCCGCGCCGAACCGGCATCGACCCGCCGTCCCTCGTCGCGACGTACATCGGCGGCATACTGATCCCGCGCAGCCCCTCGCTCGCTCGCTCGATGACGTGCTTCGAGAGATGACCCGCGGAGACGGTCTCGAAGCCCATCCCGGCCGCGAGGATGCGCTCGCGCATGATTGCGACGTGTGCGTATACCTCATCCGGTTCGTCGCCTGTATCCGCGAAGAGCCACGCTTCGGGTAATCCCCCCCCCATAGCGCGCATCAAGGCGGGATGCTCTTCCATGACGAGCAACGCGAGAACGGTCGATTGAACGCCGCCCCCGAACGATACGAAGTCCCTCATCGTTTCCACCTTCTAAGCAGTTTCAACCCGGCCGGGTGTGTCCCGTGACAACGCGGCTCGCCTTTCCGGTCTGCGCGTCGCCAGAATGGCCCGCGATTGACGCGGATCCATGCAAGCCGGAAGAGCCGACGCGCCTTCGGACAGTAGCGTCGAGCGGCGCGGAGACCGTTGACAATCGCGCCCAAGAACGTGACAGCCGAGCCGATAGGGTCGAGCCGATCGGTCGTGACCTCCGCCCATCCCCACAATTGAAGCAACCCGACAGCCTTCGCGACCCTGCGACCGTCAACGATGCGCCAGTCGCCGCGCGCCTTCGGGTTCCCTCTCGACTCGTAACAAGCCTTGGCGATGGTCAACCCGCGATGTTGAGTGATCCCGGAGAGGTCTTCGACGTGTAAGAGCTCGAGACCGAGCCACGGATCGACGCCACATTCCGCGCCGCGCTCGACGATGCGCCGGTCCTGGTCTGATAGCTCGACGCCTTTGACGGACGTCGAGAGCAGAGCAACGAGGACGATTGAACGAAGAAGGCGCATGGTCGATCCTTGTCGCCGATGCGCGTCCTAGTGTCAACCGATAGTTGACAGGTCGGAAAACGTCCCTTAGCGTTCGGGCTCAAGACCTCCGAGAACCGGAGAGAGGTAGATGGATGAGTTGGCATTATTTGCAGGAGCAGGAGGAGGCTTGTTGGCCTCGCGCCTGCTTGGATGGCGCACCCGATGTGCTGTTGAGCTTGATCCCTACGCTCGACAAGTCCTCCTCGCTCGACAACGCGACGGGTGTCTCGAACGGTTCCCGATATGGGATGACGTCTCGACCTTCGACGGACGTCCCTGGAGCGGCTCAATTGACGTTGTTTCCGGAGGCTTCCCCTGTCAAGACGTCTCCGCAGCGGGTACGGGTCGAGGACTGTCCGGAGATCGTTCGGGTCTTGTTTTCGAGATGTTGCGAATTGTTGCGGAGGCGAAACCTCGCTTTGTCTTCGCGGAAAACAGTCCGCGCCTTCGTACCAATGGACTTGGCACCGTCCTCGAGAGACTTGCCGGCATGGGGTATCAGTCACGATGGTGCGTGCTGGGAGCTAGGCACGTCGGCGCGCCTCATCGAAGAGATCGAATGTGGCTCCTCGCTACCAACGCCGACGGCGCGGACCTACGGGACGAACGTCGGAGGCGCAGCGGGACGGACGGGGAAGGTCCGAGAGAGCCTCGACACGATGGCACGCCGCGGGTCATGGCCGACGCCGAACGCTCGCGACTGGAAGGACAGCGGACCGACGCAAGGGAACCGAAAGAGTCCGAATCTCGGAACGGTCGTCCATACATACAGAAATGGCCCGACGACCCCGCGGACGGGACAGCTCAATCCTTCGTGGGTCGAGTCATACCTAATGGGGTGGCCGCTGGATTGGACCGCAACAAGAGGCTGCGAGCCATTGGCAATGGACAGGTTCCGCGAGTGGCTGCTCTCGCATGGCATATTTTAAGGGGATTACATGAAGACAACGCTCGATCTGATAGGTGAGACGCTCCGAGAGCGTCGACGCGAATGGATACCGGCTAGCGCGCTGGCCGACGCGATCAAGGTCTGCCACGGGACCGCGCACAAATGCGCGAAGCGATGGGTCGACCTTGGTCAAGCCGAGAGCAGGCTCGAAGACTCGCCGAATCCGCCATGGAACAACCGGCGCCGGGTCTACCGATGGGTCGGCAAAGCGTGAAACACGTATCCGCCTCGCAGGTCAAAGCGTTCCGCCGATGTCGCTCTCGCTGGTATCACGAGAAGATCGACGGACACGTCGAGCCGCCGTCGGAAGCGATGAAGCGCGGAACGCGGATCCATGCCGCGATCGAGGCGTATCTCGTCGACGGGACTCCGCTCCCCGATGACGCCGAAGGACGCATCGCCCGACCGGCTTTGACCCGGCTCCCTCCGGCCGGTTCGGTCCCGCGTGATCAGGTCGAGAGCCGCTTCGAGACGCCTGCGGAGGTCTACGGAGTCCCGTTCGTCGGGGTGATCGACCTGCTCGAGCCGGACACCATCACCGATCACAAGACGACGAGCGACTTCAAATATACGAAGACCGAAGAAGAGCTCCGCGCCGATCCGCAGGCGCAAGCCTACGCCATCGAGCGCGCTCGGTCCGTACCGGGTCCGATCCGCTTCCGGCATCTCTATATCCGGACGTCCGGCGCTCCGCAGTCCAGGGAGACGATCGTCGACTTCAGCCGCGACGACCTCGCGCACGCCTTGACCCGGCTCCGCGTGACCGTCGCGAGCATGATCGAGACGTCTCAAGTTGACGACGTCGCGGACGTCGGACACAACCTCGAAGCCTGCGGCGATTACGGAGGCTGTCCCCATCGCGCAAGGTGCGCATCGCTCGGACGACACACGCTCGGAGTCATCTCTTCTTTATTCTCGAACCGAAAGGATCAACCCATGGATACGAACGACCCTCTCGCGGCGATGCTCGCCGCCCGCAACCCGGCAGAAGCCATCAACCCGCCCGACGGGACTCCGGAGATGGAGACGCCGGAACCCGATCCACAATGTGAGCTTGAAGACCTCGAGCCCGAAAAGGTGACGCGCAAGCGTCGGGCGATGCGTCTCCCGGGTGTCTTCGACGACGAAGGCGTCGCGGTTCTGGTCTCCCGCGCATCGAAGCCGCAGCTTGTGGAGTTCGCGACGGCGAACAAGATCCTCGTTGAGCCTCCGGAAGGACGCTCGAAGCCGGGGATCCGCGAGTACCGATCCGCGGTCGAAGCCTTCGTCGCGTTCACCGAAGACGAGCCCGAAGAGGTCGTCGAGACGGAGCCGGAGCAGGTCGCGACACCCGCGCCGGTCGTCGAGCCTACCGAGACACCCGCTCCAACAACGACATACACGATGGAAGTCGCGGATGGGAAAGCCGTGACAATACGCAAGACAAACGGCGACCTCTTGACCGTCTATCTGAACTGCTGCCCGCGCGGACCCGTCCGCTATCTCGAGGAGATGCTCGCGCCTATCGCGCGTGAGGTCGAGAAGGAGTCCGGCGCGCCTCATTACCTCGCGATCCCGTATAACAACGGACCGAAGCGGGTCGCTGGTGTCTTCGCTCACCAGATCCGGAGCGGTCTCGTCGACGTGACCGGCGCCATCGTCGCCGACCTGCGTCTCCCCGCGAGCGAAGCAGCGGTCGAGGTTCTTCTTCAGTATGCCGACGAAGTCGTCCGCCGCTTCTAGTGGATCTGGTTAAACTCCTAGCACAACGATCGGCGCGCTCTGCTCCCGTTGAGCAACCCGATCGGGTCGGTCGGCGTGGATATCACAATCCAACAACCTCATCGACGCCGACCGACCATCTTCTCGCATCCGCGAAGCGGAGACAGAGCGACACAGAGCGCGCAGTCGCTGTCCCCGTGACTCAAGACGGGTATTTCGACGACGCTCTCGCGGAGGTCGAGGGACTCCATCGTCCAGGCGCGGCCATGTCCCTCCGTCCGATCCAGAGACGCGCGCTCGCTGTCTTGATGAAGTGCAGAGGTCTGCTCGGTTCGATAGGCGTCGGACACGGGAAGACCCTAGTCGCTATTCTCGGAGCGAAGGTCGTCGGCGCGAAGCGTCCGGTCGTCATGGTCCCGCCATCGCTCCGCGAGACCTTCTTCGTCGAGTTCGAGAAGTTCGCGACTTCGTTCGACCTCCCACAAGTCGAGCTCCTCGCCTATTCCATGCTCTCGCGTCCGGAAGGGACCGACCTCCTTCGTCGGATGGCTCCGGACTACATCTTCGCTGACGAGGCTCACTCGCTGCGCCATCCAGGGAGTGCGCGAACCCGACGCCTTCTGCGCTACCTCGAAGAGAACCCCGACACGGTCTTCGCTGCTGCGTCGGGGACGCTCACGTCGAGATCCCTCCGTGACTATGCGCACCTATCAAGACACGCGCTCGGAGAGGGTTCGCCGCTTCCCCTGCTCGAGTCGCATCTCGATTCATGGTGCAACGCGATCGACGTTGACGGTCGCCCGTCTCCGACTGACTGGGCAACGGTCGAGCCGCTGGTCGATGCATTCGGCGATGGTGCTCTCGGTTTCATGACCGGAGCCGCTCGCGTCGAGGCTGTCCGCGAAGCGTTCCTCGCGAGGCTCGAGAGCGCGCCGGGTGTCGTCATTACCGACGACGAGTCCGCGCCTTGCTCGCTTGTGATCCATGCGCTCCGGACGCCTCGACCTCCCGGCGACATACTCGAAGCCGTCGCGACGGTTCGATCCGGCGTGAGCCCGAACGGTGAAGAGGTATACGAGGACGAAGTCGCGGTCTGGCGTGCCGCTAGGCAAGTCTCCGCGGGGTTCTTCTATCGTTGGCAATGGCCGGACGGCGTTGTCGATCATCAATGGCTCGAGGCTCGGTCTCGCTGGTCCCGATGGGTCCGGCGTGAGCTAGAGACAGGCTCGCTCGAAGGCTATGACTCGCCCGCTCTCGTCGCGAGGCGCACCCGGGAGGAGATAGCCGACGATCCACGCCTCGCTCGACGCTCGTCTCGTCACGCTGCGTTATCCGAATGGGAGAGGGTTTCGGACCGGCCGGTCCCGCCGACCGTCGCGGTCTGGCTTTCGTCCTATCTCGTCGAAGAGGTCGTCGCCTTGGTCGAACGTCTTCGCGAACCCGTCTTGATCTGGTACGAATCGAAGGCTCTCGGAGAGCGTCTCGCCGCGGTGGGCGGTTGGCGTCTCTGCGGACCCGGCAACCCGCCGAAAGGCGAGCCGGAGACATGCGTCGTCAGCATATCGGCGCACCATCACGGGTTGAACCTTCAAGCCTGGTGGCTCTCGGTCGTCGTCGAGCCTCCGAGCTCCGGTCAGAGATGGGAGCAGATGATCGGCCGAACCCATCGAGCCGGACAGTTAGCCGACGAGGTGCATGTTTTCACCTTCGTCGGTCCCGAACCTTTCGCGAGCGCGTTCGCGTCCGCGAGAGAACAAGCCGCCTATCAAGCGGAAACAACCGGCGGGAGGATGAAGCTAGTCTTCGCGCCCGTCATTCAAGACTAAAGGATTAGGTATTATGTCAGCATTTGCAGGTATTGAGAACGCATCGATCAGCGGGGGAGGCTCGCGCAACTTCGAGCCGGGGACCTTCCGACTTCGTCTCGACGGCTTGAAGGTCGTCGACTCCAAGCGCAACCCGGGGACGCAATACGCGGTCGTGGAGTGCTCGGTCCGAGGTTACGAGCCGGGTGTCCGTCCACATCTCGACGAGACCCTCCCGCCTACGCCGATGGCGGCGGAGACGTTCAAGCCGGGAGACATCGTCGCCTGGAAGGTGAACATGGGACTCGCGAGCGCGCTCGATAACCTGAAGGGGTTCGGGTTGGCCGTGATGCAGTCGGTCGCCATCGAGAACGGGACGGACCCGACAGGGATCGTCGAGGCGCAGATCACGCCGCCCGTGATGGACACGCTCTTCGCTCCGAACGGGTCGCCTGCTATCGGGCTGACGATCGACGCGACGGCGTTCATCATCTTTACCCGCTCCAATAACCCCTTTACCAAGGTGACTTGGTCGCCGGTCGAGGGTAGCTAGATGGCGAGCGACCCGGCGCGATTCGTCTTCGATTGCGAGACTTGGCTTATCGCGCCGGGTCGCCTCGCTCCCCGTTTGGTCTCTGTCGCGTATAGGTTCGATGACGGGATGGTCCGGCTCCGCCATCGCTTCGACGACTGGAAGACCCCGGTCCGTCTCGCGCTCGAGACCTGCGACGAGATAGTCGGGCATAACGTCGCATATGACCTAGCCGTCCTGGTCCAAGCCGACCCGGAGCTCGCTCCGTTGGTCTGGCGAGCCTATGACGAAGGACGCATCTTCGACACCATGATCCGAGCGCAGCTCATCGCGATCGCGCTCGGTCGGTTCAAGTTCGACCCGACCATCGGCGACAAGGGATCGCGTCCTCGATGGTCTCTCGCTGATCTCGTCCGGAAGTATCTCGGCGAAGAGGTCACGGGGAAGCATGGTCCGGATATCTACCGGCTCCGGTTTCACGAGCTCGACGAGGTCCCCGTCGCTGATTGGCCGGAAGCGGCTCGCGCTTACGCGATGGCGGACGTCGACTACACGGCGCGGCTCTGGCATAGGCTCGGAACCTACGCGACCGAGGTCGGTCTTCCGCGGATACCGGACGAGGCGAACCAAGTCCGCGCTGCTTGGTCGCTCCATCTCGCGTCATGTTGGGGGATACGGACGGACGGAGCAGCGGTCGATGCTCTCGAAGCGAAGCTCCGGAAGTCCGTGTCAGAGGTCCAAGCGCAAGCCGCGACCCTTGGGTTGATACGACCGAACGGGACGAAGAACGTTGGAGCCATCCGCGCGCGAGTTGACGCAGCATATGGAGAGGACGCGCCGAAGACCGCGAAAGGGTCGACCAGGACGGACACTGCTACTCTCGCGGGTTCCTGCGACTTGATTCTCGTTCGACTCTCGGAGATTGCAGCGGACGAGAAGGAACTATCGTCATTCGTCCCGACGCTTCGAGCTGGTGTCGACCGTCCTATCAATCCGCGATGGAACACTCTCGTCGAGTCCGGTCGCGTGTCCTGCTCGAGACCGAACCTAACGCAACAACCGCGCCGATCCGGCGTCCGCTCCTGTTATGTGCCGAGGTCTGGTCATTGGTTCGCGACGGCGGACTATAGCTTCGCGGAGCTCTGTACCCTCGCGCAGACCTGCGTCGACTGGTTCGGCGAGTCCGCTCTCGCGGATACGATCAACGCAGGTCGAGACCCGCACAAGGCAACCGGCGCGAACCTGCTCGGTCTCGACTATGAGACATTCGACGAGCGATTCCTCGAGGGAGACGCCGACGCGAAGCAGGCTCGTCAGCTCGCGAAGGCGCTTAACTTCGGTTATCCAGGGGGACTCGGAGCGGCGACCTTCGTCGAGTATGCGTCCGCGACCTACGGGCTCGACATCGACGAAGAGCAGGCGCGCGAGTTGAAGCGGACGTTCGTGTCGACCTATCCGGAGATGTCCCGATACTGGCGCAAGATAACCGACAGCCTGTCGGACGGAGGCGGGTCGTTTACGGCTGCTTTGGTCCGGTCCGGCCGCATCCGCGGAGGTCTCGGCTTTCCGAACGGGTGTAACTACTTCTTTCAAGGTCCCGTCGCGGATGGCGCGAAGCGTGCGTTCTACCTACTGACCCGCGAGAGCCGCATCGAGCCGGACTCGCCGGTCTACGGGTCGAAGCCGCTGATCCTCATGCACGACGAGATCATATCCGAGGTCCCGGTCGACCTCGCCGCACAAGCCGCGCAGCGGGTCGCGGACGTCATGGTCGAGACGCTCTCGGAGGTCTGTCCCGACGTGAAGATAAGCGCCGAACCCGCGCTCATGCGTCGATGGTACAAAGGCGCAGAGCCGACCTATATCGACTCGCGCCTTGTACCATGGGAGCCGGAAGGCTAGCGCGACAACTTGACCGCGCGACGAATGGCGACCTCGCAGACGAACTCGCGCGCGTCCAAGTCGGGGAAGGCTTCGAGGATGCGACCGAGGTCGACGACGCTCGGAGAGCGGTCACCGCGAAGCCAGTCTCCCGCCTTCCTTGGGGTCACGTCGGGGAGCGCTGCGGCTATCTGTCGAGGCTTTAACATGGGACGCAATCCTCCGCGGCTTTGTCCGCGTGCCATCCGTTGAAGACAGGGTGACGCATCGCGCCGGACTTGAAGACGCTATTCCCGCGGACCTTCATCACGCGACCGATAAAGGCGGACGGGTCGAGGAACATCTCGCGGCGAATCTCGTGGTCGAACCCCGCGGAGACCTTGCCGATCGTGACGAGGTCGCCGTCGACGTAATGACCGATGACAGCCGAGCCGACCAAGTGCCCGACGTGGCTCTCGACCTTCGGCTCCTCGAAGTCGACGAGGACGAAGTCGCGCTCGTGAACGCGCTTCATGCGTCCCCATCCTTCCCCGTATGCGCCGGAGGACTTGAAGACGAGACCTTCCCATCCTCCTTCTGTGACGAATTCGCGCCACATATCATCGACGGTCAGATCGTAGCCGAGGACATACCAAGGGAGAGCATCGACGGCGGGACCGAGCGAGCGGACGACGCGAGCCATCCGACGCTTACGCTCGACAAGCGGGAGACCGGAGACGTCGACGCCTTGGTCGACAAGGATATCGAAGGCGAGGAAGGTCCCGGTCCGTCCGGTCTCGACCGACCAAGGGGTCCGGATGAGGTACTCGCCCACGAGAACGAAGTCTTCGTCGGTCTTCAGGTCAATCCGTCCGAGCGTCGTGTCGTTGCGCGACGTGACTGTCCCGTCCGGCGTGAGCAGACCGAAGCATCCGTCCGCCTTCGGTTCGACAACGAGAAAACCGGAGAGGTCTGCGTCGCGGTCGAGGTCTTGAAAGTATGCGCGTGTCATGGTCTACGCCTCCCCTTGGCTGATAGTGATGGGATCGAACCGCGTTCCGGTTCCCGACATCGGGGTCCGGACGAAGCCGAAGAGACCGCACATCATCGACGCGACGCGATCCGCGTGCGACCCGACCATCCCGACCGTGATGTCCTTCCCGGTTCCGATGCGGACGATCGTCAAATCAAGGCGATGCGTCTTCGCCATCTTTCGCAACTTCGCGACCGCTTCTCGGTTCGTCATCTTCGTCCCCTGTGTGTTCGTCTTCATGCCCTAAGTATACGCACGGAGCGTAAGAACACAACCGAATAAACGCAGAAAGCGGAAGAAAGTTATTCGGAGAGCTTGTCGAGACGCTCGAGAGCCGTGTCGAGCTTGCGGTCTGCGTCGCGGACGATACCGGCTAGGTCCGCCTGGAGCGCGTCACGTTGCGCGGCGACCTTGTCTTCCGCCTCGCGACAGTCCGCGCGGATCGAGATGATGACCGCGTCATAGCGCGAGCGCATGAGCTCGACCCGCTCGTCGAAGGTCTTGTCGATCCGGTCGATCTGTTCTTGGAACGACACGACGAGCTTGTCGAGCCGCTTCTGCATTTGGAGTCCCTGCCATAGCAGGACACCAGCGAGGATGCCTAGCGCCCCATAGTCGAGGAGTCCTCGACCCAGGTCATCCGGCGACAACCTCGACGTCCTCGCCGACGGTCATCGACCCTTTGTCTATGTTGATGCGATCGGTCCGGAGCTTTCCGAGGGTCGCGCCGATGAGGTCGACCGGGACATTCGAGAGCACAGTCGCCGCTTCGTTGAACCCTTCGTCGCCCGTCGCTTCGCCGATGACGCGAAGCAGTCCAGGGACCAGGGAAGCCCACTCCAAAGCGGTCTTGTCTTCGTCGGTCAAAGCCATCATTCAGCCTTGCACAGAGCAGCGCGGACCTTCGGACCGACCTTCAACGGAGCAGCGTCCGCGATGCAGATGATCGAGACCTCCGGATCCCCGTCCCCGTAGACGGTCAACTTGGTTCCGCAGTCCGCCTTCTCGAGGTTCCAGCCGCCCGCCTTCAGATGGTAGTTCGCTCCGCATCCGGAGATGAGTAGGATCATACCGAACGCAGCGAGCAAGGGGAGCAACGCGACGACGGCGAACCCCTTCTCATCCGACGGGGGATTCTCGTCGGGTATTAGAGCGAGGGAACGGTTAGCAAACCGGATCGCCGCCATCGCGAGAGGGAGAAGGACAGCTGTCATCATTGCGCCGACGACCTCCGGCGCGAGCTCGTAGTGCCCGCCGAAGTGCATGAGCAACGCGACGACGCCAGAGAGCCAAGTCCCGACCTCGGCAGGGTCGACGATCTTCGAGTGTATCTTCTTCACTTGTTCCCCTTCTTGGTCATCGCGCGGAGCTCCGCGGTCACTTGCTCGAGAGCGCGGAGCCCCTGGTCCGTCCGCTCGATGACAGCGATAGCGCGCTGATGGCTTTCAGCGAGAGAGCGGACGTCGCTGCGAATCATGGTCAACGCGTCCTCGTGTCCCTCGACCTTCTTGTCGATGGTTGCGATCTTATCCGCGGTCGCTTCGTGTTCGACCTGGAGCAACGTCCAATGGGAGCCGACCGAGATGAGCAAGGTCGCGAGCATACCGAGCCAAGCGGCGACGGTCCCGACGTGTTCCTTGATCCATTTCATCATCACACCACCTTCACAAAGCCGACGACCCGATCCCATTGAGGCGAGTCCTTCTCGATGACCTCATCGGCAACCGCGCCGGTTCCGCTTGCATGACCGCGGCCGCTCGAGTTGCCCGCGATGCAATGGACGGTCGTCCCCTCGACTCCGATCACGATACCCGTGTGACCCTGCGTCTTGATACCTTCGAGCGCTCGGAGACGCTGGCTCGCGTCCTTCGACAGCCGGGTCCGGACGAAGACGAGACCCCGCGGATCCTTGACCTTGAAGATGTCGTCCCGCGCGACCTGCTGATCAGGCTCCGCCTTCTGCCAAAACGCGACGGCGCGGCCGGTCGGTCCAGGGTTGCGGACAGTGAAGCCGCAGCGGGATAAAGTCCTTAGACAGCTCGATACGAAGAGCGCGCACCATGGCGCAGGCTTCCCGCTTCCGCCTCCGTCCCGTAGGAAGAACTCGACCATCGGTCCTTTGTTGGAACCATGCTCGACGATGTCTTGGTCGAGATAGGACTCGACCAGGGAGACGAGCGCAGACTTCGCGTCCGGCGAGTCGATGCCGCGCCGGATGAGTGGAACTAAGCCTTTCAGCATACACGGCTACCGTTGACCGAGACCTGGACGGTTCATTGCGCAGACGAGGATGGTCGCGGCCGAAGGAGTCCCTCCCGCGAAGGCGATCTGCAACTCGCCAATATTGCCGACGTGATCCGGCGTGATCGCGACCGTCCCGGGGATGGCGATCGTAGCCGAAGGGAGACCGCCAATCGGCGCGAATTGACTCGCTCCCTTTGCCTTGACCTTGACTTGCCAAGTCTCCGTGTCAGCTCCGAGGACCTGAATATAGAAGAAGGAGTACGGATTAGGATCCCATCCGAGCGTCGCTTCGGTGAGGTCTTGTGTCGTCGCAGCGACGCCGGATATTGCTTTCGTTTGCATGGTCTCACCTTAGCCGAGGGGATGCGGTCTCCGCGTCCCCGAGTGATCAAGTCGACTGCGCCTCCCAAATGGGATTGAAACAGACCGCGTGTATCTTTCCGTCTCCGCTGGTCGCGCTCGTGAACGTCACGGTCACGACCTCTGTCGTCCATGTCCAAGCCGCGGAGCTTCTCACTTTAAGCGGGCTAGTCACGGTATCGCCTGGAAGCCGGGTCGTTTTGAGGACATAGGACGCTTGCGGATAGTTCTGCTCCTCGAGCGCGCCGGCAATGCTCCATGTCTTGGCCGTTCCGTTGTTCGTGCTGTCGATAGAGACGTTGCCTACTCCCTGCATCACGACGATGACCTGCATATAGACGACGGACGGAGGGATAGCCGCGATCAAATTGACCGTGTCCCCGTCGTCTATCAACATCCCCGCCGTCCCTCCGTGATGGTGACCCGCTGTCACCAGGGAGTGCTGCAAAGCATCAACCACAGACGGATGCGCAGCATGGGCGGGGACGGGGTCCACAAAAGCGCTCGTCGCTAACGGACTCATCGCAATATGCCCGGGTGCTTTCGATGCCATTAGCTAGGCTCCTCGATGATCTGCAATGTACGCAACGCCACGTTACCCGAGCCGGACGATAGCCGGATCGAGATGGTGCCCGTATTCTCCATCGCGTTAAGCGTGCTCCCGGTCGCAGTAAAGGTATCCGTCATGATGCCGAAGTTATCGAGAAGGGAGATCAACTGGTTACCGATGGCGACGCGCACATCAGCCTTCGCTGTATTGTAGCGCTCGACGTATGCCCATACGCGGAAGGTGCGCTCCTTCTGCGGCTGCTTCGCGATGAAGGGACGCAATACGAATTGATATGTCGTTTGGTTCGTCGTGAGAAGTCCGCTCCGCGCGTCTTGCGTTTGGTCGATGAAGCTATAGATGGCGTTCGGTCTGTCCTTCGCGATGATGTATGGGTTGTTCTGCAACCGTTCGATGACGCGCGACGGAATGGGCGCCTCCGTCGCATTCCACGTCGAGGAGACCGACGCATATGTGCTGGTCAACAGACCGGCCGCAGCAGTCGCGGGTGTCATGTACACGAGGAGGGAGACGACGTTGATAGTCTGTCCCGCAGTAGCGGAGAGCGAGAGGATCCCATAACGAGGCGTCGAGCTCCCCGCTGTCGCGGATGGAGTGACCGAGACCGTACCCGTACCGCTCGAAGCCGTGACGGTCGTCGTCGCGTCGTTAGACGAGGATCCGTCGGTCACCTGTAACTTGACGCCTGCGGAGGACGCCGTCTGTCCGTATATAAACGTGACAGTGAACGGCAGGTTGTCGTAGTTCGCAGGCAAAGCGAAGTATGCGACCGCTGTCACCGACGATCCCGTGACCGATAGAGGCGTGACGCTCGTCGCGTAAACCGGAAGGAGGTTCGCGTATATTTGCGCGTCGTTACTAATGACCGAGTTCCAAGCGGACGCAGTCCCTAACGTACCTGGAACGAACGATCCGTTGTCGATAGGCGTGTAAGCCATTAACGCCACCTCCGATCGGCTCGGTCATACATGAACGCGCCAGTCTGATCCGACGACCCGCTCGTATAGACCGGGTAGGTAACATACGCCTTCGGCGCGGTATTGATCCAACCGGGAGGGGTCGACGCGAGGGACAAGACGTTCCCAGAGACAGTCGTCGCGACGATGGACACGTCCTCGCTTCCCTCGTTCCCTTCTTTGTAGAACCGGACGGTCTCGCCGGAGCGGAACCAGGTACCGTCGGCGACCGTGACGTCGTCGCCGGATACGCTCGCTACTTGCGTCGTCGGGCATAACCAGAAGGAAGGCTCGAGCAAACCGTCGAGAAGGATGGTTAACGTCTGCTCTCCGGTCTTGAGTTGCGAAGCCGTCCCGACGATGCGCCCGGGGACGTTGCTCGGCTGTCTGGTTCCGTCGCTCCAATCAAACAAGACTGGATGTGCAACCGTCACCGATACGGGATCGCCGAGCTCGACGTTCACCCAAGGCGCGACTTTGAATTGGATGATGGACTGACCGAGACCTCGAGACATGATCGACACGACCGCAGCCGCGATAATGTCCGGGCGCCCTCCGGGGATGGCGAGGTCAATCGACGAAGCGCCTTCCGACTGGATCCGGCCGATCGCGTTATAGGTATAGTCCGCGCTCTCGTATGGTCCCGCGGTCGTGTCGACGACGATCTGATTAGGAGCGGCGACCAGTCTCGGTACCTTCGTACCACCTACCACTACGTCGCTTTTCGCGAGCTCGAAGCCGAGCACTGTCGTCGACCCGGTCGTCGAGATGACGTGAGCAGGTGACGTGTTGACCTTCATTAGCTGAAGAACGCCGGACACGTTCCGCCTTTGGACCAAGCAGAGACCTGATATCGCGTACCATCCAGAGAAGAGGTCGCCCCATGAAGACCGACCGATCGCGAGAATAGGGACAGTCTCCGCCGTGATAAGCGCGCCACCCGCTCCGTTGAGATCGATGAACGCTTCGGGGATGCCGAGACCGAAGCCGAGACCGAGGGTGTCATACGTGCCGCGCTCGCTGGTCGTACCCGATGACTCGAGAAGCGTAGCCGCAGCCGTGTCCAGGTCTGCGATGATTCCCGCGACGACCTCGATCGTCCCGTCTTGATTGAAGTCAGCGGGCAACTGGTCGATCGACGTGTATTCCGCGCCGACCATCCTCTCGGCTATACGCAAGACCGCATAAGGTGCGATCGAATCTCCGAGGTAATCCGTCGTATATTTGGCATCCCATCGGATGACCTCGGAGTTGTCACCCGCTTCCACGACTCCGAGACCCGTCGCCGCGATCGTGAAGTCGATCGCGCTGTCCCCCTCGATATCGCGGACGGCGAGCGCCGACGGGTTGTCCGATATTCCCACGTTGATACGCACATCATGATCGACGATCTCTCCTCCGGCCGAAGTCCCTCCTAGTAGAGATATCGATCCAGCTGTCCCCCCCCTGAGGAAGTAGCACCCGGCCGGCGTGTCAATATCGACTCCTAGAAATAGGATCCCATCACTCGCCGGAAAGACCATCGAGCAAGTGATCGCGACTTGCCTCGGGAAGCCCGATGAACTTTTTACCCGTAGATCTGTAAGACTGTATGCAGGGCTCGAAGCGGCCCCCCATGGGAACGCTGCGCGCAGTGTCTCCGCCATCGCTTCGAAGTAATTCCGAAGAGTCATAACGCCGGGCGGGATGGTCGGCCAATCCCCTGCGACCGCCCCGAGTTGTACAATAGGCGCGGTCTTCGTGATCGATGCGTTCGCGCTCGTGTCGAAGTCAAAGACCGTGAAGTTCCAGATGCACCCTGCACCCTCCGCTACATAGACGGGATAGTCTAGGAGATCCGCCTGATGCAGCGCGCCTTCCGGATCGAGTCCTACGGTTGCGCCGGTCAAGCTCGAGCCGAGCTCTTGACCAGCTAAGCGGATAAGCGGAAGAGCGGACAACGTCATCCCGAAGGCGTCGGGGAACGGAGGCGCGTTGATATAGCCTTTCCACAACTCGCGTTGATAGGTGCCTTCGCATAGCGTCGAGTCGAGGATCCGACCCTCCGGGGAGAGAAGGTGCTCGTATATCGTGACGAAGCGGCCCTTCCACGCGAGAGGCGTCGGCGTGATCAACCCGTGAGAGCC
>Ga0208299_1001176_pt1 | contig 20302 bp, 22 predicted proteins | sample 15_taG_FD_184089 | JGI IMG/M metagenome (GOLD analysis project Ga0208299, IMG submission 184089) | Marine viral communities from the Subarctic Pacific Ocean - 15_ETSP_OMZ_AT15312 metaG (SPAdes) (version 2) | ecosystem: Environmental > Aquatic > Marine > Oceanic | place: Pacific Ocean | collected...
CTCCCTGTCGGGCTTGCTGAGCCGCCAACACCAGTGGGCCTGCGCCCTTTGGAACAGCAGTGACGCACTGCCAGTGCCTATCAACTCGATTAGTCTCAGCAAGCCCGACAGGGAGTTCGCCCAACGGACAAAGCAGAAAGTAGCAGAGGTTGATGCCGTTGTTACTGCCGCTGGGCGAATCCACGGTGTCGCAAAGCACTGCTGGACTAGAGAAAAAGCGCAGTTTCTCCGAGCCTGGGAAAACTTGAGCGTCGACGAAATCGTCAAGCACGTGTGCGACAACCCAGTAGGGTGGGAGCTTGCGACTGCAAACGGCTTTATGCACCCCCGCGTGCAAGAACAAGCCGGATTTTTATTTGTTAAATAAGGAGAAATCTCATGGCTAACGGACATGTAGCATACGCAAGCCACCAAACATCAACTGACGAAGCAATGGTTGACATAACTGTTCGCCTTGACACGGCAAGGTGGTCTAAGCGTAAGAAAAATATTATTACTCGGTGCGTTATGAGCGGAGTGATTGACGCAGGGATGAAAACCTCCGACCTCATTAATCACCTGATCACATCCTACGGGATACCTCACCCCATCAGACGCCATCGGTGGATCAGAAGTATCGACATTGATGAGAGTGCGGTAATCCCCAGTAAGCTGGACGACCTAAGAGCTGTAGTTGCAGCTGGAATCAGGTTACGCCCAGACCAAAGACGTAGCTGGGAGGAGGAGGATTTTTTAGCCGATGTAGACCAACATCAACGCCCCGCTAGGTGGGGGACAATACCCGTACCTAAAGACCTAGACCTTGCCCCTTGGCTAATACCTGACAGTGAAGCTGTTGTCGCTGGCAGAAAGAAGCTGTGCCAAAAAATCTGGGACAACCAACCCCTGCAAGTAATATACACACCACAAGGAGAAATCCCATGTATGTAAGAAAAACTGAAACCCTAGTAAATGCCATTTGTTCAAAAATCAGAACTATGGAGAACCAAGCGGTGGCCGCCCACTCGGAGACCCAGTCAGTTACCCCCGCGGAGGGGAACCTGTTTCACTCGATGGTAGAGGTGATGAATAACGCCATATGGAGTGACGCGCCAGACCTGAAAGACAAAGTACCCAACTCTTGGCTTCAGCACTACGACGACGTGATTTTGCGGTTTAAGAATGACGAAGATGGCTGCTTCACGTCGTTGCGGCTTGACGCCCCTCGGGGTGATAAGTTCTCGTTCCCCGTTAAATATAATAGCTACTATCGCCCAGAGGTAGACATACACCCGCAGCACTACAACGAAGCGATTAAGAAGTGGGCCGCTGATGAGAAAGCCACCGCTGACAGACGGGAAGAACTTGAGGATCAGTTTGACACGGTGCTTAGGCAGATCGTGCGGTTTATGGGTCAGCACGCCTCACTTAACGCAGCGGTCAAGGCGATGCCGGAAATCGAACTGTATGTACCTGAAGAGTACTTGACTAAGCTGCGTGCACCAACTGCGCCACGCCAAAGCAAGGCAACATCTGCAAAAATCATTGAGGACTTGAATATAGATGTTAACGCGTTGACAAGCGCGGCAATTGCGCACCGCATAACGGTGGGTAATAAGTAGAACCAAATGGGCTGTTACGCGCTCCTTGTTCGGGCGACCCGCCGCGTCCGAGCCAAATGTCTGCTCGAATAGCGTAACGTTTAATTGTCCACTGGGAAAGTAAGCAGGCAGTCGGCGGGAACTTTATATGTGCTTGAGTACACATTTGAATACGCATAAGGAGAAATAATATGAAAACATACGATGTAACAATCCAAGCGACCATAACCAAAACCCATAGGGTAGAAGCTGAAACTAAGGGCAAGGCCGTGGAACAAGCGCATGAACGTTTCAGTGTGTTTAATGATGACACTCCCGAAAAATATAACGAAGAAATCTTGGATATAGTGGAGGTAACACCATGAGACTCTACGTTGATGAAAGCAGAACACAATGGGCAGGCACACAAGCTGATGCGAAGAAAGCATTTGGCAACTACGATATGTGGGATGTACCAACGGACAAGTCGGGGCTACTTGAATTCCTGAACAACTACACCCCCGCCCCAGAAACAACTACGGAACCTGTATCACAAGCCCCTGCCCCCACTGCACCGACTGCTCAAAAACCGCGCGACACACTTGTCGGGCGCTGTGAGTTGGTGGAATTAAAGAAACTATCGACCATGTTAAACACACTACTGAACAAAACGTGGAATGAAATGGAACGACTTGAAGAGGATTAGTAATGAAAATAGCAACTGTTGACTTGGAGACCTACTGGGCTGTCAACCACTCACTCACCAAAATGTCACCTATCGTGTACTGTAACCACCCTGAGACAGAGATCATATCGTGTGCGTTTAAGTTTGACGACGGCCCCACCGAGGTAATCTTTGGGGAGGACAACGTGATCGAGTACGCCAAAGGCGTAGATTGGTCACAGTACTGGGTTGTCGGGCATAACCTGTCAGGATTTGACGCCATGATACTGTCGTGGCGCATGGGAGTTAAGCCTAAGTTGTGGGGTTGCACACTCGCAATGGCTAGACCTATCCACGCCAAGGATGCAGGGGGTTCACTCAAAGCACTGGTAGAGCATTACAGACTAGGTAAGAAAGACCAGTCCGCGCTCATAGCTACAAAAGGCAAGCACTTATGCGACTTTACTGAGCAAGAGATTGCTGACATGCGTGTATATAACGCTGCCGACGTAGACCAGTGCTACCAACTGCTTAGACGACTCATACCGCAGACGCGCCGAGACGAAGTGAAGCTGATCGACATGACCATACGCATGTTAGTTGACCCTACGTTCGACGCTGACCTAGACCTACTGCGCTGCACACTGCGAGAAGAGAGTAAACGACGTAAGCGGTCTATGATAGAAGCGGCCCACACTATGGACGTGTACGATCCGCTTCTATCAGATGAGGAAAACGTCACTGCTGTTTTGAAAGTTCTGTCGTCGGCACCCAAATTTGCGAAGTTCCTGCAAACCGTTGGGGTGGAGGTACCAACAAAGGTATCAGAACGTACAGGTAAGGACATACCAGCCCTAGCCAAAACTGATGAAGCGTTCATCGCGCTACAGGAACACGACAACCCTATAGTGGCCGCAGCGGCAGCCGCAAGGTTAGATGCGAAATCAACAATTCTTCAGACACGCGTACAAGCATTTATAGACGCCGCCGAGGCACACCCACAAGGCAAGGTGCCTATCCCCCTGAAATATTGCGGGGCAGATACGACATGGCGCTGGGCGGGCTGGGCGTACAACCCGCAGAACCTAACCCGCATTGACCCATACACACCCAAACCGTCTGACGCACTGCGCAAATCGCTGGTTGCGCCCCCAGGATATAAAGTCGTCGTCGCCGACTTATCCGGAATCGAGATGCGGGTCAACCATTTCCTCTGGCAAGTACCCTCCAGCATGGAGCTATTCAAAGCTGACCCTGAGAAAGCTGATCTGTATAAGGACTTCGCCAGTAGACTGTACAACGTGCCGTTCGACGAAGTCACCAAGAAGCAACGACAAATCGGTAAGGTTGCACACTTAGGGTTAGGCTTCGGCGCGGGGTGGAACACCTTTATGACCGTCGCAAAGCTTATGGGCGGTGTTGACCTAGATGAAGCTGAAAGCCGTGGCATCGTGGATACGTGGCGCGCATCATACCCTGAAATTGTACGTGGTTGGCGTAAATGCCACAACGCGCTGCCTACTATATTACGTGGGGCGACCACTGCCGCTGTTGATCCGTGGGGGATGGTTGTGCCTGTACCTGAAGGATTGCAAACCATAAAAGGGTTAATCCGGTATCCTGACCTGCGCACTGAACGCAACGACGACAACCGCATGGAGTTTGTATACGGGAATGGCCGTAACAAGGCCCGAATATACGCTGGTAAGATTGACGAAAACGTCGTCCAACACTTAGCCAGGTGTGTAATCGCCGACAACGCATTAACTATGCAACAAGTTACTGGGTTAAACCCTGCCCTGATGGTGCACGATGAACTCGTTTACGTCGTGCCGGAGGGGGAAGCTCAGCAAGTACTCGACACGGTTCAATCCATCATGCGGACTCCCCCAGAGTGGTGGCCTGAGCTTGTGACTTGGAGCGAAGGAGATATTGCGGATACATATGGTGACGCAAAATAATGTACGAAACGACGTGCATTTGGGTTCATACTATGTTACATACATGTATGTAAGTTTAAAAACAAACCGGAGGAACCACAACAACCATGACAAAAGAAGACCAGAAAGCCATAGAGGTGTGCACGGCGAAGCTTATACAAAGCCCGCACTCCGTCAAAAAGTGGCTCACTTTGGCCGACAAATACATGCAGACTTTTGTAGCTGACCCCGAGCAGTTATTGCTACCAAAAGCGCATGGATTCTTGAAGCCACTGATAGAGGCTTACGCATACAAAACTGAGAGCTTTACGCAGTACATTTTGGGAGTGCGAGACTCGTTCGACAAGAGCGACCTCGCGTGGGAACACGCACAAAGCGTGTACCGTCGAGTAAATGGTCGCCATACGCAGCAAATCAGACGGGAACGATCCGGCCGAGCTGTTGCTAAGGCGCAGGAGCTACACGGCAAAGCCGAGTACCACGCCCGATTAAAATGGGTTGCAGACTTGGAGCATGACTGGGCGAATAGGAGACTGGCTTTCTTAGACCAACATAGGGCTAAGTTCAAAAGTAACCGACTCGATACAGAAACCAGAGCGGAGCTGCTAGCTGAGTTTTGGGACGTAATAGATACTGAAATTTATGAAGGAGACATACCACCTTGGAGCTAACTAAACCTTGGAGCTATTCGGCTCTAACAGCGTTTGAAACCTGCCCCCGCCGTTTCGAGATTACTAGAGTCTCGAAACGGATAAAGGAGCCGCAAACTGAGGCTACCATCTGGGGTAATAAGGTGCACAAAGCGCTGGAACGATTTGCATTGGGCGACAAGCCGCTGCCGGACGAATTAAAAAAGTACCAGCGGTACGTCGAAAAAATATTCACCTACGACGGCAAACGTGTTGTCGAAAAACAGATTGCATTAGATAGTAAATTCCGTCCTACAAAATGGATGGCTAAAAATGTATGGGTGCGAGGCATAATTGATATTGGCGTTATCGGTTCAGAAACGGCCTATGTACTCGACTGGAAGACAGGCAAACACCGGCCTAACTCAGACCAACTAAAGCTTTTTGCGGCACTCACGTTTGCTGAGTACCCGTGGGTTGATAATGTGGTCACAGGATTCATATGGTTAAAGCCGGAAAAATTTGACAAACAGGTATTTAGGCGTGAACAACTCCCCGAAATATGGAATGAGTTTATGCCCAGACTAAAGCGACTAGCCATTGCACACGACAAGGAAAAATGGATGCCCAACCCATCAGGTTTGTGCAAAAACTGGTGCCCAGTAGGGCGCTCAATGTGCGAATTTTGTGGAGTATAAATCAAAATTTAAATAGCACAATACAAAAGACAAAGGGATGTTAGATGACTAAAGACAAAAACACTGAGGACTACACAAACCATAACCATGCGGCGATGCGCTGCAAAACATCAACCCGGCACCGACGCCGTCCGTGGTACTTTGTACTAGTGGCAAACATGCACTGGTTTGTTCGGGTAACGTGGTTTTGGTTTACGTTTGGTGGTGCGCTGCCAAAGAAAAGACGTACTTACGAGCGTGACGAACTAGATGAACCACTGGACGAACTAACGAATGAAGAATTGCTATCTTATGGAACCATGCGCAAAGAAGTAACACCTCTTGAAAACGAGTTACTACATAGGCTTGAAATATACATTGATTCCTACGGCGATTTTTTAGGCACGGAGGAAGAATTATGAAATTAACGTGGTGGAGGTGTTATGACCCCTGAAGGTAAAGTAAAAAAGAAAGTTAAAGAGTACCTAAAATCAATCGGGGCTTGGTATTATATGCCTGTATCCAATGGTATGGGGCGTGCTGGGTGTCCCGATATTTTAGTGTGCTATAAAGGGCTGTTTATGGCCTTTGAAACTAAAGCTCCAGGGAAAATAAAGAACGTCACACCTAACCAGGAACGTGAAATTTTAGAGATTACATGTGCTAACGGGTTAGCACGTGTGGTTGACGATGTTGAACAAGTGAAGGAGGCAATCAATGCCAAAATCATCGAAGCAGGAATTGAAAACTAAAGCGGCGTACAACAAGCGCCCTGACGTCCAAAAGAAACGCGTCGCCCAGAACAAAGCCCGCCGCCAAGCGATTGCGGACGGTAGGGCCAAGAAGGGTGATGGTAAAGACGTCGATCACAAGGTGCCCCTGGCTAAAGGCGGCAGCGACAAGAAGTCAAACACTCGCGTGGTTAGTAAAAAGACCAACCGTGGCTGGCGTAAGAATAGCCCTGAGATGTACACCAAAGGAGGTAAGTCATGACCTACGGTACACAGAACGAACGTATGAGGGACTTCATGGAAATGTACCCCAGCGCCACACCGGAAGAGCTGTCAATGAACACTGACGTACCTGTTAAGGTGGCGCGCGAATACAAAACCGCACACCAAAGCTCAACGCACCCCGTTCACAGCTACAACGTCGGCGAGTCCAACTATTCCACCCACGCGATTCAACCGTGGCACATATGGCTGGAATACAACTTGAACCCTTGGGACGCAGATATTGTTAAACGTGTCCTGCGGGATAAGCCGGACGAAAATCGCCTCGACTACGAGAAAATCAAACACATCTGCGATGAACGCATTCGCCAGATCGACGAGGAGACCAAGTATGTTGGTATGGCCCGAAAAGAAGGCGCTTATTCTAAAGCTTCGTGAACCCGAACAGGTAGCTAACATAATCCCATCGGCCAAACGGTTTTCAGTTAAAGGTACGCCCTACGTTGCAGTGCCCCACAAGCTGACTGAGACAAAGGTGCTGCGCAATTTAGGGTACAACGCCCCTGCGCCAATTACGTCGCACTACGACTGGCCTGGGCGGTTTAAACCGTTCGACGCGCAACGAGAAGCCGCAGCGTTTCTGTCTATGTATGAACGGGCGTTTAACCTGAGTGAACTAGGGACAGGTAAATCGCTTGCGTCGCTGTGGGCGTACGACTACCTGCGTAGTATAGGACAGCTGAATAGGGCTTTAATTATTTCCCCCTTATCTACACTGGAACGAACATGGGCTGACGAGGTGTTCCAACACTTCCCCCACTTAGAATCCGTGGTACTTCACGGGTCGAAAGATAAACGCCTTAAACTGCTTAACACCGACGCGGACGTCTACATTATCAACCACGACGGTGTAGGCATTATCGAACCTTACCTGAAAGATCGTGATGACATTGACATTGTTATCGTCGATGAGATAGCTCAGGCAGCGCGCAACGCCGGTACGGATCGCTGGAAATCTATCAATAAGGTTGTGAACAGGCAAGGTAAGCCGAGAGCCTGCTGGGGTATGTCAGGCACACCAACACCTAACGCTCCAACGGATGCATGGGCGCAGTGTCGCTTGGTGGTTCCTGATAATGTACCGCCCTACTTCAACAGGTTTAGGGGGCAAGTTATGCGCCAGTTGACCCAGTTTAAGTGGATACCCAAGGAAAATGCCGTTGACATAATCCACGATGTTATGCAGCCCGCTGTGCGGTTTACCCGCGACGAGTGTGTTGACCTACCCCCGCTCATGTACGAGACCCGACAAGTACCGCTGACCAAGGAGCAGCAGAAAGCGTACAAAGAAATGGTGTCTAGGTTGCGCACAGAAGCAGAAGAAGGTGAGATAACAGCCGTTAACGAAGCAGTGAAGATGGCTAAGTTAGTCCAGATAGCTTGCGGAGTAGTCTACGCGAACGATGGCAGTGAGGTCACTATACCGTCAAACCCACGCGTGGAAGAGACCCGCGAGATTGTGCGCCAAGCTGAAGGTAAAGTTATTGTTTTTGTACCTTATGTATCGAGCGTCAACATGGTTGCGGAAGAACTGGCTAAGGACTTCGTTGTTGAGGTGATTCACGGCGGGGTTAAAAAAGATGAGCGCGACCGAATATTTGGCGCGTTCCAAAAAACCAAAGACCCCAAAGTGATCGTGGCGCAACCGGCTGCTATGTCGCACGGACTAACCCTAACATCTGCCAGTACGATTATTTGGTATTCATGTGTGACGTCTAACGAAACATTTGAACAAGCTAACGGTCGCATCAACCGCCCTGGGCAAAAAATGAACAACTTCATAATCATGCTAGAGGGTACGCCAGTCGAGAAACGTATCTACTCTAGGTTAAAGAACAAACAGAAAATGCAGGGCGCCCTACTCGATGAAGTTAAAGCGCACCGCGAAACCCTAAGCGCATAGTACGGAAGGAGAAGTACATGAGTTACGCAAAACCAAGCAGCAAGGCCAATAAAATGGTAGCGCGAGACGTTGCAGAACACAAAGTCTATACTGAAAAACAGAAGAAGCGCCGCATCAGTAAAGCAAGTCGAGAAGTCGCTGCGGCTGCACGGAAACGAGCATTAGCGCGATCCGGCATCGAAGATCGGATCATAGCCCGCCAACTGGAATTAACGCTAGAGGAGGTAACTGGATGATGTGCTTGACAAGCGTACTTATAAGTACTAATGTGTTAACGCGTGAACACAAACAAAGGCATACGAAGCTATGATATTACTCAAACCCGAAGAGGTAAGTGAAAAACTCGGTATTACGAAAGCTGCACTCCCCGCACTTCGTAGACGAGAGGCAAGTTTCCCCCAACCGATAAGAGTCTCGCAGAAGGTTCTGCGTTGGGACGAAGCAGATATTGACCAATGGTTAACCGCCAAAAAGGAGAGCGAATATGGCGAAGATACAAGAACTGGATGACGTTTCTCTTTTGAAACTTTTCATCGCACTGAGGGATCGTCGTGCCCAGCGTAAAGCTGCGTACCAAGACGACGACTCGGGGGATAGACTCAAGCAGGACAAAATCGAGGCAGAGTTTCTGCTGCGGTTCCAAGACCGAGGGATAGACAATGTGTCTGCCCGTGAGGTCGGCACTGCTTACAAATCAACTCGTTCCTCGGCCACTGTGGCTGATTGGGACACACTACTTGACCACGTTCGGGACAACGATGCATGGGAGATTCTTGAGCATCGCGTGAACAAAACCGCCGTGGAACAATTCAAAGCGGTTAACGACGATCTGCCTCCAGGCGTGAACTGGTCTGAAACTCAGGTTGTAAACTTCCGCCGCAAATAACATATAAGGTGAAACTCATGAATGATATGGTAGCCATCAAGGCATCAAAACTCCCCGCTCACTTGCAGGGAAAAGTAAAAAACAAAAACGTGTTCGCAGCAGCCGTCAGTGTAGGCGGTTTTCCTGTCGTATCTATTAAGGGTAAAGTGTTCCACATCCAGCGTGGTGACGAGCGCACCCTTGTTACTAAGGGCGAAGACGACGAACCAGCAGCCTCACTTGAGACGGTAATTCTGGCAGTAAACCCTGACAAGTCCAAGGTTTTCTACGATAGCGGTTACGAAGAGGGCAGCGTGGCAAAACCCACATGCTACTCCAACACCGGCGGAGAGCCAGCAGCCGACGCAGATGAACCGCAGGCCAAGAAGTGTGCTGTTTGCCCGCACAACCAGTGGGGTTCCCGTATCACTGATAATGGTGGTAAAGGCAAGGCGTGTTCTGACTCTATGCGCTTGGCTATTGCCCCGTCCGGTCAGCTGAATGACCCCATGCTTATCCGTGTTCCAGCAGCCTCGCTTAAAACGCTAGGCCAGTATGGTGCGCAGCTAGCTAAACGCGGTGTGGAGCCGCTGCATGTGGTGACGCGCATAGGGTTCGACTACAACGTGGCTCACCCCTCCCTGACGTTCAAGGCGATGCGCTTCATTGAGCCTGACGAACTGGCTGAGGCTGAAGCGGTGCTACTGGAAGAGGACGAGACCATAGGCCAGATCATAGGCACCTCCGCAGCTCCGCTACTGGCGGCAGTCAGCGCAAGTGACATTGCCCCAGCTAAGAAGTCGAAGAAGCTAGAAGCGGCTGAAGAAGAAGCTGCTGTAGTCCCTAAGAAGCGTAAAGTTGCGGTCGAAGAAGAACCCGCCCCGAAGGCAAAAGCTGCCAGTGTTGAAGACTACAACGACATTGACGAGGCGCTAGATAACCTAGACTTCGACGACTAACCTGTAGCTTCTCCGCCACCTGTAGCCGAGGCATTTCTCGGCTACTCATCTGTTAACATGTAAATACATAGGCAGGCTATGGGTACAATAACCTTCCTTGAACAAGTGCTACCATCCGAAGGCAACAAGGTCATTACACTGGTTAAGACTACGGAAGACGGCGGCACTTGGTTCAAGTATAAAAGTTACCCCACCGCCCGAGCGGCCGCAGAAGCAGCGCTTTCTTTCGATGCAAAGGGAGAGACGGTCTACTTCGCGGTCAACACGTTCGGTGGCTGGTATCACGATCCAGTGAAAGACAAACAAAGGCTACGCACTCAGCAGAACGTTGTTGCATGCCGTAGTTTATATGACGACTTCGACGTCGACGAGGACGACGATAAGAAGTATGCGACGAGAGACGAAGCGCTTCAGGACATTATCAAGTTAGCGAAAGCTCTACGTTTGACACCAACTATTACATCGTCCGGCGGTGGGTACCACTGCTATTTCCACTTGGACGAAGACACCGACCGAGAGACTTGGGACGAACTATCCGCACTAAAACGCGACATATCAACACACCTTGGAGTGAAAGCAGACCGCGCCGTCGACATGGACAGCGCTCGTATCCTACGACCAGTAGGAACTCACAACCGTAAAAACGGAATGGAACGCCCTGTTGAGCTAGTTAAGCAGGGAAAGACTTACTCAGTAGAAAAAATACGTGAGGTTTTTCAGACGTTCATCCAGGAAAACAACGTACAGCCCGCCCCTACTAGTAGAAAATCATTTGGAGTTAACCCGTTTGCTGCGGCGCTAGGGGACTTTCCCGAGTCTGACGCTAACGTGGTTGCTGAACACTGCGCGGCGGTGCGCGAATTTAAAGAGAGTGGCGGCAACATATCCGAACCCCACTGGCACCGCGTTATAGGCGTAGTCAAATTCTGCATTGATGGTGAAACAATCGCCCATGAATGGAGTAAAGGGTTCGACGGTTACTCCCAGATAGAAACACAAGACAAGCTTGACGAGTGGAGTGTCGGCCCGACTTCCTGCGTCGAAATGGATAAACACATCGGCTGCATGGCCGAATGCCCTATGGCTGGGAAGTGCAAGTTTCCTATACAGCTAGGCTTCACTGAGGACGCCACATCAATAGAAGAAGAAACCGCCCCCGACGACAAACCCCCTGTGGATAACAAATCGTCGTCGGGTGCTGTGATCGAGGGCCAAACAATACCGTACTGGCCGCAGAACGGCTACCGCTGGAATGGCTCTGCGTTGTCACGCTCTATCGTCGACGATGACGGCGTCGTGCATTGGCGTCCGTTCTGTCGTTCATTTATCTACCCGATCAACCGCATTCAGGATGGTGAGGGTACTTGGGTAGTGCACTGGCGGGCCAAAGAGAAAAACGGGAAGTGGCGAGAGTTCTTCATGCCCACTCTCGAACTGGCATCAACTGATCTCATGGCGAAGACCTTTGCTTCCCAAGAAGTATTTCTGATGCGAACTGCAAAAGCGAGGAACGATATGGCTGAATTTGCGGAAGGGTTAATTGAAACGCTCCAAGCTTGGCGCATCGAAACCAAAACATTCAAACAGTTTGGCTGGCTGCCAGACAGGACAGGTTTCGTTATTGGCACCAGTTTAATTACTGCGGACGACGAGTTCTCCGTACTGTGCGACCCAGATGTGCCTCTCGACGTGGCCGTAGACTTTGGGCGCAGCGGCACACTTGATGAGTGGGTCAGCAACATTGACAAACTATACAACCGTAGCGGCGCGGAGCCATTCCAGTTCGCGGTGTGCCACTCAATGGGGTCAGTCCTCGTTGAGTTAATGGGATCATCCAACTGGCACGGCCTGCCACTGGCATTCACCGGACATGGTGGCACGGGTAAATCTACCGCAGCGAAAATTGCTTGTGGTTTCTACGGCAACCCCGCGTACATGGAGCGCCAGACAGGCGAACAAGGTTCCACATTAAACGCTGCCATCAAGCGCATTGCCATCATGGGTTCCGTCCCTATGCTACTCGACGAGTTCTCAGGTAGGTCGCCAGACGAATTGACGCGTACCGGCTACGCCCTTGCTAATGGCAGGGACAAAGAACGTCTAGGTTCCAACGGCAAGTTCTCTACGGTAGGCGGACAGTGGTTCAAGAACAGCTTCATTACATCGAACGACAGCATTCAAGAGAAGATCAGTTCTCTGCCAGCGGGCTACCGTGTTGAAGCAACACAGCTGAGATTTTTTGAGGTGTCTTTACCTAATGACTACCGCACTAAGGTGTTTTCTGACATTACGCAGGAGTTCATAGAGAACCACATGGATAACGTATATGGGGAAGCGGTCAGGCCGTTCATCCGGTTCGTTATCAAAAACCAAGACTGGGTGCGTCGGCAGATAGTTGCAGCGCGCAGCAAGTTCAACCCGAAATCCGAGGACGATAACAAAGAACGTTTCTACAGAGACACCATCGTGACTGCCCTCGTGGCGGGTAAGATCGCCGAGAAACTAGGGCTTGTCTCATTCGACATGGCCAAGATGAAAAAGTGGGCACTCGGCGCAGTACTGAAAATGCGGGAGAGCCGTAAAGAATCCAACACGGATATTAGTGAGCATCTAGCGTCGTTTATCAGCACATTACCTGGACGACTCATCATCACTAAAAACTTCGGCGACGCCCGCTCTAAACACAAAGAAAACCCCATGGAAATGTTACGTGGGCCAGCTATCGGGCGGGTCTGTACCGAGGACAAGAAGGCGTGGATAACGGCGAAAGCGGTCAACGACTGGTGCAAAGACAACGGCGTTACGCCAGCGGTCATGCGCGATGAGCTAGACCGTGACGGCTACATAGTCCACCAACCTGATGGTGATCCACACCCCCGTATGTACCTAGGCTCCGGCACCACGGTGCCCAGCGGACAGGCTAGGTGTTTTGAAATCCAGTTCACTAAGTTGTTCAACAGCAAGGTGCTAGCGCTCAAAGAAACCAACGGAAGTATCGTTACCGAATCTCACGTGGAGTAGTTATGAAAATAGAACGCAAGATTGTAGCCGCACTGCGGTGGAGGGAGCGCCACGCGTTCCAAGAGTTGGGAGCGTTGTTAACGCGTAAACGAGTATTCGACGCCGAGGTTCTACGAGCTTCAACGGCGTACTACGAAGCCCGAGCTTGCGCTGAAGCGGCTCGCGCACTACTAGGTTAAAGGACTTAATCATGAACAAACTTGATGGAAAGATCGAACCAGTTTTCTCCGAAACGTTTTCAGACCAAGAGCCACCACAGCACCCGCCCCGCAAGGACAGGGTGAAGCTGGGCGTATCACCTTCCGCGAGAGTGAGCGATCTGGAGTACGACGAGGAAGCGTACCACCTTATCCCTAAAGCTAACGCCGCGCACTCAACAAAACCATGCGTTAGGTGTTACCCAGAACACTGCCTTTGCGAGGGTAAGACCTGTTGGTGCGATCCAAGCATTCACATTATCGAGGGCGTGCATGTGACAGCGCACAGAGAGGTTCGGTGATGAATAGAAAACAACTTGACCAGAAGTGTATTAAGCACCTCTCACTTAATTACAACTTATCAATGGAACAGGCGGAGTTTAAGTTCCGCCGTATGCGTTCAGGCCTGAAGGTGAAAACCCGAGAAGAAGTAAAGCGGCTATATGCCCGCAGGTGATTTTGAGAACACGCATTTTAGGAGTACTATTATGGGCCAACTTGTAAACTACGACGACTTGAAAGAGTGGTCAGACGTGAGACAGCGGAACAAGCTGATAGAATGGTTGAAAGAAAACCACATCGCTTTTCGCCTGAATCGCTCTGGCTACCCTGTGACGACAGTCGACGCAATAAATAAAAGTTTACAAGCCGATAGCATCGACGATGAGGTTGACTTCTAATGGCACCTAAAAAGCACACCAACGCCCTCCCGCCCTATGTGTATATAAAAAAACGCAAGAAAACCGACGACGTGTACATACTACGAGAATACCGTGGGGCTAGTGTGCCTATGGGGTCGATTACCCTATGCTCTATCACCGCGCCCATATCACAAGTGTGGGCGGAGTACGAAAAGGTCATCAGTAAAAATGTTAAAAACCTACGTTGGTTGTTAAAGGAATACGAGAACAGCCCCGCTTTTGCAAAGAAAGCCAAGAAGACACGTGACCTGCAATCCGCACAAATAGAACACCTATGTACCTACAAAATGAAGTCAGGTAAACCGTTCGGTGAAGCCGAACTAAAAAATATAACATCCGGTGCCATACGAAAATACTTAGACTCAAGGGAAGCGGGGGGCGCACCAGTGGCAGGCAACCGCGAGAAAGCACTTATGTCAGTCGCGTGGAACTGGGCGCTTGAGCGCGACATTATAACGCTGACAAACCCCACAAAAGTAGTTAAGCCCAACCACGAAGAGCCGCGCACACTGGATGTAACAGACGAACAATACGATGTTGCATACCGACTGGCAGAGAACACCCCATATGTACGCCCCGCTATGGAGTTGGCGTATCTATGCAGGATGAGGCGTTGTGAAATACTCAGCTCAACCAAAAAACAAATATTAAACGAAGGCTTTGACACCTTGAGGACTAAAGGCAGTAAAGACGCCATAACACTTTGGTCAGATAGACTCTGGGCTGCGGCTAATTATAAAGCGGGGAATATTGACAGCATCTTTATTATCCACACCAAGAAAGGACAACAGGTGTCTGAGTCAGCATTTAAATCTGCGTGGACACGCCTAAAAAAGAAGATGGTAAAGGCTGGAGTAGAGCCGTTCAACTTCCACGACCTGAAAGCCAAAGGCGGCGGTGAATATGATGGAGATATACTGGATGCCACAGGGCACCGTGACCCAAAAATGCGGAAGGTTTACGACCGGAAAAAGCGCTCAGTTAAGGCGACCAAGTAGACTTTTTTTCCCCCGTTTTTTCCCCCGTTTGGTTTTCACCAACAACAAACACTCGTAAGTCATTGATTTAATTGGTCGGGACGGCAGGAATTGAACCTGCGACCCCCTGCACCCCATACTAGTTGTTTTACCTTATATATCATAATGTTAAGTTCAAACGGGGGAAAAACAAACAAAAAGTAGGCATTGATTTTACTGAGTTTTTAAAACTATTTTCCCTCAAAAAAAGGCCCGGCGTGGGAGAGCGACCGGGCCAAAGAGGTATAGGGTGAGTTCCTAGTATTTTGACTGTAACCTCCGCTCCCGCTTAACCTGTGTGCGAGGTGCTTTTATCAAGTCCGCCACACTCTGGCGCTTCAAAGCGTAACGAGAATCATTGAAGAACGGCCGTACGCGGTCTTTAGCTTTCTGAAGTTCCCGCCATTCTTTTTTAAGTTCGACCTTGGCAGCAGTGTCCCGCTTTTTATAGGCGCGGACATACTCCCTCCGCATACGGCTGGACTCTTTACTAAAGTACTGCTCCAACTCGTACTGCTGACCCCTTGTCCATTTAAGTGTGTTGATCTGTGTGGCAGGTATACCTATCGCGTTGACAAGTAAGCTGCCTAGACTAAACTCGCGCGGGTCTACGACTACATCCCCAATTCGGGTAGTGTACCCTTCCGTCGCCAAGCGATAAGACTCGATTGCCGTGCGCACGCCCTTCGGCACCGTGTACTCGATACCTTTCAACAAATCCCCCTGTTTGTAGTACGAAGCAGCGCGGCCAAAGTTAATTGCTGTAGTGCCTGAAGGGCCAGCTACAGCGTTGAACGCCGCGTCACGCACCCCATCCTCAGAAGCCTCAAAGTCCACGTAAGGGAACGGGTGGAATATTTTCGCCTGGCTCAGCTTCGTGGACATATCAATACCAGCGAACGCCGGTACCCCTCGCGTAAGAACATCCGCAAGCTTAGAGTCCGATACATTACCCCTGATCCAACGCTCAAGGTCTTGCGGTTCGTCCTCCCCTTCCATAAACATCAGAGCATATGGCGCAATTGTAGATAACAGTGGAACGCCTGTCGCACCGGCGAACACGCCTGCATGGCCCAGCAAATACCCTAGTGTTCTGCGCCCCATCGCTCTCATTTCAGCAGACTCCCCCTTAAACGCTTGTTTAGTGGCATTCGCGTACGCCCAACCCATCAATATCTGATACTTGCGGTACTGGGTGGTTAGTTTGGGCAGCGCCTTAACTAATTGTGGGGCATCCAAACGGGAGAAATTACCCTGTGTATCCTCAACCACCGCCGTGGCGTACTCCTCTGGGGACAACTTCAAGCGCCGAGCTACTTGTGGGTTCTGGACTGCTAAGTCATAAGCTGCAACCGCTGTAGAAATACGGTTATGTGCTTCAACGAAGCGGGCCGCTTGGTACAACTTATGGACTACTTTACCTAGTGAATCTGTAGCTTTATCAACAGACTCAAAACCAGTGCTAAAGCGGTCAAACCCCGATAAATCTTCCTCCATACCCACATCAAGTAATTGCCTTAGTTGGAGTTCTTCTAGTAGTTTCCGGTACTTGGGCGGGGCTTTGCTTATATCAATATCTGTTTGCATGTACCTGTTCATGGAGGTCATGGCCATAGAAATAGAGTAACCACGAAGCAATGCGCCCCAGGCTTTTAAGTAGTTGCCGAAGTCCCCCGCCAAACGAGGAATAGTAACCATCATAGGTTGCGTGGCGTTCGTCACGTGATAACCAACACTCGAGGTTAACATGTACACCGTATTAGCCGCCGCGATGCGGTCTTGGAATGGCGTTTCTTTACCCGTCAGAGAGTCTTTATAGTGGCGGGCTATCATGCTGTAGGTAGACTTCAAATTCGCGCGGTCGGTGTCTGCCTCTTTCGCCGCTGCGGCAAATGCAGTGTTGACCTCAGTACCATGTTCCATGCTCGCAATTAGCGCCGCTTCGGCCCGCGCGTGGGACAGGAACGAACGGATCATGTTGCCCTCATACCCCGCACGACTCATACGTCGCGCTCCAGACTGGCGGGCGTTTCGCTCATCCAGAGACTGGAAGTACATTTTATTAACCATATCGGCAAATGCTTTTTGCGCGTCCGCGTCGATGCCAGATTTACTATCAGCCTTTAGCGCCCCCAGTATCTTTTCAAACACCTCTGGGTTAGCCATACGGTCGCCCTCGATGCTCGGCGAGCGCTCCGAAGCCTCTGCGAAAACAAAGTTCTCCGCGTTAGCATCCCTGAATTGCTTAGCAGCACCCATCGTGTCGAAGAAGCTGATAGCGTAATGGTCGGAGTTAGATTTAAGTTTATCAACCCTGTCACGGTTACGCTTGTTGTTTTTATCCGCCAAAGTAGCCTCTGCGTCCAGCAGCTCTTGTGATTTAAGCTCCGCAGCAAAGTTACCAAAGCGTTTTAACGGAGCATACGGCCCATCTAGGGCTGCACCAGTAAAGAACCGACCGTCCACGCCATGCTCTTTAGCAATAGCGGCTTTTCGCAGGCGCATGTTTTCGCCGTGCTGGAATACGTCTTTCACTAGTTGTTGTTCGTTTGCGCTTAGTCGGCCGAACGCGGCCTTAAGGGCAGGGTCGATTTTCACAGTCCTCCCCTCGATCTCTGGATCGTACCCCCACTTTTGGTAGAAGGTGGACTTGCCGATGAAGTCGTTTACCGCCGCCAACCTTTCGGCGGTCATTTCGCGGGCCTGAACAGCAATGTCCTCCACCTGACGCCGAATGTCGTTACGGGTTTTCTCAGCCTCCAGCATCGCTTGGTACCAGCGTTTTGCTGAGGGCATAGTCTCTGCCACTTCACGTATAAACTGGTGCAGGAACTTCAGCGAACCAGCAGCGTTCTTAGCGATAAATGCCGCGTCGTCAAAGAACTTAGCAGTAGCCTCGCCCATGTTGCCTTTCACCCAGCTGCGGGTACCCTCCACCCTAGCCTTGGTCTCTTTCTTCGTTTGCGCCGAGTCAGGCTCAACGCCAAAGCGTATCTTGTTTGACTTACGCTCCCCATCTTTTGTCGCGCCAATACGAATAATATTTTTGTCGTTAAACACAACACGGTTGTATGACGGGTTGCGCGGGAGCTTCCCCCCGCGCCCTGGGCGACTTGGTTGGTCTAAGAACTTAACCCCTTTAATGCCAAGAGAGTCGAGGAACGCTGACGCGTGGCGCTTGTTATCGGTATCCCCGTTTTCCCAACTAGAAAAACTAGCCTCCCCCGGTAAATAGTCTCCAATGGCGTAACTCTCCAATGCGCGAACAAGTGCCCACCCGTCTAGGTCAGCTAGGGTAGTGATGGTTCCATCATATACGTCGAATAAGGCTTCCTTGACTCCCTCGGGCATGTTTTCAACCGCGTCCTGAACTAGCTGAGATTGCTCTGAAATTGGTTTATCCCAAAACAGCCACTCGTCGTCAGAAATTGTTGTATCTACGCTGTAGGTGTACGATTCTGATTGGGAGTCTTTTTCGGCTTCGTACCGGCTTCGTACCTCACGCCCCAAGGTTTCTATTTCTTTATCGGTAAGCAGACGATTCCCGTCCATATCTAACAAATCCTCGGCACGCACGTCTATCCGATACAGGCCGTTTTTCAGCGGCCTCATCTGTGCCATTTGCACGTGTTGCCAGGGCGCCATAGTAGCGCCCCGAATCATGGCGTCTACATAAACATCAACCCGGTCAGGAAGTTCTCCCCAATCGCCCTCTTCTCGTACCGTGACCTTTATTTCAGAACCAATGTAGGATTTTACGTTTTTAAGCGCTCCATGGGAAAGTCGTATATCCCCTAGCGGTATCGGCCCGTTGATATCGAACCGCGCCCAGGTTTCCGAGAGACGACGGCGGTCGGGGCCTCTTCTTCGTACTGTTAATTTGCGCCCTGAGCGGCGTGGTTGGGAGTCTTTTTTCTTACGAAGTTCATTTTTACGATAGTTGTCTGCTACGCCGAACCTTTCAGCTAGGTAAGACCCCCAACTAAATACTTGCGCCCCTTCCCCAGTACCCATAAATTTATGGTTAAACAGGCGGAAGTACACTCCTGCCCCGTGGAACTGAACGTTTAGTTCTAGCCTAGCAGCACCCTGCGCCAAGTCCACAAGGTCTTGTGCAGTTAGGGAGTCAAGGTTGGCAATGCGAAGCCTGCGAAGTGCTTTCTTGAACGCGGCCCACAAGGTACGGATCATGTTATGAAAGTCGGAGTCCCCCTTCAAAGACGATGGGTCAACACCAAGATTAATCGCTTCTTCCAAGAAGTACGCTATCATTTCAGAGTCTAGGGTATCAGCGTACTCAACTTCGGAGTCTGCCTGCACCCCACCATTCTCTGCTGCGTGATCTAAGCGAGCTTCTGCGCTTTTAGCAGCTCTACTTTCTACCGACCCATCATCCTTGGCCGCCCAAGTTCTTATCGTAGCCGCCAATCTTTTTATCTGGACTTTGTTCAGAACGTTGTCAATACCGATGTGGCTGCCAATCTCATGCAAAATAACACGTCGTTCTGCGCCAGCTGGGACTCTATCCGCAAAGATGTACGCGTGGCCATCCGAAACAAAACCAAATGTCCCGCCTGCTTTCATCACAGCCCCCACCTCAGTTGCGGTTAGGGGTACGTCACCTGTAATAACGGCTGCTTGAAGCTCTACAAAGTCCTTGAACACATGGATACGAAAATCGGTGTCTTTACCAATCAGCCATTTAATCGCTGACCTGATGCTCGCTACTGTAGCGGTTTTGTTTTCTGGGTCATTCAGGGGCAGGCCGAAACGAGGGCCAGCTTTCTTTTCAGATAGTTTCTGCTCTGGAGTTTCTTCAGTTTTTACTTCTGGGGACTCTGCTTTTGCTTCGCCTTCAGGCGCGCTATCCTGCGTTCGATTATCGGGGGAAACGTTTCCCCCTCCGTCCGGGTCTCCTCGTACGCCAGAGCTATCTCGTCCACGATTTTCTTGGTTTTCAGCCGGTCTCCCTTGGATACGTTTTGGGCCTTCATCTTTACTTCCCTCTATTCGGTTATCGTACTGCGGTTGCCTTTCCACATCGCGCTGATCTTGAAGTAACTGTTCTTCGGAAAGCTGCCCGTTATCAAATTCTTCCGCCGCCGCCACCCACTGGTACTTGCTATCAAGGTCTAACTCAGCAAAACTAGGGCTTCCG
>Ga0208299_1001177_pt1 | contig 20278 bp, 23 predicted proteins | sample 15_taG_FD_184089 | JGI IMG/M metagenome (GOLD analysis project Ga0208299, IMG submission 184089) | Marine viral communities from the Subarctic Pacific Ocean - 15_ETSP_OMZ_AT15312 metaG (SPAdes) (version 2) | ecosystem: Environmental > Aquatic > Marine > Oceanic | place: Pacific Ocean | collected...
TATTTTTTCTACCCTGATATATCTCGGTTGTAGCCTTACCTTTATAGCATTTATAGGATACAGTTTCACTGTACTGTCTCTCCGCTTCACGCTTACCGCGTAAGCATTTGGCCATCGAGGGTTGAATAAGGTGTTCCTTAATCTCTCCGTTTACAAACATCAGCAGGGCAAAAACCATCTCTGTCAAAATTTACTCCTTGTTCCCATTCTTGTAATGTATTTCTCTGTTAGCGTCTTTTAATTCTTCTATATCTTCTAACACTTTATCCATTTGTCTTCTTAAAAATTCTATGTTGACTTTGTTTAAAGCCATATTCTCAATGTGTGCATTTAACTTATCCACGGTCTTATAAAGATCCTCGATCATCATAAATTGCTCGCTATCTGCGGGAAGCGAACCAAGTTGACCCCGCGGCCATTTGATTCTAAACTCTGTATTCTCAGTCAAGTCTTTAGTCATTAATTCTACTTGTGTTGAAAGTTTATTTTGAGTCTCAATGATACCGAAGTAAGCCCAGGTCCCGATCGCCACCATCATAATTAATGAGGCTACCGTCTTCATCGGCATTTGAACTGCTGCTTCTTCTGAAATTTTAAGTGCCATTAGTTATAACTATATCCCGTGTTTCCTGATTCTAATTTTTCAAATAATTTTTTATGTTGGTCCATGATCTCTTCATCTGAATCCATCATCCTATCAACCTGATCCTCTAGTTTTAAAACTTGTTGTTCAATTCTATGTACTTTATCTTCATGCACTGCCTGAATAGTAGACAGTTCAAATGTACGAGATAGACTCCAGCCGGCTAGCGCCAACAAGATTCCAACCAACATTGTCATTAATTTTTCAATCATGTGTTTTTTCGTTTTCAAAAGACATATCTGTTGCATGTTCTTTTTGATACTTATAAGTTCTTTTAGAATCTTTTTTCTTTTTACACTTACATCTAGGCGCAAATAATCCTTCTACCCACATAATACTTTTGTCTAAAGCATCACAACACTTTAAAATATATTTATCAATCAATAGCATTCCACGCCGCCTCTTCGTCAATTGGTTTTGGTTTTGGTTTAGGAAGTATATAGTCTTTTGACTCAATTTTCAATGGAGTGTGCTGTACCGGCTTTACGAAAAAAGCCAGCAAACATAACAATATTATTAGTATTGCTGTGAATCTGTAATCCATAAGCACAATCTCCTGACATAAATTAGAATATTAAAGCACCTACGATGAATCCTACAACAGCACAAACGATCTCTCTTCTATTGTGTAGTTGCCAAACCATAAATTTATCTTTGTATTTATTTATCATTGTTTTCCTCCAATTCTCTAAGTTGATAATCATATGAACCTTCTTCATGTTCGTCTGTTATCCATTTAGATGTTTTTTCTACAGACCATGTTTTACTAGTTACTAGCCTGTTAATCAAGGTTTTTGATGGGTCATTCCCCATTGATGGATCAAAGACTCTTAGTCTATTATTTGGCTGTATAGCATAGTTTCCATCATCTAATTCAATTACATGTCCACATTTATGCTGGTCAGGTTTTTCTGCGTAACCAAAATTTAATTCATTAAAGTCCCCACCACACCAATCGATAGTAAATAAGTATGTCCCTTCTCTATGTTTTTTACGTCGTGAAATATATTTCATTTTAGATCCAGCTAATTCATAAAAAGTTGTGACAGCTACGTTATAACTAAAACAATCCCACATCATTAATTCGTCTAATGGTAGTTCTTTGACTCCAGGTTTTTTACAGAAAGCTGATATAGGTGCTCGCCACCATATGCCACCATCTTCCATCATAAAATGAAACAGTGGTACTGAATTTGGAATAGAACTAAAACCAAATATAGTGCAAGTAAAATATTTATCGTGTGAGTCTTTTTGATCTCGAAGATAATTTCCTCTTACATAGCATTCGATAACAGGTATGTTTGCATTAAGATAAGCCATTAGTCATTTATACTTCCCCAGTTTTGACCATGCTCATAATCTACTTTGTTAGGAACTTCAAGAGAAACTGCGCCTTCCATAATCTCAACAATCTTTTTAGCTTGTTCGTCACTTTCTATTGATAAACACAACTCATCATGTATCTGTATGTGTGCTACAATCCCTTCTTTATATAGTTCTAACATAGATTTTTTTGTCATATCGGCTGCGCTACCTTGTATTAATTTATTTAATGCTTTGTATGTGTATGCTCTCTTGATCCCTGGTCCATGTTCCGCCAACGCATCTTCGTGACTCATTGCTTTGTGCATACCAAAACTGTTTGGTTCCCATAGATGAAACCTACATAGTCTACCAAGTAAAGTTCTTATCTGTCCACGATCCTGTGCTCTGTTAGAAGCTTTTTCCATCAATTGTTTTACGAAAGGTACTTTTCCGTGGTACTGATTAAATAGTTCGTTAGCCTTTTCTTTACTGACTCCGAGTTCTGCTTGTAATTTATTTTTACCCATTCCATAAAATAGCCCAAGGTTAATTGTCTTGGCCTGTGATCTAGGTATCTCTGCCATGTCTGCTACAGTCTGGTGAAAGTCTGCGTTCGGGTCTGATTCATAAGAATCAACTACATCATAAACTGATGGTAATTTATATAATGCTGCGTAATGCACTACCAATCTAGGTTCTTGCTGAGAATAGTCAAAACAACCCCATTTATGACCTTCCTCTGGTATAAATAATGACCTTATCTTAGGACCTAAGTCTTTGTTACGTGCTGGAATTTGTTGTAGGTTTGGATTCTGATATGAGAATCTTCCAGTTACTGTGCCACCACCTGCATTTCTTAATTGATTTATCTCTGCATGGATTCTACCTTTATGTTCGTATCTTAAAATAGAATCTATAAATGTCGTGTGGGCCTTATTAACTTCTCTTGCTTTTGCAATCATATTAACAACAGGATGTTTATGTTCTTGTAAAAAGTTTTTTGTAAAAGATGGTGCCTGTGTTTTTTCTGTTCTCTCAAAAGGTATTTTTAAATTTTCAAACACCTGTGCTATACTGCTTGCTGCCCAAATTTGTGGACGTACGTTTGTTTCTTTTTCAATTTCATTCAACAGTAAATTTTCCTCATCTATCAACGTTTTTTTAAGCTCATGTGCTTTTTCCACATCCACTCTTACACCTTTAAATCGCATGTCAACAAGACACGGAAATAGATCTGTTTCTAATTCCATAATTGATTGTAGGTCTTGTGAAATAATTTCTTTTTTCATTTCTTGCCACAGACCATATGTTGCTTCGGCATCTCGTTCAGCATAGCTACCAACATTTAATGATGGTAATTTATACATTTCTGATTTTGGATCTATGCCCCACTCAGCAGCTGCTTCTGCAAGTGCTGCTTCGTTCTTACCAAAACCTAAATACTTCCAGGACAAACTATTAAGATCATATCTAAATCTATTTTCATCAGTCACAGCTGCAGCTATCATTGTATCAACGATCATACCATTGATTGTTAAACCCATGGCTTTAATCCAACATACATCGTACATTGCATTGTGAAATATTTTAGTTGATTCTGTCTTAAGAATATCTTGAAACCATTCTAAAACTTTTTTCTTATCCATGTTGCCACCGCCTTCGTGTGCAATAGGAAAGTATCCTTTGTAATGTTTTGTTGCTACAGCTATTCCTATAACTTCTCCATTACCTATAATAGATCCAGATCCTTTTTTAATTAAGTCTGGGTCTTTTGTTTCTAAGTCAATTGCAATTTCTTCAACCTGTCTTAGGTCTGGAAATTCTGTGGGTATTACCCATTCTGTTTGTGCGCTAAATGTAGGTATTTTCATATCATTAAATAACAAAGAATTAATAAACATGTAAACAACCCCATGTAATGAGGTATATGATTATTTGGTTCCATAGTCCCTTTCGATTATCATTTCTATAAAATGTATTGCTTTATCCAAGTCTTGTTTCTTTCCTTTCAGCCGGTGACGACATACATACTTTATAACGCATCCTTCTGGGAAAAGCAATTCATTCTCTACAACAAATTTACTTGGTTGAATTTTAAATTTTTGGTAATGGGATCCTCCGTGTTGCTTATCCCAAACTTTCGATGTCATAACCTTTGTTCTCCTGTCTAGCTGTTAGTATATATAGATTTTGTTTTGTACGCGTTACACCCACATACCAAACTCTTTGTTCTTCGTCGTACTTGTCTTGACTTTTTTCTACTGCCTCTCTTATTTTTTTTGTATTATCTAAAATTAATAAAACATTTGTTGCTTCACCACCTTTAGCTGCGTGTATTGTAGATAGTTTTACTCTTGCAGGTTTAGAAAGTTCTTCTTCTAATCGTAACATTTCTCTTATGTATAAACTTTCTTCTGGGTCAACTTTAAAAACATCAAACCATCTTTGCGTATTACTAAATCCAAATTCTTTTAAATCATACATTCTTTCTTCTGTAGGTGCTTTTTCCTCTAAGAATTCAAACAAATCTTTTATTTCTGACAAAGATAACTTGTCTCCATTAGTCCAACGTGTGTAATCTTGTATTGATTTATACAATCTTGTCTTATAACTCTTTCTACCTTTTATTTCAAAGTAAATAGCCATATCTTTTAATATTGGTTTTATTTTTATTAATTTGTCATTAGTTCTAGCTAAAACTAACCAATCTCCACTGTCTAAAGGTGCATCTTCAATTGAAGTTATGTGGTGTGTGGTCCCCGGTTCCGGACGCGGCGCCCATTTTTTTTTAATTCTTCGGTCATCTGGTATTCGACTTAGTATTTGATCTGCTATGTGTTGTACTTGTCGCGGCACCCTGTAAGATTGTGGCAAAACTATGTCTTTAGCCGGTTCGTCCTGAAATCTTTTAACATCTGCACCAGCCCAGCCATAAATAGCTTGATCATCATCGCCAGCTAGGATAACATATTTAGAGTTTTTTTTAAGTATATCGTACATTTTCCACTGTATTGGTGATAAATCCTGTGCTTCATCAATGAATATTACGTCATATTTCGGACACAATTCTGCCACATTAAATCTTTCAATCATATCTGTAAAATCTACCAAACCATACGCCTGTTTATAATTATCTACTTCATCTTTTAAAATTTGTAATTGATGTTTGTCTATGTCTTCTGAATACATGTCTGTATTATATTCTTCTTCAATAGATACATTCTTGATTCTTGCTGCATTAATAATGTTGAAGTATTCGCTATCAGAATCTACAAATCCTGTCTTTTCTTCTCCATTAGAATAGACTGTAACTTCTATACCCAGTTTCCTACCTATATCTTCGTAATGTTCGTCCTGCATTACTTGTGCTTTCTTTATACCTAGTTGATTAAAAGCTAATGAGTGTAGTGTTCTAAAGTGTTTTAAATTTTTTTTCTGTAATTCTGGATATGCATCTAACATTCTGTCTACTGCTTCGTTTGCAGCTTTAGTTGTAAATGCAAAGTACCCTATCTTATCAATAGGTGTACCTAGTTTAACAAATGTTTTTACATACTTGATAAGTTTAGTCGTCTTCCCTGTACCAGGAGGACCCAATATTTTTCTAATCACATTATCTCCGTGTTATGTTTTATTTTAGTATGGTTTATTTCTATGTCTTCAAACTCTTCTATACTTATCATTACAATATTTTTTGTAGGTGTATTGTACTTACCTTTTTCTTTTGTTGGAAATCTTTTCTGTTCTAAAAATTGTATGTCACATTTTTTGTAATTAGTCTTCATCATTACACCTGTCTTATCTTCGCCATGTTTCCAGTTTTTAGATCTTAGTTTGTCGTAGAATTTATCAAATTTAAAGTATGCATAACCTTCTTCTATTAATACTGTACCGGATTTAAATGCTGCATCGTTCATAGCTTTAGGTCCATTTATTTTTGCATGTAATACATCATGCAGTTTTTCTTTTGGTGATGTACCTACAGGAGGGTTAATTACTTTTTGTGTTTGAAATAACGATTCTAATACTGTTTGATCTTCCGGTGCTTTTATAATTGGTGGTGGAAATCCTGCAGCTTTTGCTATTGAGTTCCTACGTTTACGTTGATCTGTTACATGTTCAATTGTTTTACAATGCACTGTTGCTTTACCAATACCATCTGGTTTAGTTACATCAAATTCATATTCTGGGTCTGGTTCTATATCTATCTTTCTTAAATTTGTTAACACAGGATACTGTCCTTTAGATCCTGCAAGTATTCCAAACTTTTTCTTAACACAAATACCTTTCTTACAAAAATCACTAAGCGGACTTTGATTACAGGTATAACCTTTTTCTGATCGGTTCCATGATCTTGTTTTTTGTTTTAATTTATTATCATCCCATGCGTTGGCATGTTCTCTTGCAAAATATTTTACTGGTGCATTCTTTACTTTTTGTTCCCATGTATCTGGATATTTCATTTTAACAAACACATGGTAGTTGTACATAAATCTATCTTTGCCATCAAAGTCTGATTGATTAGATATTTTAGATATCAAAGCAAGACAAGGTGGTCCTTCTAAAAAATCTTCATCTACACCTTCCATAGATTGTTTTTCCATCTCTTCAGTTAAAGATTTTAGATCTTCTGTGTTAGTTATATTTGCGTCTACTACTTTTATAAATTGTTCTAGTGTAAAAAAAGTACCGTCAATGTTGATAGCTTTACGTTGTCCACCATAGTATGGTAAGTTTATAAATTGTCCTGGTTTTATTATCCCTGTTTCCGGGTCCTTAGTTAGTTGTGTCTGCTTTGGAAATATTTCTGTATCTGGTTTAAGATTAAACAAAGGTAGTAAATTACTTAAGAAGGATACAATAATCGTTGATTGTACGAACTCATTCATAAATAGATATAAATGCAGCCCACCGCTTTTAGATTCAATAGGTATTAAAGGTAATTTGTATTGTTGAATTGTTTCTAAATAAAATTTTTTGTCAAAGTTTTCATATTTTTTAGGATCTATGTCTATTACTCCAAACCTGGCATCACCACTTTCATTGGTTGGTTGTATGCCGACAGATATCTTACCGCTTAAATGATCTTGATAAATAGTGTCTGTAAATTCCTCGTAAGTCCATCTATAATTAGGTTTTTGCTTTCCACTTTCTGGGTCTATTATAGCGTTGGTCCAATCTGCGATCCCATACGCATGTCTATAGCCATTAAATATCTTTATAAATTCCTGCATAATTATCCTGTCTACATGGGCCACTTAGTCTCCCTCATGGCCCACGCTGTGCACATATTCCCGAAGGAATTATATAATGCTTTTACTTTCTGCTGGTTTCTCTTCACCATGCTTCGCTTTCACTGCACCTTTAGAGATGCTTTCAGAAAACGATTTAGCTTGTTGATAGATACTTGCTTCAGTAATAGGACCAACTTTACTTACTTCCCAACCAAACCATGTGCCTTTATCATTAGACATTTGGGTAGTCTTTAGTTTGTAAATGTGGCTAAAAGATGCCGGTGTATATAAACCGTTTTTACCTTTTAGTTTTATGCCCGACATCATTGAATTCCACTTTCTACTAATTTTTAATTGAGTAGATTTCATAGAGATCAATGCAGTCGATGGACTGTCTCCAGTTACGATTACAAAGTGTGACGCAGTCTTTTCAATATAATTACCATTAGGTAATCTATCTTTATAGTTTGCATCCGCTTTTGTTTTAGACATGATATCAGATGAAGAATCATAAATTGCAACAGGTGCACCTGGTCCTTCTCCTCTATCTTTCCATTCGATGTATTCGAGTTTGTAAAAACATGGAATTACATCTATGCCTTTTACTCCATCGTATAAATCTCCAGTCACGGAATTAAAAATCATTCCGGGTTCTGCACCTTCGACATACTTACCATCACGTTTATTAACTTCTGGTGAAAGTTGTCCTAGGATTTTAAGAAAAGGAAGGGCTAGATCTTCTTGACCTATTTTACCCAAACCTTTTGCTGCATCTTCTTCAAAAATATTTGAAGGAAGTCCTGCAGACTTTTTTTCTGCTACTTGGTTCATGGTTATTTACTCCTTGTTATTTTTGTTCGGTTGCTCGTGAACAAATTAAATAAGTCAGAGGGCATATCGAGTCCAGCCTCAACACGCTCTCTAACTAATGCTTTAAGTGTCATTGGTTCAACCTTTAATTTCTGGACAGGTTCATACCCTTGACCTTGCGCAAGGACAGCATATTGCTGTGCCTTGTTATCTTCGGAACGTCCAAAAGCAACAGTCACCTCATTTTTGATAAGGTCACCTAGGCCGTTCTCACGAAGCCATTTATATGCTTCTTCCTTTTTATCTGCAGGTATAGAAGCGCCGTAGACAGGTTTAACTTCTACTGAAGTCCCGTCGGCTAATTTTAATGTTGAGATGTTCATTTCTTGCATCATCGTCGGTATTACTTCTGATGATACTAATTCTACTTTTCTTTTCATCTCTTTATATTCTTGTTCTTTAACTAAAAGTTCTGCTTCTAGTTCTTGTAGTTTAACTACTTGGTCGGATAATTTGTTGGCATCATTTGCGCCATCCAAATCTTCTCGTTGGTCTTTTTCAAAATCAATTGACATCGATTTCTCCTTTCTCGTATAAGTTTATTTTAAGCGGGTAGTACATTCTTTCTTGCCTATCCCATTTCAACAAATTAAATTTGCCGTTTGTAATATCAGAAACTATAGAACATGCAATTCCAATTATAGCAGGATCACCTGTTAATAACAAATGGTCATCTTCAGTATAATCTTTTAATAACTTTCTCAGTTTAAAAACTAATGGTCCTGGTGAAAATATTATTTGTGAAAATTCTGGAAGTAAAAATCTAAACTCACCATATTCTCTTGCACTCATAATATTTATTTTAGGAGCATTGGCTTTTGTTCCTGGTAATTCTTGAATTACGTATACTATTTTTTTTCTTTCTGACATTGACAAACAATATAGGATGTTCTATATAGATGTCAACTAGAAAGAATAATTATTATGAAATATAAATTTAAGACTAAGCCTTATGCGCATCAAATTAAAGCATTAGAGCTTTCTTGGGACAAGCCGTACTTTGCTTATTTTATGGAAATGGGTACTGGTAAATCAAAAGTACTGATAGATAATATTGCTATGTTGTACGACGCCGGCAAAATCAATGGTGTTCTAATTGTGGCACCAAAAGGTGTATATAAAAATTGGTATGATAGTGAAATACCTACACATATGCCTGATCATGTAGAATATGAAGACTGTTTGTGGCAATCAATGATTAATCAAAAACAACAAAAAGAATTAGATAAAGTTTTTAAACCCGGAGAAGATCTTCACATTTTAATTATGAATGTAGAGGCCTTTTCTACTAAAAAAGGTGTAGAGTTTGCAGCTAAATTTTTGCGTTGCCACAGAACTATGATGGCTATCGATGAGTCTACAACTATTAAAAATCCAGATGCTAAAAGAACTAAACATATATGTTCTCTCGGTGAATATGCACCCTATAAAAGAATACTAACAGGTTCTCCTGTAACAAAGTCACCATTAGACTTATATAAACAATGTGAGTTCCTTAAAAAAGAATTACTAGGACATACATCTTATTATACCTTTCGAACTAGATACGCTAAAATGAAAACAGCAAATTTTGGTGGTAGATCTGTACAAATTGTAACTGGCTATCAACATTTAGGAGAATTATCAGAAAAACTAAAAGTTTTTTCATACCGTGTATTAAAAGATGATTGTTTAGATTTGCCAGAAAAAACATTTATTAAACGTACTGTTCAACTTACTCCAGATCAAACTAAGCTATATAAACAAATGAAAGTTTTGGCTCTTGCACAAATGGACGGTAAAATAATGACTACTGCTACTGTATTAACTCAGTTAATGCGATTACAGCAAATAACTTGTGGTCATTTTACTGCAGATGATGGCACTATAAAAGAAGTAGACTCTAATAGATTACCAGAACTTATGAATGTATTAGAAGAAATAGAAGGTAAAGTCGTTATATGGGCCCATTGGCAACGAGATGTACATAGGATAATCCGGGAGATTTCTAAAAAATTTGGCGAAAATAGTTTTGTAGATTATTACGGTTTGACCCCAATGTCCGAGCGTCAAAAAAATATAGAGAAATTCCAAGATCCAGATTCACCGGTAAAATATTTTATTGGTACAACACAGACAGGTGGCTACGGTATCACATTAACCGCAGCTAGTAATATGATTTACTATTCTAATGGTTACGATCTTGAAAAACGACAGCAATCAGAAGCTAGAATAGATCGTATTGGACAGCACTATCCTATGACTTATATTGATATTATGTGTGAGCATACTGTTGATGAAAGAATTGTAAAAGCTTTAAAGAAAAAGGTAGATATTGCCAGTCAGATTATGGGCGAAGAATTAAAAGATTGGATTTAATTTACAACTTTACCACCAGACCATTTCATATCTGGAAGACCTTCGGCATAGTTTTTGCCGTCAAAAGTTAAAACTTGTTTTCTATTTGAATCTGATTCGTGATAACTTATGTGGACCCAGCCTCCTGCGGGATCGTCTTTGTCATAAAACTCGAGTATTAATTGGTCAAAATCTACGTTTGCTTGAAGCCAGTAAGCTGTCTGAATATTGGGCACGCCAAAAATTTCTAGGTCGACCGCTTGGCCCTTGGCATGCTGCGAAGTTTTTTTCGATCCTATCGCTTCACATAATGCTTCGCTTCGGTATCCGCTAGTAATCGTAACAGGTTTGTCGAAGTGTGCACGTAAAGGTTCGAGTACCTCATAACATAGGTCTCCTAAACTTTTAATCTCTCCAGCTCCTGGAGTATTGTCAATACCTTTCCGCGTTGCTGTCATCGACTTGGTCATCTCTTTTAAACTGAAGTGTTTCGATAATTTCATGATTTTTTTTAATGTATAATTAAAGCGAATATAACATAGGCCATACCAGAGATCAACGCTCCAGTAGACACCAATAATATACTTTCTACACGGTTTATTTGATGTTCTAGCTTATGTATCTTGTCATGCGTTTGCTTCTGCATAATTCGACAAAGCTTTTCGTGATCTTCTATTTTTTGTAATGCGTTTTTAGCCATGTTATTTATCCCTGTGGAAACAGTATATCTAATTTTTGTCGTGTTGTCATGTTAGAAAAATTACCACCTTGTACCTGAGCCGACACAGCATTAGCATCAATACTAGGTAAGTTCAGTGTTGTAGGACCTAGTGGTGTGTCTTGCATAATAGGTTGTAATGGGTTTGCAAACACAGGAAACTCTGGAAGAGTTAAACTTAAATCTGCAAACTGACTTTCTAACTCTGCGATTACATCAACGGCTCTATCATAGGGATTTGCAACCCCCATTTTATCCGCGTTTTCTTGGAAAGCATTATACACTTCATTTGAAACACTATAAGGTGTAAATATATTTTCATCAATTGCATTTACTTCGCTAGTAGAGACCCTATCTAAAGATCTGTAAAAACTATCTTCAGATATATTTAATAATCTTGCAGCATCCATGTCACCTTTTAAAGTTTTCTTTACATCAAACAATGCACGGTTAGCATTTATATATGCATCAACAATTTCTGTTGGTTCGATAGGTCCACCTTTTAATGCAACTCTAGTAAATAAACTTCTTGAATCCCTTACACCTCTTTGAAAGTCTGCAACTTTAAAATTCATGGCTCTGTCAGGGTTTACTTTTACAGCTCTAAAACCAAACAGTCCTTGAAACTCATCACCAAATTCAAACTCTTGACCATACTCATCAAACTTACCTTTAGTAATCACATCAACAGATTCTATAGATTGATCTAGTCTTTTAAATTGATCTACAGAGAAAGGCATTTGTGCTTTTACTAAGTGAGCCATAATTTTACTATTACGATCTCCGGGTGTATCTTCTGGACTGTAAACTTGAAAACCTTCTCTTGTTCTACCACCTCTAGCTATAATATCTAATGCAGCTTCGGTCCAAATTGATTCTGATATAAATGGCTGACCAAATTCTGCCATAGCTGTAAATAAACCTTTTGCAAAATCATCCATGATACCATCTTCATCTGTTCTACCGTCTTGAACAGCATTAACTACAGTTTGTAGTGGTCTAATTAATGTGTCGTATGCATTAGCATGACTAAAATCTATGTATTTAAAGCTACCATCTTCCTGTTTTATAGGTAGTAAAGTAGAGTTTTTAGACCATTGGGCTGCAAACCTACGGATAGCTTCTCTTTCCTCGTCTGTGACGTCGTACAGAGCCTGGAATGCTGCTGTCGTAGCCACCGGTACAGCTGCAACTGTAGTCGTAAAGCCAAGTAATCTAGTATATCCTATACTTTGAAAAGGTTTTACCACCGTTCCATCAGCTAAAGTTATACTCTCATTAATCTCTCTTAATGCACGTCTAACAATGTTAGTTCCTGTTCTTGCTATCTCTGCCGGGAATGATACGAAGTTTCCAATAGGTAATTTTCTTAAACCTTTTACAAAGTCAGATACATAATCATAGTTAGGTATATTATTTCTTACAATGTCAGCTGCTTCTTGTTTTAAAAACGTGTCGTCAAGTTTTATATCTACTCCGTTTCTTTTAAACCATTGGCCTCTAACAAGACCAACCTTTTCAAAGTTTTTCTCAAGTCTTTTCTTTTCTATAGCCCATGAATATATTTTCCAGAAATCATCCTCAGCTGTATATAAGTCTTGCGATACAGATTTTAATTTTGATAATGGTTTTAATAATAATCTCATGCCTTTGTCAGACGTCATCGTCTCACCAAAGTTTACATCTTTTAATAGTCTAGATAGATCTCCTAGTCTTACGTTAGAGTTTACAACACCTAGTTCTAGCAACTCTTGATATAAATCGTTTTGCATTCGTGTGCCTTTAAGAGGTGTTTGTAATGCTTGATATGCTTGTTTGATTGCACCTAAATCTGCTGCTGGTAAAATACCATTTGCTGCAGCAAAAGCTCCAGCACTTACAAAGTTACGTAAGTGTGTGACTGGTGATAAAATTGTTTTGGCAATTTGTGATGTAGCTTTAGGGTACAATACTAAACTTTCATAGAGTCTAGCAACGGTGCCTTTTTTATTTGTGTTTATAGAAACTTGTTCCATAGCATCTGCAAGACCGTCTCTTGCATAAAAAGGTGTTCCAATATCTCCAAATGGATTACTTGATTGAGCTCTGATATTTACATTTAAACTTTGTTCGGGATCAATAGGTTGTATTTTTCTATAAGAAGCATCACCAAAAAATTGTCTGGCTTCTGCTTCTGATCTTGCAAACATGGGTTGAGGAACTGTAGTTTTATCTACAGCTGCAGTCCAATTCGCAATAACTTCATCATTCTTTTTTATAAGATCATCGTAAAATACATTACGTCTTGTAATCAAAGATAGTTTAGCCATACCCCCTATCATAGTTTGCATAGGATTTTTTTGCTTACCAAACAAATCATCAAATATTTTTCTGTCTGCAATAGATAAATCAGAAACTGATAATATATTTTCACCACTTCTTTTTACTGCATCATCTAACGTAGTTCTGTTAACAAAAAATTCTGGCACATTAAATATTGCATCAGATTCTTTATCCATTCTTAAACCTTTAGGCATCCTTGCAGTTTTTAAAACGTTGTTTACAATTGTCTCTGCTTCTAGATCTGTAATAGGTTTACCCGCTTGGGCTGCACTATCTTTAAATAATGTCTTAGCATTTTCTACAGCTTCTGCTGCAGGTTTGTATCTTAACCATGGTATAATACTTTTGTCTTGAAAAATATCATATGTATTACCAAGATAATTTTTAAATTTTTTACCAAATACTTCTTTAAATTTAAGTAAGTCTTCTGGATCTACTGAACCACCTAATTTAGTAAATAAATTTGACCATTTACTTCTCATAATAGACAAACCACCAAGAATAGATTTTTCTAATTCAGCTGCTTTTTCTGCAGTCGGTGCAAATTGTTTAATTTTATCCTTTACTGCTTGTATGGTACCAGCATCCATATCTCCGAATTGTGCTATCATTCTATTGCTGTCTATTACTTGTGTGTATTTTTCTAAATCTGCTTGTTTCATTTGTTGAATAATCAACTCTTCAGCTTCGGGAGATTTTGCACTAGCTTTAAATAATTCTTTACCTTCTGCATTTAGAACTCTTTTTTGTCCTTCACGAGTAAGTGTAGGAGTACCCGATATTAATGCTTCGTTTACTTGACCTAAAAATTTAGTTCTATCAGCTGCAGATTGTTTATTAAATACAGTACGCATAGGTGGAAATAATTTGTCTATGTCTGTGTCTAATTCTCTTGATAAGTTTCTTGCAACGTTTGCATCGGCTGCTTGTGCACCGATAGACTGTCTTTGTATATCAAAATACTCTTGTGTTGTACCACTACGTGCTCTAAATTTAGATGCAACTTTATCAATCCATCTATCTAATTGTGAGTTAGCTGTGTCTAATCCCTTGTTCCTGTTTGTTATTTTTTTAATAACTTTACCTGTACCACTAAGGATACCTGTAAATAATGCACCCTCTGTACCAAATTTAATTCTGTTTAATATTTCTCTTGTTGCATCTGGGTCCGTATCACTTCTATTTATTTTAGTTGGACCACCAATAAGATCACCAAACGTACCAATAGCTTCTGCATCTCCTACGAATACACCTTCTGCTAAACCACCACCTAATGCACCGGCAACAAACTGTCTGCCTTTACCTTTAGCGGTTAGTTCTAATGCTTCATCAGCTGCACCAACTAATTTTTTATTTCCTAGTCTTACATATTTATTATTTTTACCTGCAAGCATTGCAGTTTTGGCTAGGCCACTAGCCGATTTAAATGCAAGACCACCAGGTATACCAATGTTTACTAATGCTTCTGTAATTTTACCAGCAGCTGTTGCTTCTGCTTTCTCATCAAAATCTGTAAGGTCATCAAACCATTTTTCTACTGCAGCCGCTTTACCACTGTTGACACCAAGGTCCATGAGACTTGCACCTAATGAAAAGAAACCTTTTGGTATAGCAATTAAACCTGATGCTACCCCTGCGAGCATAGACTCTAACGTGCCTACACTATTATTTTTTTCTGCTGTATTTACGTATGCTGAATAATCAAAGTTTGAAGCCATGAGTTATTACTCCACAGCCACAACTACGCTGTCTTGAATTGTTACAATTTTGTCACCAACGGTGTAGTTTCCATCCGGAACATTTTTATCTTTAATTACTTCGTTAGTCCAGTTTTCAATAATTGAAATTTCATCAACACCTCCGCTTTCTTTTTTTATATCTTCTAGTTTTTCTTTAAAATCTGATTTTGATATAATGTTTCCTCTAAAAACCTGATCATTATTTTTTGAATATTCATTGGCTGCTCCATCAATTCCACTTTGTCCTTTAACATTAGCTTTTGCATAAGAAGCTTTTAAAGTATTATAACTTGGGTTTAATGCTTTTTCACTTTCCGCTATCTTAGCTCTTTTATATTTTGCATCCAATATAGTGTTTGGATCAGAAGCTTTAATATCTTTTTCAATCTCACCTTTAAGTATAAGAGTATCGATAGCATCTTTAGTTTTCTGAGGTTTATCAAATGCTTTACTAGTATCTTGTATAATTCGATTAATTAAACTACCATCTTTAATAGATTGTTTAAAATCTCCACCTGTTTCGTTGATAGCTTGACTAGCCGCAATTAAAGAATCATAAGCAGCTTCTTTGTTCATACCTTTGATATCCATGATGTCTCTGTATCGTTGAACGTTTTTCTTACGTAATTCTTCTGGTGTTAATTCTACACCACCGCCTTTTTTAGTTTGAGGTTTTAAATACATTCCCGGGTCCCCGCCTCCTGGTGCGCCAGACGTACCCACTCCACTTTGTGTTATTTTATCTTCAACCCCACTTAGTGTTTTTTTCAATGCTCTTTCTTTTTCCCATTTATCTTGATCCCAGATCCAATCAGGCACAGCAAGGTCAGCTATTTGTTTAAGAACTGTTCCTCCTATACCGCCAGCTCCTTTAATACCTTCGTATGTTGAGGGAGCGTTATAACCAGAAAGAATACCAGTGGCTGTCCAGCCTGGGTTTGCTCTCATCCAGTTCTTAGCCATTTGAAAATTACTACGTGGTGTTATATTAATTCTATCTTTAATAGATCCCCTCATTCCTATTGGTAGCTTTGAGCCTTGGTCTGTTTTTGTAACTATGTTTCTAGGAACAGAAGTAGGTTTCATATATCTCCAAGCTGCTTTTGCACCTCTTGCAGCCCACGGTAATAATCTTGCAGCATACCCTGCAGCCGGAAGCCAGTGATGTGCTCTTCCTGAAGAATCTTTAGGAAAAACAGAACTACCAACCGTATTCCATTGTTGAGCTTCACGCATAGATCCACCATTTCTTTTTGGCTCTCTAATACCAGACATGATACCCTGTTTAATAGGGCCGCCGTATCTAAACATTGGTCTATTTAAAGTTCTCATAATTAATTACCCGTATATTTTTCCGTATAATCCGGCAAGACCTGTCGCCGTCCCTAACGCAGTTGTAAAAGGACTTGGTGCTGTTGGTTCTGCATACTGTTGTCCTGCTACACCACCTGCTAAACCAGTTAATGTGTTACCGTATTGTGAAAGTCTTCCATAAGGTTCGTAAGCTGCAGTTTGTGCGGCTTGTTGATCAGCCCCTAATAATGCTTGCGTTTGACCTTGTCTTAATGCACCCATAGATCCTAAAGCAGAAATATCTTGACCCATAGATCCTCTTTGGAAATCAGACAAACCATATTGTTGAGCGGCTAAACCAGATTGTAATCCAGCTAGTTGACCGCCTTGTGTAAATGCTGATTGTGCACCTTGTTGTGCTTGTGCAAAATTTTGTGCTAATAATTGTGCTTGAAGAGCTGCTCTGTCACCTAATCTATCTGATTCATATTGACCTAACATTGCACCTTCTCTACCACCACCAAAATTTCCTGATGCAACTGCTGCATCTTTAATTGCTTGTGATCCTGCTGCTCCTTGTTTGTCATACTCTGCAAGAGTTGTGTCTATAACTTGTTGTTGATATGGTGACATAAAAGGTTGATAAGCCTGTGCTCCTGTTAATCCACCAAGTCCTCCAATAGTTCCTGTTGCTTGTTGTTGTGCAGTTTGTGCTGCCTGTAAAAATGGTTGATAAGATCCTACACCTTGAGAAGCTAAATTAATTGCTTGTGTTTGCATTGGGTCTTCACCCGCAACAAACTGTCTACCAGTAAATGTAGCTGTATTTATTGGAGCGCTATAAGCAGCTGTTGCCTGTTTTGCGTAATCTTTTATTGCTGGTTCTAAAAATTCTGCTATTGCCATTATACTACCCTCGATTGTAACATTTGTTGTTGATCATACATTGCTTGCGCACCCTCTAGACCTTGCGAATCTTCAGAAACTTCGCCACCAGATTCTAAATTATTCATTAAATTTTCCATAACTTCAGCGCCTTTATCTATATCGCCGCCTCCTGCATTTCTAACAGCATCTGCTGTAAATACAAACTCATTTTTTGATAGTCTAGCAGGCACATCGTCAGCTCTTTCTTGACCACCTAAATCTACAAAGCCACCTGTTTCTCTATAATCTTTTTCTTGGCCGTCCATGTCAATTAACTCTGATGCTTCTTCAGTTTCCATGATCCCACCTTCTTGTTTACCTTGTCTTTTGTAAATAGCCATTGCTTTATAAGGATTGTATGTAGTTTCATCTTCATCTTCCATAAATCCACCATTGTATGCACCTATTCTTCCGCCATCACGTTTATTAAACCAGTCATCGTCTTCTCCTCCTCTTATGATGTAAGGAGTTTTTAATATGTCAATAATTATATCAACAAAACCGCCTTTGTCTGCCTCTGCCCAGTCTTCTTCAGTCATGTTTTTTAAAATTTCTTTTTCATTTTCAGTCATTGGTCCAGTAGTGTGTAAAAAATCAAATTTATTACGAGGAGTTCTTTTACTATCTGGTCCTGGAGTTACAAACATGTTACTCAATCCTTTGTAACCTGGTCTTGAACCATCATTGCTTGGACTTACTAATTGTCCACCAGCGTAACCTATTCTTCCACCATTAGCTGCCATTTGAACTGCTTCTGGTTGTTCCATACCGGCACCTTCAGGTGCTTGTTGTGCTTGCATTACTGCTTTTACAAACTGCTCAAAAGATAATGTGCCGCCTCTATTTTTATATTTTACATATTCTGCCATAAGCATTTGTTCTGCTTGTGCATTACCTGGTCCGCCACCCATGTTTAATCTGGCTCTACCACCAGCTGCTGCATAAAAATTCGGTTGTACATATTCTTTTTGTGGCATGAATGCTAACCCTGCTCCTTTGTCCCCGAGCCCTGAGTAATAGTTAGCTGCACTATTTCTAATTGAACCTATATCCATAATATCTACATCTTCTTCTTCTTCATCACCACCCATAAAGAATGGAGCTGCTAGAGCTGTAGCACCTAAGCCGGTTAAAGCTGTTCTACCTAAACTAAAATTTTTATCTTTGTCGTAAAACAATCCAGCTAACGCCCCTCTTTTACCTGCAGCCTCACCGCCAATACCTTTAGTTCTAACTAAATTTAAAAGATTACTAAAACGACCCATACCTTGGCCGCCTTTAAATATACCTTCGCCACCTAAAAATTTAGCACCACCTAATCCATAACCAATACCGCCTAATAAGGCCATCTTACCTATTGGACTTTTAACAATTTTCTTTACAGCACGACCTGCTTTCTTTACAAGTTTACCTAAGAAGTAACCTTGTCTAGGATCCTGTAAGGAACCTATTCCTGATTGTATTTGTTGGGGTTCTTGCATTCTAGATATTGCCATAATTTTACCTTAATCCTACGTTTTACTTTGTTTTACTCACTAAATCAAGAGGTGGCATAATAACTTTTACGTCTTGTGCCATTTCTTCTTCCTTAAAACCTTTGTTTTCCCAGTCTTTTCTTTCCTTAAAAAGCTCGCCAGTTTCCTTGTGTCTATAGGTTGTCTCTACTTTTGCTTGTTTTATTTCCATTAGTCTACCTTCTCCTTTAACATATTTAAATAACTAATACCAAACACTACACCATCTGTTACAGTACCTGCTGTTGTATAAGCGAGTGTTGTTCCACCCTCTACAATCAAGGGTAAAGATAATATTTCTACACTTGTAGCAGCTACTAATGTTTGTGTATTAACAATCTCAAATGCATTGTTTTTAATAGTTACAGTAGGTGTATTAGAACCTGATTTGTTTGTAACTCTTAAAGATTTTATAATAACAGTTTCATTAACACTTGGTGATAATAGTGTCACTGTCTCTGCAGCTGTCGCTGTTTTACCATAAAACTTATATTGGTTTACTACTGCCATTAATCTAAAAAGAAACTTTTAGCTTCTATCTCTTGTTTAACTTCATCCTGAAATGAAGAATTTAATTTTGTTATTACACCGTCAAGGTCTCTAACTAACGACTGTAAATTTTCTCGTCTATAGTCATTTTCTGCCCTTGTTAATGATTGTACAATTTTTGCCATTATAAAATACTTGCTAGTCCCCCTCTTGCGTAGTGCGGTGAATAACCTTGGGCCGTTCCTGTATTTGGATCATTATCATATGTTGCTTGTCGAGCAGTCATAGGACCTGCTGGTGTATTTATTACTTTATTTCCACCGCCGCCGCCAGCTATGTTAGCTGCTTGATTATAATCTTTACCTGTTACACCTTCATCTCTCATTCGTTTGTTAATAATTGCAACTTGGTCTTGAGTTCCACCAGGTTTCTCAAATTCTTCTGTTCTTAGCTCTTCTCTTTCTTTTTGTTTTTGTCTATAATAATTATATCTAGCCAAATTCATTTTGTTCATATAATTTGCTTTATCTCTTAGCTTTTTAGTACCTCCTGTAAAACCCCAGTTACCCTCTTCATCTTGTTCTAACTTTAAGTTACCATATCTTTTAGCAAAATTTTTTCCACCAAAATAATCATCTAATCTATTGACTTGTTTTTCTACAGCTTCTCCATAATTTCCAAACATCGATCTAGTATTAAGTCCAAAAGGATCTTTACTTAACCCAGACTTATTTTCACCAAATATTGTTGGACCTGTGTATCCCATGTTTTGTGCAATAAATGCTTGGTCGTATCGTGGAAGATTACGGTAGTTATCTATCTTACCCATAATAGTTCCAATTATTCCTGGTTGAAAACTTGGTTCTTCGTAACCATCTTCAAGAATG
>Ga0208299_1001178_pt1 | contig 20276 bp, 45 predicted proteins | sample 15_taG_FD_184089 | JGI IMG/M metagenome (GOLD analysis project Ga0208299, IMG submission 184089) | Marine viral communities from the Subarctic Pacific Ocean - 15_ETSP_OMZ_AT15312 metaG (SPAdes) (version 2) | ecosystem: Environmental > Aquatic > Marine > Oceanic | place: Pacific Ocean | collected...
GAACAGGCGGGCTCTTCTCGATGATGATGGCGTCCATCTTGGGCATGACGCCGGCCAGCGCGATCAGCAGGGTAGCCATCGCTACCAGCCCGCCGAGAATCCATACCGCGCCGCGCACAAACGAATTCATCTTGGCCAGGACCACCTTCATCTGGGTGGTGTCCCGGCGGATCACGTTCAGGTCTTGGATGCTGGCCTCCAGGTTGCCGACACGGTGCGGCAGCCGCTCTTGCTTCATGGCGTCCATGTCTGACTTGAGCGTATGGACCTCCTGCTCGAGCAGGCCGAGCCGTGGCGGAATGCTGTACATTTCCTGTGCCTCTTCAGTCATCCCGGGACGATCTCCACCATTGCCGCGCAATCCACGCAGCCACAAGCCAGAAAATAAGGGCCGCGATGCCGAGAATGGCCGCAGCCAGGAACAGACCCTCAGCGAGCCTGCGCGCAGAACTCCAGATCTTCGACGTAGTGAAGTAGCGCACGCATGTCGCCCTCGGTGATGAGGTAGCCGTCAGGGGTCTTTTCGATGTTCAGTTTCGGACTGATCGGGCATGTCGCCCTCTCGGTCACGCTCACGCAGCCAGCCGCGCTCATGCAGAACAGCATCAGTGTCAGAATCGATCTGCTCATGCCGCTCCCGGCGCTGCTGGTCACGTTTACGCTCCCGCCACTGCTGCCAGGACTCGATCAGCAGAGCGAGCACCTGGGCGAGCGGGAGAAGCCATTTCATTGCTTGTTCTTGGCTTTACCGTAGTTGGCGGCCAGGCCGTCCAGCAGGTTGCTGATACCGCGCACCCGCTCCGCCCACTTTGGCTTGCCAAACAGGGCCAAGGCCTGGGCCAATGCACCGCATACGGCCAGCACAATGGTCAGGAGGGTGCCCCAGTTCTCGGTCAGGAAATTGATTGCTTCAGCCATGTCAGTAGCTCCATATCCAGGGCCGTGGCCGGCCGGTGTCGTTGGGCAAGTCGTCCAAATGGATGAACCGGCTGCCGCCCTTCTGATTGACGCCAAAGCCGGTGAATCCGAGGGCCAGCGCCAACTCGATAACCTGTAGGGCGTCACCGCCACGGACAGCAATATCAGCAGCGCGACCGCTGGCATGAGCCCCCGGCGAGGCTTTGCGGGCCTCAATGGGATGTGATGGGTCGCGATAGCCGCTGGTGATGACCATGGGCTTGCCATATTGCGTGCGCAGCGATTGCAGGCGGTCCATGAACGCAGGGTCCATGCCGTCTTTGCCCGTGTGGGAGCACCGAAATTCCCCGGCTGAGAAATTCGGCCAGCGGCTCCAGTCCATCGCACACCTCAAATAAAAAAGCCCGCACTAGGCGGGCCGAAGGGTTCACCGTTTGCCGGTGATTGGGGGTCCAGAACGCAAAAAGCCCCAGCGCTGGGCTGAGGCTTAGAGGCAATTCTCGAATATGGCTCTTTTATACCCGTGGACTGCCGGGCAGTCAACACCCGGCCAGTGGATTTTTGGTCACTGGTCAGGCGGCCATGGATAGCATCGCGGCCACCATGTTGATGCCGATTTCCAGGCGCTTCACGGCAGTGTCCCGGTTGACCTTCAAACGCCGGGCCAGCTCGCTCTTGCTGACGCACCGGTATTCGTCCGACGAGTCCCCATAGTAGGTTTTCAGCGTCTGGAACACCGGCTGATTGTTGACCCGGATGTGGTGCATGATGTGGGAGTCGAACGCCTCCAGGTCGCGATCTTCCCACGCCTGAACCGGGTAACCGCTATCGTCCACGATCTGACCCACCATGCGGTCGATCATGGGCCCCATCCAGCTTATCGCATCCTTGGGCCCCGGCCGCTGCCGGCGACTCCAGATACCCCATTGCTCCAGTGCGAATTCCGCTTCCGCGTTGATGTACGCCATATCACCGCCCTCTCGCCTCGAAAATGCCCTGACAGTCCACGCAGCGGGTTACGCCGCCCAAGGCCCGCCGCCGTTCCGGTATTTCGTCGTCGCACTCCACACAATGCGTCTCGGATTCGCTCTCGAACTGCTGACGCCGGGCCGCGATCACCTGCTCACGCGCTGCGTCCCGCTCCTCGATCAGCTCGCCCGCCAAGTCTGCTGCGTTAGCCATTCACCCTCCTACGGTGCCAAGTCGTCCCAGGTGTGAAGAAAGCCGCAGCCGGCGCAGAGTCCGCCGTTGGGCACAATCGAGAAAACATCACACTCACAATGCAGGCACACATAACGCTCCCGCCCCTGGTCCGCACCGATAAACGTGTCGTACGCGCCGCGATGCAGGTGGCAGCTTGGACATTCCAGCCCCGCCGGCTTGCCGATCGGAGCAACACCTGTCCACTGATGGCCGCACGACAGGCAGCGGCATGGCCCGCTTAGGTGCGGTTCGCGCTCCTGCTTGGCGCTATCGAAATCGATTACATCAGCCATCTCAATCTCCCAAAATCAGGGCGAGCATCACGATTGGGCCGGTCACCCAGAACACCTACTTGGGCGTGCTCGCTATGATCGCCCTGTATCGCGGGTATTTCGCAGCACCCTCCATCGCCAGCAGGCGGACCGCCTCGCCCAGCATCAGCCAGAGGAGTGCGCACAGAATCACCATTCCCATCATTGCCCTTCTCCCGCCTGCTGAATCAAAATCTTGATCGTCTCCACCGCCGCGCCCTGCTTCACCATTTCCGGCGAGCAGCGGTAGATGTTCCAGCCCATACGCATGGCCGCTTCGTACTTGCGCAGATCCTCCGCGAAGCCTTTGCCTCGGGTATGCCTGCCGCCGGACCAGCCGCCGCCCTCGACCTCAACCGCGATCTTGAGCGCCGGGAAGGCGAAGTCGAAACGCCAGTCCTTCAGGCCGGCCTCGGCGAGACGCGCCCGCAATCCCTTGCCGGGGCCGCCACAGGCGTGGGCGCCGAAGCGGTATTCCCGCTCCCAGCCTGTGATCTGGTCGGCGCGCAGGTGCAGGGCCAGGGCCTCCTCCGCCGCGCTCATCGATGCCATCCCTCAATCGCAGCCAGCACCTCCGCCGAACACGGCAGCTCGCCCTTCTGGCGCCGGTAGTGCGCCACCAGGCCGGCAAAGATCAGCTTCTCCATGCCCCGCCGGCCGATGTCCCGGGGTGAGCCGTAATACTCGGTGACGAACCGGGCGGTGTTTTTGTCGATGCTCGCTTCGTGCCGGTGGTGCCGCGGGCAGAGGGGAATCACGAAATCCTGTCCGATCCAGATTTTCCGGTGCTTGCCGGTGGACCCGACGCAGTGGTGAATCTCCGCCGGCATGCCGCAGCAGGCGCAGCCCTGGTCGCGGAGCCATTGATGCCACCGGCGCTGGGCTGCTGTGGGCGCTTTGCCGCCTTGCATCAGCTCCACCTCCACTGGCGACCAAAAATCACAACGCCAACGCACTTAAACCAGGAAACGATAGGTGGCCCGTTTAATGGCCGACCCAGCTCCTCGGAATGCTCTTGAATAAAATCCTCTACCTTGTCCATCTGCCGGGTAATCGACCCGGTCACCAAAAACTCTCGACGGGAAACGATAGCGCCGCCTGGGTAAGTTCCTCTGCTGACCACAAAATAGATTCGCTTCACGCTGCCACCCCCAGCAGATTGCTCATCTGCTCGATCTGGTCCTGGGTCAGCCCGCTCCAGTACATGTCGATGATGTGCTGGCAGAACTGGCCGTAGACCTGCTGGAATTCACCTTCGTCCATCTGGTCGAAGGACATGGATTTCGGCCACCGCTGGCTGACCACGCCATACCCGGGCACTTTCACATCCATTCGCTCGCAGCCGATGTCTGCCTCGAACTGCAGGCGCTTCAGCACGCTGTGCGCGTCCATGTTGGTGAAGTCGTCCAGGTTCTCGATCAGCAGCTGGGCCAGCTTGTGGGCGCGCTTCCAGGCGGTCGGGTTGCGCGCCTTCTTCGGGTCGGCGGACACCAGGTCGCCGCGGCGGATCTTCCGCTGGCGGAGCAGCTGCTTACTCAAGTCGTCAGCGGGCACGAAAGCCCCGTCATCGGTGACGCGGAGCAGGACGGTTCGCTTCTGTTTAGCCATGCACCACCTCCAGAATCTCCATCCCATGCGCCCGGTGTTTCGCCATGACGGCCATGCCCTCGGGCGTGGTTACGATGGCCTGGGGCCAGCCGGTCATTTCGGCCTGGAATTGGGCCTCTTCCAAGGCGGCTTGAGGGTCGGCGAATGGGGTCATGCGGCACCTCCGGCGAACATATCGATCTGGCTGGTTTCGCGCTCAAAGCGGGCCTTCGCCGCCGCGAAGTAGTCAGGATCCAGCTCGGTGCCGACTAAGTCGCAGCCGAAGTAGTGCGCAGCAATGGCACTCGAGGCGCTGCCTAGATGGGTGTCGAGGATGCGCATGCCGGGCTTGGCGTAGTTGCTCAGTAGCCACTCATAGAGCTTGACGGGCTTCTGGGTAGGATGGATGCGCTTTTCGTTCAGCGATTTATTCCCTTGCTGACGGGTTCCGTTGTGGATTGACTCGCCCTGCATCATGCCGCGCCACATGTAGCGCACCATATCCACACGCTTGGTTAAGCTGTTGTAAGCGACCTCTGCCGCGCTTTGATCTGCGCCGTCGTTCACCTTGTCCCAGACAATGCACCCGCCCGCTGGCAGGCCAGCGTAATAATTGGCGCCCCAGATGATTTGCGCATGGCTGACTCGGCGCAGCTCTTCGAAGTAACCAGCGGGCGGCGGAACATTGTCCCAATCCTTCTTTGTATAACCGCCATCGCGAGCAATAAGGCGAGCGCCGTTCCTTTGGAGCACTGCGCTCGTACGGTTCTTCCCGCCGTGTTCGCCAATGCCATACGGCGGGTCCACGATCGCCAGATCAAACGCCTTATCCGGAAGGCCGCGCATGTACTCCATGCAATCCATGTTCAGCAGTTCGATGCTCACGCCGCAGCCCTCCCATCAGCACCCGGGAGACCGACCATGTGAACCCGCTTCCCCGTCACCGGGCACGGCGTCAGATCCTCGGATTCCACCAGCCGCCGGGCCGCAATCAGCGAGTTGGTGCGCGCCGCCACGGTGGACGTTTCCAGGCCGGTGATGGTGGCGATCTGCCGGCGGCTGACCCACCCATCGGTGTGCTGGCCGGTGCGGATCAGTAGGGCGACTCCGGCGAGCACCTGCTTCTGCTGCCGGCCCAGGTCGGCGGTCTTAAGGGTGTCGTAGGCCATGAGGCTGGATTCGCGGACGGAGGTTTTCATTGGGAGTCCTCCACTTGGCAGGTGATGACTGCGCCGCCGAAGTCGTGCGCGCCGGTCTGCTTGCAGTCGATCAGGATCAGAACTTCGGTGGCCGTCGCCCCCAGCTGCATGAGACCGATCATGGCGATCGAGGCAGCCACAACCACGGCAATAGACACAAATGCGTTTCTCATCACGCCACCTCGCTCTTGCTGGTCAGTCGGCCCGCCACGCCATCCAGCGCGTCGGATAGCCGGTTGATGCCGGGTTGCGCCTCGGCGCCCTGCTTCATCACCGCGAGGCACCGTTGCGGATTGCCAATCAGGCGCGGCTCCGGCACGAATTCCTGGTGCTCCCCGGCGTTCGTCGCCTCGCTCATGCCCAGCAGCTTCGACGGGTGCCGCTCCGGCGGGCGGGAGATATACGCCTGGTACCGCTTCTTGAACTCGTTGCCCTTGAACGGCAGGTCGCGGTCGGTCACGTCGCACAGCTTGATCCAGCCGCCCATTTCCTCGATGGCGGCCATGGCGCGCGGATCGTCGAACACCACGGTCTGGTACGGGCCGACGCGGCGAATGGCGTCCTCGACCTTGGCCCAAGCGGACAGCGCCCGGGTATCGCCGTCGCCCTCGATGTGGCGCACGATGTCGGCAGGCTTGGGCACGAAGTCGCCGTGCTGGGTATCGTTGACGTGGGCGGTCAGGGCTTGCTTGATCGCGTCCAGGTCGAACCGCTTGAGTGCGTTGAACATCAGGTCCAGGGCGCCATCGGACGGCGGCTTGCCGTACACCTCGCAGACCTGGGTCCACAGCGTCACAAACTCGGGGTAGTCGTTCGCGTTCATTGGATAATCCCTCGCTCTCTCGCCATGCGCTGACCGCGCTCATGGGGGGTTTCCTGGGGCGGCTTGCCGGTGCGTCCGGGACCGCCGCCCTGCCAGTCCCAGTCCGCGTTGAATGCGCCCCAGGACTTCCGGCAGCAAAGTTCGATGCCGGTCACCACCGACAAGCCCGCCTTCTCGAACTCCCGCACCAAGCCATCCATCGCCCTGGGCGTCAGCGTCAGGCGCTTGTCCTTGCGGATCTGGAGAAACTGGACGGCCAGGTCTTCGGGGATCCCAAAATCGTTGATCAGGTCGGTTTTGGTGAGCTTGGCCTTGGGCGCGGTTTTGCGCGGCTTGTCCGCGCTGCCCGCCGGAGGCGGCGGATCCGTTCGAGGGGATCCGGAATCAGGAAGGGGGAAGAGGGAATCAGGAATCAGGAATCAGGTTAAGGGAATCAGCAGGATCACTCTCGGAGTACTCTCGGAGTACTACCAGAGCATCCTTAACCCGTTGTTCTACGGTTGGTTTTTCCTCTCCCTCTTCATTATCGCTTCCAGCCACCTCATCGGGACCAGGAAGGCACGGAATGGGATTCTTGTTCCGGTCCTGCCGTTCGTTGACGTGCGGATTCTGGTGTTTGGTAAAGTTCGTGACTTGCACCAGAGCAGCACCAGAACAGTCGTGATACATCGTGATCAGACCGGTGCTGTTCAGCTCCTCCATGCAGGCCGGCACGTCCACGTCGTCCGCCGGGAAGATTTCCATCTTCACTTCCATGGGGTTGTACTTGAGGCGCCCCATGTAGTCCGCCATGCACCATAGACCCTGGAACAGGATCCGTGCCTGGAACGAGCAGGAGACTACCTTGGCGTCCCGAAAGAAGCCGGGCTTGAGGTTTCTGGCGCGGGCCATTACTCGGCCCCCTCCACGCCTTGTCCGGCGCGCTTGCGTGGCTGCTCAAATTCAACAAGCTCAATGATCTTCTTGGCGACTTGGCGCGCCTGCATCAGGGGAAGATAAATGCAGTCATCCTCCTCTGGCCCCAGGCCCGACTGGGTGAGGACGAGCTGCCTATCCCCTTCGCAATACTCGATTCGCAGAGGCAGATACTCCGCTACCAGAGCGGTAACGGCGGAACGCTGGATTTCCTGATCTCGCTTTGACATACTTCCTCCAGTCCTATCTAAAGCCCCGGTTCCGCCTGCCAGCGCCGGGGCTTTCTCGTTTCAGGCTGCGCGCTTCTCGCCAGCCATTGCCCTCAACGCCGCCGCCAGCTCTTTGCTGCTGTGGCTGTCGTCCTCGAACGCCATGGCGGCAGCGTCAAGCTGTTCGGCTGTCATGTCCTTGTACCGCCCAGTCGCCAGCAGGAAGCGCAGGTGATCGGTGCGTTCGTCGTGCTGCTGGTCGGTGCTGAGGATGTCCGCCAGATCCGCGCTGGCCGAACGCCCGCGGGGAAACAGCATCACCTTCGCGGCAGCCCGAAACGGCTCCGGCAGGCACTCGATAAACAGCAGGGATAGGTCCAGCGGCAGGGATGTCTCGCCGTTGAACATCTTCTCCAGGCGCTTGGCGGCTTTGCGCGGATCGTCGGTGGGGATCTGCGGGGATTGGTTGCGCGTGCGCCAGCGTTCGGCCAGCTCCCCGGCGATTTGGGTCTGCATGCCGGAGCGGTGCCAGCCCATGATTCGCCAGATGGCCTCCAGCTTCGCTCGCGCTGAGTCACCTTCCTTAACCATTTGGGGCACCTGCCCCAGGATTTTGTTGAGTTCGTCCATTACCGTGGTCTCCATGGAACGACTGATAGAAAAATCACGCAGCGCTGTGCTCAGAGCCGAAAACGTCAGGACGAAGCTCCTGACGGGTCACCGCGCCGTCGGTTGCCTCTTCAATCCGACGGCAAAGAGCCGGCGGAATGGGTCGGGCGCCGCGTGCTAGCTGGCTGATAAAGCCCTGGCTCACGCCTACCCGGCTGGCAAGCTCGCCCTGCGTCTCGCAGGCATCTATGGCTTTAAGGATTGGATTCATGACTACCTCCTGGCGCAATAATAGCACTGCTAATTATAAATTCAATAGCTATGCTGATTGTTGAGGATAAGCGTTGCTCATATCCTCGCCCCATGGCGAAGCGACGTGAGTTAACAAGCGAAGAACGGGAATGGGCGGACAAGCTCAAGAGCATCTGGCTGTCCCGGAAAAAGGACCTGAAGCTGACCCAGGCCTCTGCGGCCTATGAAATGGATATGACCCAGGGGGCGGTCGGCCAGTATTTGAACGGCACAATCCCGCTCAACGACAGCGCTGCAATGCGTTTCGCCAAGCTCCTGAAAGTGCCGGTGGGGACGTTCAAGCCCCGGCTGGCCCGCGAGTATGAACAGGTTTCGGAGCGAATCAGGGCGCTTGATTCAGTGCAGGACGATGTTTCTGTTTACGCCACTCCCTCGGGCCAGATCCCCATCATCAGCTACGTCCAGGCGGGCGAATTCTGCGAAGCGGAAGACCCGTTTGAGCCGGGCATGGCCGACGAATGGCTGCCCTTCAGGCCGCCTGGCGCTGGCCCACGGGCTTACGGCCTCAAGGTTGAAGGTGACAGCAATGATCCGCGCATCCGTAACGGCGAGATCGTCATCGTGGACCCGGACCGGGCGCCGGATTCCGGGAAATTCGTGGTGGCCAAGCGCCACAGCGATGCCAAGGTCACGCTGAAGCAGATCCAGTACAACGAAGGGGAGCCGTTCCTGAAGCCCGGAAACCCGGACTGGCCGGAGCCAATCATCAAGATCGACGGGGGCTGGAGCATCTGCGGCGTGGTGATCGGCAAGTACGACCCGATGTAATAACAACAACCCAGGAGGGGATATGAAGAACGCACTTTGGGGTTTTGTGGCCCTAACGCTGGCCGGATGGTTGAGTGCGGCACAAGCGGCAGCGCCTTTTGAGAAGGGCGCGCTACCGGCAAAGATTTACGTTGACGCCTACAAAAAATATGAGCCCTTGCTTGAGCGGGCAATGCACATACAGGCGGAAAGCCCCGGCTGCGCAAAGGTTGTGATGGGCGATGTCTCAGCATCCAAAAGCACGCCCGACAACCCTGTTTTCTTTGTAATGTGCGAAAACCGATCTGGGGCCACTTTCAACACTTGGTATACCCCAGAAGACATTGAGAGTGCCGCACCGAAGGTCGCTCGCCACCTGGGAAGCGACGCCGTTCGCCAAAAATGCGTCGCAGCAATCAAAAGAAAGCTCACTCAGCCCTCTTCCATGTCGGCTGACCTGTTGGACTATGGTGTTCAGGAGCTTCCCAACGGCAGAAGTCGAGCAAGGATCGGGTTCAGCGCCGCTAATGCTCTTGGCGCAGAGGCGAACCATGTTGCCAGCTGCTTGGTAGGCCCCAATCTGCCTGCCGAAGTGACGATCACCGAACAATAGGCATCCAGCAATACCGCTGACCGGCCCCGCCACAGCCCGCCTTGAGCGGGCTTTTCCTGACTGCCCTCCCTTGAACACCCTTTCGTGACCGACCGGTCACAAATAACGCTACTTTTTATTAGCATTGCTATTGAATAGGAATAGCAGCGTTGCTAATATTTCCCCCATCAACACGGACAACCCGCAGGGGAGCGAACCATGAACGCACATCAAGCCGCCAGCGATTGGGATTACCAGGATGCACTCCATCCGCAGCGTGCCGCCTACGACGCATGGTGCGAGGCGTATCTGGTCGAGGCGCTGAAGTCTGACGAAATCGAGACCGCGTTCAGCGCGCACGAAAACCTGGAATCCGAGTTCGACGCGCTGGTGATGCTCCTGGCCTTCAGCGCCGCCGAGTTCCGCCCGCTGTGCCTGAGCGAGTTTCGCCGCCAGACGTTCGGCATGAGCCGCGATCAACTGCAGGACGCACTGGCCGACGGCGAGATTGACCCGGTGGAGATTGTGCGCCTCGCGGTGTTCGCGCCGGACGACGCTCGCCGGACCTGGGCGCCGCATGTTCGGCAGGCCATGGATGCGTTCCACGACGCCGTGATGAAGGCCGCGCCGACCTGGGGCTGGGTGGAGACGATTTTTGAAGGGAGGAACGAGCCGTGAACAGCGATCAACTGCACAGCCTGACGGTGCTGGCCCACCAGGGATACCGGGCCGCGATTTCCTCGAACCACGATCTGGCCATGTTCTACCAGTGCCGCCTGGATGGCTGGTGGGAGTGCGCCCTCAGCGCAGGCGACATGGATCTCGCCTGCGCAGCGTACCGGGCCGAATCCTGGGTTCGGGCGGCGAGGAGTCTGGTTGATGGTCAGCCATACGCGGTAACCGTCAACGGTGCCAACCTGATGTGGAGGGGCAGTCATGAGCGAGATTGATTGGAGCAAGGCGCCGGAGGGTGCGACGCACTTTGACCCTAATGATGATGTCGGGCTGCCGTGGATGCGGCTCCAACAAGGTCGATGGCGTGCATTTGACGAAGAATACCAGTGCTGGACTGCGCCACTGGATGAAGACGATGCATTCATCATAAACAACGATGGCGCCCAGTGCATCCCCCGACCCACCGAATGGCGCGGCCCCGAGGATGGCCTGCCTCCGGTCGGGACAGTGTGTGAGGCGTCTCGCCATGGTGGATGGGCTGAGTGCGAAATTATCGCGCACGTTCGCTCCTCTGACAATCGTATCGAGGCCGTTTATCAGGCAGCTGATGATTGGGACTGGCTGTCGTCACCGAGCAATTTCCGCCCCCTCAAATCCGACAAGGAGAGGGCGATTGATGCGGCTGTGGCGGCAACCATCCTGAAAGATGGCCCGCGCATCCGTGCCGCCCTGTCTGACATCTACGACGCCGGCCTTCTCCGTCTGCCGGAGGAACAGTCATGAACAACTACAGCTTTGGCGAAATCCTGATGGGCGCCACCACGATCATCGCGTTTGTCGCCCTGATGACGGTCCTTGGTGAGCAGGACTACCAAGACGCGCTGGCCGAGGAACGCACCGCCTGCCTGATGGTGGAACAGGGCCACTGGCCGGCAGAGACAGCAGAGGGCTACGACTGCCCGAAACGAGTAGCAAGGAGCCAGCAATGAACGGACTGCATATCAATTTCCATATCCATGATGTGGGGCACATCAGAACAAAGACCGACACGTGCATCGGGCAGCCGGCGCACTCCGTGGTGAGCATCCCGGTATCGCTGGGCGGCTATGGCGGCGTGGACCTTTTTTTCAATACCCCAGAGGACATGGAGGAAGTGGCGCGGCAAATGCTGATCGAGGCCCGCGCGCTCCGCGAAAAGCAATGCGAAGAAGAGGGGGCGAGTTATGAGTGAGTTCAAGGGGACGCCAGGGCCGTGGCGCCTCGGCCCGTACGCCCATGTGGTGCTGCCGTCGCACGACCTGCCTGAGTCGAAAGGCGGCGGCATTGGCATCTGTCATGTCTACGGCACCGAAAAACGGAAACACAACGCGAAACTGATCGCTGCCGCGCCCGCCCTTCTGGAGGTGCTGCAGGAGGTCCAGGAGTTCGCCCAGGGCTGGTCGCAATACGAAATGCCAATCGGGCTGGATGACCGCATCAATGCCGCCATCGCCAAAGCACTGAACACCGATACGAAGGGAGAGGGTCATGAGTGAGCAGGTGAAAGGCGGCGGGCCGGCGTTTCCGCAAGGCAAGCAGGTTGGCCAATGCTCAGTCTCCGAGGGCGGCATGACCCTGCGGGACTACTTCGCGGCAAAGGCGATGCAAGGCATCTGCGCCCACCCGGACAACTGGGGCCTGCTCGGCGACCGGTTGGCGAAAGAGGCGTACCGCGTGGCCGACGCCATGCTGATCGCACGAGATACCGATACGACAGAGCGCTGATCTGTTGTTTGCCCCTCCGGGGGCCTTTTATTCGATAGGAGGGCCCATGAATCGCGATGACGATTGGCGCCAACAGCAAGACCACGAACAGGAAGAATGGGAGCAGGAACATGGCACTACGAATCACTAAGGGCAGCGACCCGATCCAGGTTGAGCAGCTGACCGTCTGCGTCTACGCGCCCCCGGGTGTCGGCAAGACCTCGCTGGGCTTCTCCGCTGAGGCGCCGCTGCTGCTGGACTTCGACTCCGGCGCCTACCGGGCCGTAAACCGCCAGGACGCCGTACAGGTGTCCAGCTGGGAAGACGTGGCCGGCATCCATGCGGACGACCTGGCGCCCTACAAGACCGTGGTGGTAGACACCGCGGGCCGCGCCCTGGACGCCCTGGCCGCCGACATCATCCGGCGTAACCCGAAGATGGGCCGGGGCGGCGCTCTGACCCTGCAGGGCTTCGGGCAGCTCAAGAGCGAGTTTGTCGCCTGGACAAAGCTGCTGCGGTCCTTCGGCAAGGACGTGGTGCTGCTGGCTCACTCCGACGAGCAGCGCAGCGGTGACGAAATCGTGGAGCGCCTGGATGTTCAGGGCGGCTCCAAGAACGAAATCTACAAGTGCGCCGATGCGATGGGCCGCCTGAAGATCGTGGCTGGCGCCCGGGAGCTGAACTTCAACCCGACCGATACCGCCTTCGGCAAGAATCCGGCGCAGATGGGCGCCCTCAAGGTGCCTGACGCCAGCCAGAACGCGCACTTCCTGGCCGACGTGATCGCCGACATCAAAGAGAAGCTGAACCGGATGACCGAGGAGCAGCAGGAGATCCTCGACCTGATGGCGAAGTGGAACGATGCCGTGGCCGAAGCGGGCGACGCCGAAACCTTCACCGCCCTGGTGGCTGATGCTCAGGAAGAAGACGAGCGCGTGCGCGACCGGGTGAAGGGGCTGATCTGGAAGACCGCTCAGGCCAAGGGCTTCACGTTCGACAAGGCGGCAGGCGAGTTCAAGGAGGCGGCATGAGGGTTTCTGTCACCGACCTGGACCAGCTGCGCTACTACCAGAACAGCGACATGGAGCTGGGCGACCTGCTGGCGCGACTGCGCCGGGAGGCGCCGCCCACCCGGGCCATGGCGGCCGGCACCGCCTTTCACGACCTGCTGGAGCATAGCGCAGAGGTGGAGCTGGTCGACGTGGAGCACCAGGGCTTCCGCTTCGTGTTCGACCTGGACGCCGAGATCGCCATTCCGACGATGCGCGAAATCAAGGTGGAGAAGGTGTACCGGGTGGGCAGCACCGACGTGACCCTGGTGGGCATGGTGGACGCCATCGAGGGCGGCGCGGGCTACGACCACAAGCTCACCGCCCGCTTCGATGCGGAGCGCTACGCGAACGCGATTCAGTGGCGCGCCTACTGCGACATCTTCGGTTGCCAGCGCTTCACCTACAACGTGTTCGTGGCGAAAGACGAAGGCGATCGCATTCTGGTGCGCAGCTTTGAGCCGCTGACGTTCTGGGCCTACCCGGGCCTGCGGCGGGATCTGATGGCCAGCCTGCGGGGGTTCGTGGAATTCGCCCATGAGCACCTGCCCGAGCGATTCGAGCAAGCAGCTTAACCGGCGCTCACCGGGGAGTGGCGGGCCTTACCCGCCCCCTTCGGGGGAACTGACAACGGAGAGAGATCGAGTCTATGCCGAATCATAAAGCTATCGCACGGCTACTCCTGCGCCGCCATGTAAATGATGAAACCGGATGCTGGGAGTGGCAGGGCTGCATTCAAGGCAACGGATATGGGCGCATAAGATTTAATGGACGGACCCAATACGTGCATCGACTTTCTTTTGAGGCCCACAAGGCGCCAATTCCGGACGGGCTTGATGTTTGCCACACCTGCGATAACCGGCGCTGCTTCAACCCCGACCACCTTTTCGCCGGAACCCGCACGGACAACATGCGAGACGCGGTACGGAAGGGCAGGCAAGCGCGAGGCGAGACGATTTCCAGGCTGCACAGAGGTGAGCTGTCCAACTTCTCGAAGCTTAAGAGACCTCAGGTAGTCGCCATCCGCGCCCTAAGGAGTAAAGGGGCCACCACTAATGAGCTCGCGACCCTGGCAAACGTGAGCGCGGACAACATGCGCCGCATTTTGCGGAACGATACCTGGAAGGAGGCATAAATAATGGCTCGAGGCGTTAATAAGGCAATTCTCATTGGCAATCTTTGCTCTGATCCAGAGTGCAGATTTATGCCCTCGGGAGGAGCCGTGACCAATTTCAGAATGGCGACCAGCGAACACTGGAAGGATCGGCAGACCGGCCAATCCAAAGAGAGGACAGAGTTCCACCGCTGCGTGGCCTTCAACAAGCTCGGTGAGATCTGCGGCGAGTACCTGAAGCGCGGTTCGAAGGTGTACGTGGAGGGCTCGCTGCGCACCCGCAAGTGGCAGGGGCAGGACGGGCAGGATCGCTTCACCACCGAGATCGTGCTGAGCGAAATGCAGATGCTCGACGGGCGTGGCGGCCAGAGCCAGGAGCCGGCCAATACCAGCCAGCAGCCCGCCCCGGCGGATGATTTCGATGATATGGGTTCGGTGCCTTTCTAGGAGTCGACATGAATATTCAGCAGCGCTGCGTGAGCGCATACCGGCAGCACAGACATCTGAAGTTGGCTGCGGAGGATGTTGGGATTCCCTGGCAAACGGTCTATGTCCATTTGCGGCGCGCCGGGGAGCCTGTAACAGGCAACAAACTCGCCTACGGGTCCGATGCCGACAAGCTGGCCGGCCTGGGTGAGCGGCAGTTTTTGTCTTTGGTGCCTGATGCTGAGGATATGAACGGCCGCAAATTCCAAAGCAAGGTCGACTTCTACGTTCGCGGCTATTCGGTAGACGTCAAGTGTTCGACGTTGAAGTTGGGCAGCAAGGGAACAGACCGGAGGCGCTGGGCATTCTCAGTGAAGAAGCAGGAAGCGATAGCGGACTTTTTTGTTTGTTTCGGTTTCGGCGCTGACAAGGAAATAGCGGCCTGTCTGCTAATCCCCGGCGAGATTTCAAGAAGGATGACGACCATCAATCTGCCCGAGTCCGGCGGCAAATGGAGGGACTATGAAGTTGATCCCGGTTCGCTAAGGGCATTCTTCGATTCTCTGCCTCGGAAAGGGAGCCGCCCATGATCCGCTACGCACTGCTACTGCTCCCCTGCGCCGCCCTGGCGGACCCGACGCTCTACGTCCAGGGCGGAATGGGCTACCAGATCGGCATGACCGAACGCTGGACTTACGAGAGCGAACGCTACTCCGGGGAATACACCATGGACCTGCCGCCCCTGGTGGGTTCGGTGGAGGCCGGCATCAGCTACCGCAACTGGTTCATCCAGGGCCAGCACGTCAGCAGTGTGGAGACGGGCCAGGACCATGGGTTCAACGTCATCAGCGCCGGTTACCGGTGGGAATTCGAGTTTTAGGAGACGGCAATGACTGAAATTGTAAATGCAGAAATCACCGACGCCACCATTCGCTTCGATCGCGACATATTCCTCTGCGCCCACATCGGGCTGAGCTATGGCGACAGCACATACCAGGGGTTCGGCGGTCTGGTCCTGGGCGGCAACCCGTTCGATACAACCGTGGCGGCGGCGAAGCACGCCGATCAGCCAAACATTGCGGCGGACTTCATTGGCGGAGCCATGGCTGTGGCTGGTGTCGATAGCTGGAGCAAGCTGCCCGGCCGGATCGTCCGCGTGAAGCGCGAGGACGGCTTTGGCGGCAAGATTCTGGCCATCGGCCACGCTACCAAAGATCGGTGGCTGGACCCTGCCGAGCTGCCCGCATTCAAAGCACTGGAGGCCCGCAATGACTGAGCAGCAGAGAGCATTCAACCCGGATCGTGCAGCGATGGCGGCGGTGTCGTCTATTGAGGAAACTATGGCGATAGGGAGGTTTGGCGCCCAGAAATCAGCCCAGATTCAGGAGATTATCGTCGACACCATCCGCGCCGCCCTCTCCCATGCCGAGGGGGAGGCGGTGCCAGTTGGCTATCTCAGCGTGCTAAGCGATGGCACGCGCATCGTCGATGCTAGGCAACAGTACGACGCACCGGAAGTTTGGCCGATCTACACCCACCCCGCGCCCCAGGTGGCGGGCCTGACCGAGACGGCCATCAAGTCCAGCCCGGCATATCGCGCCCTGCATCGTGAGAAAGAGCACTTGCTGGGGCTGCTGAAAGATCAGGCGCCCCAGGTGGCGGTGCCGGAGAAGGTGCGTGAGTTGATCGGTGCTGTGCGCTCGGTAAACCGGTCCCGCCAGCACCAAATTAATGTTGAGGGCGACGACGAACCCTGCTTCTGGCAGCGCGGAGAATGGGTCCGTTATGTGCTGGAGTTGGCTGACGAGACCGAACAGGCCATTGCCGCCCCCACCACGCCCGCCGGGGAGCCGGCGCCTTACGAGCATCGGGTGAACGGCTGGATGCAGGAGTGCTTCGGGCCGGAGATCAGCGGCGACATCGAGGAGCGCAACCATCGGTTCCTGGAGGAGGCCCTGGAGCTGGTCCAGTCCACCGGCTGCACAGCCGATGCCGCCCACCGCCTGGTGGACTACGTGTTCGGGCGCCCCGTCGGCGAGCCGTTTCAGGAGGTCGGCGGCGTCCGGGTGACCCTGGCAGCGCTGTGCCTCGCAAACGGCATCGACGGCGAGGCGGCGGCAGAGGCCGAACTGGCACGCATCACGCAGCCGGAAATGGTGGAGCGTATCCGCGAGAAGCAAAAGCGTAAGCCGGCGTTCGGCCCGCTGCCGGGTGTCTACCCGGAGCGCGAGGCCGGCACCGAGCAACCTGTAAGCGATCCTGATGGGTTGCCGAGCGACTGGCGCCGCGTTGTCGAGGGTGCCGCCGACATGTTGGGAGAGTCCGCAAAACAGCACCGTGGGCGAGGCGATAACGCTACCGCCTCCATGTGTGACCGGTTCGGCGCAATGCTGCGTGATGAAATCCTGTCCGCCCCCGCCCCGGACGAGCGGGAGATAGCGGCGCTGCGGGCCGTGGGCGCTGCCGCTTGCAATTTTTGCGACTGGAACCCCTCAGACGAGACTCACCCGCATTCGGCGATTGAATTCGTGACAGTGGAATCGGCGTTGCGCGATGCCGTTCGCAGCCTCCGCGCCGGGAAGGAGGGTGAGCCGTCATGATTATATTGCGCCCTGAAATTCTCGACCCGGAAGATATGCCTCTTTGCCCGCTTTGCGATCAGCCGATCATGGATTGGCAGGAGGTCGAGGTCGCGGTGGCCGGCGGGTTGAAATGTTTGGCTCACCAAGATTGTATCGAACATGTCGAGGAGCACCCCAATGACTGAGCGCACAGACTGCCAATACGTCCGAAAATACTACGGCGTGCCAGCCGAAGTGGGCCGACGGGTCGAGGTGGCCGGCAAGCCCGGAGTGATCGCCGAGGGGCGCGGCGCCTACATAGGCGTGCTGTTCGACGAGGACGAGCCGGGCACGGTCTACCCTTGCCACCCGACGTGGCGGGTTGAGTACCAGGGCATGGGCGCCGTCCGGCAATTACCGGCCCGCCAGCGGCGCGCCAAGGCTCGGTACCAGCGGTTCCGTGAGTTCGGCGACGGCTTCGATTCATTCCGCGATTTCCTGGCCTGGGACGCCGACCCGGCCCGGTCTTGGAACGGAGGTGCATCATGACCGCTGAGCGCACAGACCGCGAGCTGCCGCCCGTGCCGAGCCCCAGGGTTATCCGGCGCGTCTACCCCGGCGATTATCGCTACGGTGACGTGTACGGCTACACCCGAAAGCAGATGATCGAATACGCCCGAAAGGCCGTCCGCGCCGCTGCCGCCATGGCAGAGGGAGGGGAGCATGAGTAACTGGCACACGGCGCCGCGCTGGCGCAGGCGTCTTGAGGGCTTCCTATGCTACCAGCTCGCGGCCTTCGTCTCCCTGTTCAAGCCCGAGGCCGCTGACCGGGCCATGTACGAGACGCTGCGCGATCAATTCATCATCGTGACGGAATCGCAGCCCCACCAGGGGCGTGGGGGTGGCGATGAGTGACGCACCGATCAAGCCCGAGGATTTCCGCCACGGCGTTAAGGTCGTGGACATCGGCGATTTGCGGGTAGCGCGCGGCCTCACGCGCCGGCCGCACTGCACCTGTCTACACCGCAAACTGGTCTATGACACCAAAGAGCGGCGGATATGGTGCGAGGACTGCGAGTCAGAGGTGGAGCCGTTCGACGCCTTCGCTGGGCTGGTGGAATTTTTTGACGGGGCTAGCAAGAAGCTGGAGCGCCGCCAGCAGGAATTGAAGGACGCGGAGCAAGCGGCGGCCCGAAGCTTGGCGGTTAAGGCGTTGGACAAGATATGGCGCTCCCGCACAAGGGCGCCGCTCTGTCCTCACTGTGATGAGGCCCTGTTGCCGGAGGACATGACGAAAGGGCTGGCACAGGCCAGCCGAGAGCTTATCCGAGCGCGTCGCCGCAAACAGGCCGCCCAGCGCGGCAGGGAGGAATGATGGACGGAAAGCTGTACGCCACGCGCGACATCATCGGCCAGGGCGAGTTCTACACCCGCCACGTCATGGCGATGACCGCTGAGGGCTTGCACGACAAATCGAGCATCGCGGCGGAGCTGGCGCACCGAGACCGGTATATTGCCGAGCTCGAGCGGGCGGGCGCCTTGACGCGAGACATGCTTGTGAATGCCGATAACGTGGCAAGGGCCGCGCAGACGGACTATTACAAGGCCCGGCGGCGTATCGCCGAGCTGGAGCGGGTATTGCGCGAAGCCACCGACGACCTGGAATCCGAAATCGAGGCGAGGCGACCTGGCGAACTGGACCGCCGTATCGAGAACGACCTGGACATCGTTCGGGAGGCCCGCGCCCTGCTCACCCAGGAGGGAGGAGGCTGAAATGACAGACACCCTGAACGAAATTCTGGAGGAGCTGCGATCCCAGCGGGTCGGCAGCCTCTGGAGTACGGCCGAGATCGGCGTCTACTTCGGCGTCAAGAGCAAGACAGCGTGCGGGATTGTGGCAGATCCCAGCTTTCCGGACCCAGTGACCGCCCCTGGCGTTGGCCGGCGCTGGCTGCCCGATGAAGTGAGGGCGTGGGCGAAGCGCCACCGGAAGCCGAAGCGGCGCGCTTAATCCAGGCGTGCCGCGATCTCCGAGGCCGTGGCGTTATAGTAAATCATCAGGCTACGCGGATCACGATGCCCCACCATTCTCGCTAGCTCCATGATGCTGAGCTTCTGCGCGAGCCGCGTAATCGCCTCATGCCGAGAATCGTGGAAACTGATAGCGAGGCCAGCCCGCTTTGCTGCCTGCGTGAACTCCGAACTACAGGTGTTCGACGCAACAGTGAAGAAACGCTCATCATCACCCGGTAACAGCTCCAGAAGCTCAATGGCGCGCCGGGACAGAGCGACATTTCGGCGGTCGCCGTTCTTGGTCTCCGGCAGCGTGCAATAGCGCCCGCCGAAGTTCACATCCCGGCGTTTCAGGCCCAGAATCTCACCCTGCCGCATTGCTGTCTCCAAAGCGAACAGGAATGCCACTGCGATCTCATGGCGCTTGAGCGTGACATGCTTTCCATCGAAGCCCAATTGCCCGCAGATTTTCCGCTCATCATCCGGCGACGTGCGCTTGTCCCTGGACGGAGGGTTGATCGGACGGCGGAGCCCTCGGCAGGGGTTAGCTGCAAGCAAGTGCCATTCCTCAACAGCGACCTGAAACACCCCGCTGAGCAAATTCAGCTCCCGGTTCACGGTCGATGATTTGACGGATTTCAGTCTCTGGTCACGGTAATCCGCCAGATCACCCCGCCGCAGGTCCGCCAGCAGGACGCCGCCGATCGGTCGCCCCTTTATCGCCGACAGGCGCTCAATCTCACGGGAGGCCGATTCCTGGGCGCGTCGGGGCGACACCTCAGCGGCGTACCTGTCCAGGAGGTCGCCGACTGTCCCGGACGCCGAAATGACGCCGCCAGATCGAATTGCCGCCTCTGTCTCCGCTGCCCACTCTCGCGCCGACGCCTTGGCCTCGAACGTAGCTGAGCGGTACACTCCCCGCATCCGCACCTCGGCGCGCCAGCCGCCGGCACGCTTTCTGAATGTTGCCATCCTGCCCCCGTGGCGTAATTTTGGCGTAATCAAAATGGGAAACACGGGGAAGTGTAGCGAAAAAAGAAGCGACGGCAACGGCCAGGAGCCAGAGAAATCAACGGCTAGGGAGTTACGGGGAATTCTGAGGAGTGCCTGTCAGGGCCCCTCCCGGGCCCTTTTCTTTTGCGGCCTTTAAAAACCTACCAGGCGCGGACAATGTCCCCGACCAGCCCGGGGCCCTGGTAAATGAGGCCCGAATAGACCTGCACCAGCGAGGCGCCCAGACGCCGCTTATCGAGGGCGTCGCCGGCCCCGC
>Ga0208299_1001179_pt1 | contig 20251 bp, 28 predicted proteins | sample 15_taG_FD_184089 | JGI IMG/M metagenome (GOLD analysis project Ga0208299, IMG submission 184089) | Marine viral communities from the Subarctic Pacific Ocean - 15_ETSP_OMZ_AT15312 metaG (SPAdes) (version 2) | ecosystem: Environmental > Aquatic > Marine > Oceanic | place: Pacific Ocean | collected...
TTCATCATACCAATTAGAATCCTTGTTTTTCATCACTCATTATATATAAAGTGCAAATATATGAAAAATTAATCTTCTCTCCAAATAACTGCTAACTTTACAGGAATAAGCCTAGCATCTACACTAGGTGAATTTTCATATGAAACACGGTTAAAATAATCAAACTGTTTTAATCTATCCATTATCTCTTCAATGATGCTCTCAAAATCATCAAAATAAGAAACATTTTTAATGAGAATAGAATTTTTTTCAAACCTCACAGACATGCCTTCGTCACGCGCTATGTTAAGAATATCATTTACTAATGGTATATCATTTTCACTAACATCCCTTGAAACTTCTCCTTGTATTACTATTTTTCTAAAAAAATCATTATAGGAAAGTACTTTCATGATTCTTGGTTTTGCTTATCCTTTCTTCTTTTCCAAAAGAAAACAATTAAAGGGATCACTATCGAACCTGCTAACCATTGCCAATAAGTTTCGATAAACCTCCAAGCTGTCCATGGTAAATTTGATTCAACAATAATTTCATCATTAAATACTGGTGTACTTTTAGTACCTTTCCCGAATTCGGTTTTTTGATGTACGTATATAACCAAGCTTAATTTATTATTACCTGCTTTAATAGGTCTGACTGTCCATTCCCATTCAGTATATGTTTCGTCCTTTGCATCATCAATAAACTGTTCTTCTCTAGTTATTTCATTAATTTCAAAAACTTTGTTATCACCAGGAGTTGGATCACTTAAAACAACTTCCATAACAGATGATGTTTTTATTTGATAAACTTTTTTATCAATTTCAAAATCAATAACTTCTCTATTGTTAGAACGTGTTATTCGCAATTTAACTGGATATACTTTACCAACACGCATTTCACCAGGAATATTATGTGTCATTAAACCTTTTGTATTATGAACAGGTGGTGTTGGTGTAATATACAAATCACCATTGCTATGTTGACCACTACTCGAATTATCCATAGTTGTTGAATTATGAACAATTGGATCTGACATCATCATTTTATTATGTTCTTCTTGCATTGAATAATCCTCCATTGGTACATCAGCATATTCAACCATTTCTTCAACCATTTCTTCAACCATTTCTTCAACAGGAATAACTTCATATGCGGGATCACTTTCTTCACCTTCTATTGAATCATAAACTTCGTCAAAGTAAATACCTTCTTCCTCTAACATTTCAACACTATCATGCATAGCATTGAATTCATCAACACTAGGTAAATTATTACCATCAAACTGACTTGTGCTTTTAGTCCCAGCACAAGATGTAGTTAAAATTAATACAAAAAATAATAAATATTTCATGTATTATATATCAAAAAAAGATATTAATATCCTTCTGATATTTTTCGTAAACTGCTATTGTAAATTTTCTTATAACCACTTTTGTTTTTAGTGATTACGCGACAGCCACTGACTCGGAATTGGTCACTCTTATTACCGACATACCCTTGTGTTTTTACTCTAAGTTTTTCTGAATATACCTTTGCATGTCCATTTTTATTTCTGGCGACTATTATACAACTGGAATAAGATACATCATCACCAGGCTTTCCAACATACCCTTCTGATATTTTCCTATTATCTACATCATACACTTTTGCATATCCGTTAGAATTAACATCAACAGATGCTATATTTTGTGCATTAACATAGCTAAAGGATAAGATTAAACACAATATGGTAATTATTTTTCTCATTAGATTCTTGCAAATAATATTTCTTTTTTCAAATTTAATAATGCGGTTTTTACTTCTTCAATCTTTTGCGGAATAATTGGAGAATAATATTCAGTAACTTCTGTTAATAAATAATAAAGATTATTTAGACTTACTGTATAATCATCTTGTTTCCAAGGCTCTTTTTCATTGATATACTGATTACCACTTTTAACTAATTCATTTAGTTTAGAACAATAATCATGAATGTTATAACTCTCTTCGATAAAGTTTGAAGCTTGTTTTAATGAGGCATCAACTTTTTCTTTGAATGAATCCTCAGGCCCAACAATCTCAACTTCTTTCTTATCAATTAAGTGTAAAGTTCTAGCAATTAGATTACCATAATCATTTACAAGGTGAGCATTATAGATTTTTACAATTGTATCTTCGTCCCAATTGGTGTTACCAAATGTAGATAAAGATAAAATATAATAACGAATTGCTTCGAGTCCAAACTTTTCAAGTTGTTGAACAGGATCAATAGTATTACCTAATGATTTACCAATTTTACGTCCTTGGTCGTCTAATATAGTCCCATGAACTAATAATTTATCAGTATGTGCCAGGTCTAGAGCATGTAATAAAGCTTGAAAAATAAGCCCTTGAAATCTTAGATTATCAGGTCCACATATTTGTATAGTTCTACAATTGCGTGGATACTCATGAAATCCACTCCACTTAAAATCTCCAGTTTCATTTGCTGAAAATACATAATTTAAAAGTGCGTCAAACCAAACATAGATTGTTTGTTCTTCGTCACCAGGAACAGGAACACCCCATGGAACCGAACTTTTAAGTCTGGATATGGAAATATCCTCAACACTGTCTATTAAATTAGCTAGTTCTGGTTTTTTTGAAGTCGGGAAAAGGAAAGGCTGAAAAGGCTTCTTCTTTATGTATTTTGCCTTAATAAACTTTTCAATCTGTTCTTTTGTATAGAAAGTTTCATCTTGTTCCAAATAATTAGTAATCAAAGATTTCTTGAAACTGGATAGTTTAAAGAAATAATTCTCTTCTTCAATTATTTGTATATCTAAATGCGGATGATCTGGACACTTACCTTCTTCAAGGTCTTTGTCTTGTTTAAATGATTCACATCCTTCACAATACTGACCTTGGTATTTCTTTTTATAAATGAGTCCCGATTTGGTGAATTTTTCCCAAACCTCTGAAACTTTTCTATGATGCTCTGAATCAGAAGTGCGATAGAAATTATCATATTCAATATCAAATAGATTACAAAATTCCAACCATTGTTCATAATGCCTGTCTAAGTATTCCTTTGTGTCTATTCCAGCATCTTGTGCCGCCTTGAATATCTTCTGACCATGTTCATCCAATCCTAGATTGAAAAACACATCATTTTCTTTTTCAAAGAATCGCGTAAAGAAATCACCTTGAATGAATTCCAATGCGTGTCCTACATGCGCTTTTGAGTTAGCATAAGGAAGGGTGGTTGTTATGTAAATTTTATTTTCGAAAGTATTTTGTCTTTAATTAGTATGTATCATACAAATATACGGAAAATAGTTTAATACTTATTAAATAATTTAGGTTGTTTTGTTTGATAAACAGTAAATTGAAAATAATCAACGTTATCTTTTATGTTTTCTGTTGGATTTTTAGGGTCTGATTTTTCATTTTTCAAAATACGTCTGTTTCTAAAACCAACCTTTATATCTAATCCCAATCCTAAATTTCTAACTCTATCTACTATATTCTGTGCATAATCACAAAATTCAGCATTTGTGCAAAATTCAGCACTATTTCGAGTACCATATCTTTCGATAAAATCATAATGGTTTCGTTGCCTTCGAGTATTGCTAAATCTATACATAACTATGTGTAAATCATATACTATTGATTTAGTTCGACTTTTTCTCTGTGATCTACCTATATCAGTGACAACAACAATACCTTCATCTGTAGCTATTTTACAAATGTCTTTAATATATTCATAATCATCTTTCCAGAAAGAATTTCCTAAATGTTTCAAATGTTTCACAGTTTATATATTACAAATTTAATAAATAAATAATGAAGTATATTAAAACATACGAAGCTGGGAATTGGGACCGTATTAAAAATATTCGACTTGCGCAAGACGAAAAGGCGCGTAAAGAGGCTGCTGAAAGGAAATTAGCTAACCAAAAGGTAGTAGACAAACTAAATGATAAATATGATTTCAATTTTGAAGTTAAACCACATAATATACAAGCTGATCTCGATGCTAGTATCTGTAAAGGAACAATGATAGAAGATATCACCAAAGATGTTTATTTAGTGATAGACAGAATTAAGGGTGATAATTTTGATTGTACAATCTGGTTTAACCACACAATACATCTGAAAGATCATTTTAAATTTTTACCATATAGACTTTCACATATTACACATGATGAAGGTATTTGGGTTGGACAAAAAGAAGTAACATCAGTATTTATAACAACATCTGTTGATAATTTTTTACAAGATATTAAAGTAAGGCTTGATGAACTTGATGGTGTCCTTAATAAATTATTAAGGGAAAAAGATAGAGGTGAAAACCTCATAAATAGCTTAGATGAAATAAAATCAATTTTTAATGAAATTAGGGATCATGATAAATGTAAATCTTTTAACATGGAACATTCTGGTTATAACATAACAATTGATATGAATTTTGAGTTACCATATAAAAAATCATCACCAGGAGTCGTTGAATTTAAATTCAATAATGATTATGATGAATATATGTCATTAATTAATAACATCAAAGAACGACTTAGAGTAATTGATGATTTTAAAATCAAAGGTCGTATGGAATTAGACCAACAAAGGTTAACTCTTTTAGTGAGCGCGGAAATATGAGGAATCGAACCCCGCGCAGCTATGCCACGCGGACGCTTTCCAAGCGCCTCCATCACCATGACGGTTATACTTCCGTAGAGACTCCAATGGGATTCGAACCCATATTTCTTCCTTCGCAGGGAAGTGTCCTATCCAATTGGACGATGGAGCCTTTATTACATTATATCAAAACCAGTATATTCTCTTAATACTTCTGGAACAATTACACCTTTTTCAGTCTGATATGTTTCAAGAATGGTAGCGACCAATCTTGGCAATGCCAATCCTGTACCATTCAAAGTATGTACTAATTTATTTACACCTTCTTCTTTATACTTACAATTCATTCTATTTGCTTGAAAAGTATCAAAGTTTGTAACAGTAACAACTTCTAACCATTTCTCTTGTGCTGGACACCATGCTTCAATATCATAAGCTTTGTGTCCTGTAAATGTCATTTCATCACCACATAAAGCAAGAACTCTGTAAGTTATTTCAAGCTTATCTAATAACCCTTGAATATACTCTTTCATAGCTTCTAATCGCTTATAACCATCTTCTTGAGTAGTTATACAAACCAATTCGACTTTATCAAACTGATGTAATCTATTCAATCCTCTAGTGTCTTTTCCATAAGCACCTGCTTCTCTTCTGAAACAAGGTGTATAACCAGTTATCAAAATTGGAAGTTCTTCTTTATTAATAACAGTATTTCTATAAATGTTAGTTAATGGAATTTCTGCTGTTGGAACTAGATATAAATCATCCTTCTCAACGTGATACATTTGTCCTTCCTTATCAGGGTATTGACCAGTTGCGAACACACAGTCTTTATTTACCATGATTGGAACTTGATGCTCAACAAAACCATACTTACCTGCTTCATCTAAACAGAAATTAATAATAGCTCTTTGTAATCTTGCACCTTTATTAACATAAACAGGAAATCCATTTCCCGCTATTTTAGCACCAGCTTTGAAATCAATAAGATTAAATTTCTCTGCAATGTCCCAATGCTCTAAAACCTTTTCAGTATCGTGAGTGAATTCTTTTTGAAAAAGAATTTTGTTATCTTCATAAGTAGTTCCTTGTGGAACATCTTCGTGAAGCATATTTGGTATCTTAATTAGAATATCAAATATTTCCTTTTGATTCTTTTCAAGAATAGCTTCATTCTTTTTAATAATCTGTTTCAATTCAATCTTTCTCGGAATGTCTTCTTTGTTATTTGTCTTATTAAGGACATTAAATTCATGTCTTAAATTATCAGTATTGATTTTAAGAGTTCTCTTTTCAGTTTCCAAGTCATAGACTATATTAATCTCTTTCGTGAAATCAATATTCCTTTTGACCAAACCATGTATCACAGCCTCTTTGTCTTTTAATATTTTATTTACGTCAATCATGTTTTCTAGTTTTTAATATTTTAATTTTATTTAGTACCCTAGGTGAGAGTCGAACTCACATGAATAGCCCAAATTAATCTTGGAAACGCGCTTCCTAAGTGTATCTCAGTGCATCCGCAACCATATAATCAAGCCTCATATCCATCGGTCTTATGTCAGTTGTAATACAACCATATTTGACTGCCTTTGGTAACAAGTGGCTACCTCTTCCGAAGAAGTGTCCTTTCGTTTTGGGAGTGTTTTTCCAATTAAACTACTAAGGTATTTTGAGGAGAGCAGCGGTCCCGACCCGCAGACAAATTAACGTCCGTACAGTTTAGCAAACTGCCCTCGCACCCTGACGAGTTTACTCTCCGAATAAGAATACAAAGGTTACCAACCTTTATCAGTGGTTAAGCTGATGGCTTATGGAATCGAACCAATCCGCCAGGACTATCGCCAGTATTCTTTGCGGAAGAAGGAGGACCCGATCCCCGTACGCTTTAACACGTAGCCTGGTATTCAAAGCCAGTCGCACCTCCATGGCGCTGCTACATCTTCCGTGTGAGGAAGGAGGAGGACCCGACCCCCGAGCGGCTTAACCCGCTACCTGGCTTTCAAAACCAGTCGTGATTCCATATCACTGCTACACCTTCCTTGTTGAACTCTCGGTGGGATTCGAACCCACATTTTCATCCGTTATGCGTCTCCTGTTTCGAAGACAGGGCCAATACGAGAGCTTATATGAAAAAACCCCTTAATCTTTTGCAAGACTAAGGGGTAAAAAAAATCCTGAGTCTTGTTCAAACTCAGGAGTGTATCTTATTATTTTTTAAGCAATATTCAACACTTACCGAATTTGATTCGATTACAACGACTTCGCGAACTGGATGTGTTGATGTTAGTGTTCATAATTACTTGTTTTTATCTTTTGTTAATACTATATATTACAAATGTAAGCTTTGTTTTCGAAACTACCTAATTTTAATGATAATTTATATTGTCGTATATTTTTTCATAGACACTATTAAGTAAATCTATTTCTTCTTCTTCGTATCCTATTTTGTCCAAATCTAAGCATAAATATTCACATAATATATCACGTTGGCTAGTATTTAAAACTAAATTAATATCTGGATCAATGTCACATAAAATATCTTGCTCATCTTCATCAAATCCTATCCTATCTAAATCAAGCGAAAGAAAATTATTTAATATACTAGATTCATCCTCAGTTAAGGTAATAGATATGGTATCTATAGTTCCTTCCAAAGGAAGTATAATCAAATAATGCTTATTATCTATTGTGCTTGTCATATTTTCCACTTTATTTTTAAAACGGCCCAAAGTATCATCTATAAGTCGTTTAGCGATATTATATTCACAAAACATATGAGGGTTTGTTATTAGTATCAAATATCGGAGACTGAAAGCATCGCCCCCATTTACTGTAACAACTTTTGGGCGTAATTGTATTTTATAATCACCGCCTTCATCTGCTATTATGTTACATATATCTTTGATTTCATCAATGGTTATTGGGTCATTAGATGTATCATAAGATTCAAGAAGTTGTTTATATCTCATTATGTTATACATTGATTATATATTAATATATAACCACAATTTGTATAGATACGCTAAATATAAAAAATATATTCATAAAGATAAGGATATTTACTATCTTTATCCGAATCAAGAATTTCGTAATAGGTTTTCACAATATTTAGAAAATGATTTTTATATTGGTAGGAAATCAATTAACTTACCAATAGCGAAAAAATATTTCACATTAAATGATGATAATGAAAAAGGTAGAGCATTTCAATGGAGACATATTCCAAAATTTTTCAAAGAAATATCAGAAATTAGAAGTAATAAAATTAATGAGATATTACATTAAATAAATTTTCCGTATCTTTGTATTTCTAATAATAATTTTGTATCAATCCTAAAAAATACAACATGGCAACAAAACTTGAAAAAACAATTAAACGCGAATTAAAATTTACAGGTGACTGGAAAGGAAAGCCTTATATGCTTGAAGTAAAACCTGGTGATGTTTTAGAATTTCGCGTCAAAGGTAAACATAGACGAATTGAAATTCCTCTAGCACAATGCGTCCAATTAGCTGAAATATGGGATGCTGAACAAAGATATAAAGAAGCACAAACTTTGTATAAGGCTAAACAAGCACTTGGTAAAAGAGCTAAACGTCCACGCAAAGCAGAATTTCCTTATAATGATGTTTATTTTAAAGCACTTAGTAACGTGAAAACACGTAGATAATTATTCGGATAATAAATCGAGAAGTTCTTGCTTATTCATAAGTTCTAGAACTTCTCTTTCATAATCATTATCTTTACCAAGAACTTGGTCAATCAATGATTTTAATTCATCATGATTATCATCAAATTCCTGAGAATAACCATCTTCTGCACTTTCTAAAAACTTTACCCAATTCTTAATCATATACTATATATATAATACACAAACTAACTTCCGCCCATGAAGAAATTTTTACTCTCCCTATTCACAATATTAATACCACTATTTGGTATATCACAGACATTAGATATTGGACCGCCTGATACTTCTATTTGTGATGGGGTTGCAATTGATATAATTGCAACTACAAATGCTGGTGGTGGAGGCATGACTGTGCCTGTTGAAGTCTTTTTAACAGATGATGAACATTCAGGGATAATCCCAATGACATTTGACTTTGTATATTATGGAAATATTTATAATCAATTAGTCATATCATCTAATAGCTATGTAACATTTGATATTGCACAAGCAGGTGGTGGTTCACAATGGGGAATAAATTCACCAGCACCCGATCCCGCTTATACAACTAATAATAAAATTATGTTTCCGTGGCAAGATACTAATCCAACAGCGATTAATGGTGCGGGTACAACTGGTGTGATAACTTATATGGTTTGTGGAGAAGCACCGAATAGAGTTTTCATTGTTGACTTTTTTGAAGTGGGTATGTTTAGTTGTGCTGGAATGTCTTTTACAAATCAATTGAAACTATTTGAAACTAGTAATAGAATTGAAATGCACATAACAAATAAACCATTATGTGCAGGATGGAATGGCGGGGCAGCTATTCAAGGATTGGAAAATATTGACGGAACACAAGGTGATATTGTACCAGGTAGAAATTTCCCAACACAATGGATAACTGCAAATGATGCGCATGAATTTGTTCCAAATGGTCTTGGTGGATATGTAATCAATCCAATCGGTTTTGACCCAGCACCAATTCAAAATACTCAAATATTATGGTATGCAAACTCACTTAACTCACCACCTATTGCAATTGATGTTACACAAATAAATGTAGCACCAGTTGTTGACACTTGGTATTATTGTGAAGTAATTCTTCCATGTGGTGTAGGGTTTAATTTAGTTGATAGTATTTTAGTAAATGTTGGTTCAACTACTGCGATTTCAAATGAAGTTGATGTTTCATGTTTTGGATTCACAGATGGGATAATAGAAATTGATGTCACAGGAACAACACACCTTCCAGTCAATTATGAATTACAAGATGATAATCTAGTCACATTACAAAATATTTCAACTGCTAATGTTGTTGATACTATATTTGGATTGGGAGCAGGAACTTATCATATAAATGTAACAAATGATATTGGTTGTTTAGATGTACTTGATGTTGTTATCATTGAACCCGATCTTTTGATTGCAAACGGTGATCATGGTGATATATCTTGTCATGGTGATAATAATGGCGTTGCTTATGTTTATCCTATTGGGGGAACTGATCCCTTTACATTTCAATGGAATGATCCATTAAATCAAACAACTGAGCATATTGACTTTTTAGGACCAGGACCTGTTCAAGTGACTATTACAGATGCTAATGGATGCACACTGGATACTACTATGATGATCGTAGAGCCACTCCCGCTAAGTTTTGATGTTACCTCTTGGGAAGATACTTGTTATCGCGCTAACGGGCAAATATTAATCGAAATGAATGGTGGAACTGCACCATATCAATACTTTTGGTGGTCAGCAATCAATCCTAATAATTATCATGTTGATGATATTGACAACTATAATTTAGTTACAGGATTACCACATGGTGATTATGAAATCATGGTTTCAGATTTTAATGGCTGCTCAGTGGATATTTATAGCACAGTGCAATTAATAAATCCACCACAAGCAGATTTTCTAACACGCTCACATCCTACAGAAATAACAAACCCAGATGTTCTTTTCGATAATGAATCATTTAATGCTTTTTCATATGAATGGATATTTGGTGATAATACAAATAGTTATGATGAAAACCCATGGCATACATATGAAGATGCTGGGACATATTTAGTTGAACTTATTGCATATTCTGAGCCAGAATTTGGATGTACTGATACTGCATATGGATATGTAACAGTTGAACCACTTTATACATTTTATGTTCCTAATTCATTCACACCTGATGGTGATGGGCTTAATGATAATTGGGGACCTGCGGGACAATTTTTCGAAGAAGAATCATATAATTTAAAAGTTTATGATAGATGGGGAAAAATTATGTTTAATACAGATAATCCTAATCAATATTGGAATGGTCGATATTTGAACACGGGTTCTCAAGTTAAAACTGGTGTCTATGTTTATATTTTTGAATTAAAGAAATGGAATACATTTGAACCAAAAACAATTGATGGAATTGTAACTATATACAGAAATAATTAAATATAAACTATGATAGTATTAGCAAGTGATCACGGAGGATTTGAACTCAAAGAAAAAGTCAAAGAATTATTAATAAATGATGGTAGAGAAGTCACTGATGTTGGATGTGATAACACAGAAAGTTGTGACTATCCAGAATTCGCACACGCAGGTTGTAAGCTTATAGGAGACGGAGATCTTGGTATCTTTATATGTGGCAGTGGAAATGGAATTGCAATGGCTGCAAACTCATTTAAACACATTAGAGCAGCAGTTTGTTGGAATGTAGAATTAGCAGAATTAGCAAGACAGCATAATAATGCTAATGTAATGACATTACCTGGTCGATTTATAAGCGAAGAAGAAGCGTTTAATTGTGTTGCCAAATTTGTCGATGGTGAATTTGAGGGTGGTAGACACCAAAGAAGAGTTCGCAGAATTAAATTTGTACCAGGATTACCTATTTCTTAAGCATATTCCAAATTGTTTCTCTTCTACAGCCTATTTTTTTAGATATTTCAATATTACTAAAACCTTTTGCTTTAAGATTTTTAATTTGTTTAATATCATACCTATTTATTTCTCTGATATTCTCCGACTTATTATGAATCTCAATTCTATTTTCATTATAAAATTCCATATCTGCATGTTGAATAGAGTGACAGTTCGAGCATAATATTTCACATTTAGATAGTTCTTCTGTTATTATATTTGATAAAACATCTATACTTTTCATCGCTTTATTTAAAGAACTAATTTGAAAGGATTTATTTTCTTTATGATGAAAATGAAGTGCAGAATTACATTTATTATAACCACATTTAGAGCAATTTTTCTCACCTATAAACTCCAGATATATCTTTTTATTATTTTGATGTCTAGTATTTTTTTCTAAATGGTGATGCTCCATATGACAATTATGACACATAAGCTTACATTTAGATAACTCTTCTTTGATAAAAGACCATCTTCTATTTAATATTTTATTAATAAGATATTTTTTATCATATTTATGGTGAAATGATAATTTCAAAGGATTATTCTCACCACAATTACAAGAACCACCAAGCAAATTAATAGCCTTTATTTTTTTAGACCATTTATTAATTTTAGACCATTTCTTTTTATATATGTTAGTTTCCATTTTAGTATATATAATATTTGGAAACTAACATTTATTTATATATATTTGTATAATAATGGTCGGATGTCCGAGATAGATAGGAACAGGGCGGCAAACCCTGGTAGGAAGATGCGAGCACTTCTCCGACCTCTAAAAACAAAAAATGTCAAAATATAAATCGCTAAGAAGAAATCTTAATAAATCAGCCGCTTTATCTAGCGCAATGAAATCTGGTAACTTATCAATGCTTAAAGCATTATCTAAATCTAAACCAGTCAACAAAAGAAAATAAATTATGAGAGTTAAATGTATTAAAGCTAAGGGTGTAAAATACTTATTACAAGATAATATTTATGTTGTAAAAAGAATTCATACTAGACAGTGGGGCAATGACAATAAATTTATTACACTATTAGATAATAAATATTACGCGGCTGATAAATTTGAACGTGTTGATGGTCAACCGTTGCCCGATAATTATACCAATGCTAATTTACCAACAACTGTAACTCGACACTGGAATCACCTTTGGGAACAAATACAATGTGGTAATATCAAAGTAGGTTCTGCAATACAGTGTAAGAATTTGAATTTGAAAACCTTAAAATATGGTCAAATATATACCATTGAAGAAATCTTTATGGATAAAAGGAAAATCAAAGTCAAAGGCTTATCAAGCAAATTTACACAACGTAATTTTGAAGTTCCTGACAAACAAAAAGCTAGAAAAAATTCATTAGCATTTCTGTTGGGTACCGCTACTAAAAATGAAAAAGAGCCCATTGAAATTATAATGAAATTTATACAAGAGTATAAATTGTTCGCAGAGAAAAAGAAAATCTTTAACTATGGAGTACCTGTTGAAGATATGATTATTGAAAAAACAAACTTTGATAAAGAAACACTTGATAAAATCAAAAACCTTAAAATTGGGGATTTACTATAATATATAGTTATATGATACACATCAGACATTCAATAAATGAAAAAGAATTTGACACTCTATGTCAAATGGAAAATAGTATGGTTTTTACAGATATTAACCATAAGCAATGGACTGTTGCATTATCAGAAAGTTATAATACAGAATCTGATATTAAAATACCAGCAATGCAATTTCATTCATTGTGTGGTGGTGATGTTATTTCAATTATCAAACCAAGGTTAGAAATAATTTTTCAATTTGCATTACAAGATATTGGCATTAATAGAATACATAATATCATACGAAAACATCATGGCAATTAAAAACGAACTTGCAAAATTAATGACGATGGAGAGTAAATTATACTACTTCATACAAAAGTATCCATGGCATAAAGAAGCACGTGAATTATATTCTAATATACAAGATAGACAAAATCGTTTATTAAGTACGTTAAGCAATGCTTTTAATATTACAATTACTGGTTATCACGAAGAAGATAATGTATCACATTATGATATAGATGATGCACTTGAAAAAGAATTTGGAGACATTATAAAATGTGATAGTGAAGGTGGTCGATTTTTTGCATATTGTAATAAAAATTCATTAACTATGATTACTAATTGGTTAAAAACCAATTTCACTGGATTAGATTTCAACCATTATGATGAAGATGATGTACAAAATCCATACTTTAGTAACTGGACAGCAGCAGAAACATATTGTAAAGAAAATGGAATAGAAGCTGAATTACCCGCAGGTCTATTAAAAAATCCAAATATTAAAAGGTTAGAAGAATTAGATTCTCAAATGAAAAGTTTGGAAAAGGAAAAGGAAAGAATTATTAAGGACTTAGAAAACACTATATAGATAACTCAACAACAATTGTTATCTCGCTTATAGAAGCAAATTTTAGCTCCCTCTGTTCATAATCTACAAACATATAGGACTCTCGCTCTCCTATTAATTCGGAACCAATGATAATAGTTTGTAATATTGTATAATCCTGTTTAAGTCTGTTATAGATATCTTTTATTAAATCAGTTGAATCATCACCCCAAATACGTATAGAAACTTTATCACCCTCTATAAAATAATAAGACTCGATAAAACAATTTTCATCACGCCCAATATTTAGAATATTTTCTATATTCTGATCTTTATTATCTTCTAATAATAATTGATAAGGTTTCCTATTAAATGATTTATAATCTTTAATCATATTATTTATTAATTTCAATCAATGTAATAAGCTTTGACTTTTTGACAAAAATCTTCAAACCTTTCACTATGATTGAAATCATCCAATTTATATTCTAATTCCCAAACATTCACATCATCACGCTCTATATCATCATGAGCAGGTTCGAACATCCAATATTCTAATTCTTTGTATTGATTAAATACAAATTTCCCAAAGTATAGACCTCCATAATAGGTTAGATTTCCGATAACATATTGACCATCTGTTCCATAATCTTCTACAGATTCCATATCAAATTCAAATAAATGATCATCACTTTCAAGCTCTTCTTTACCGTCACGAATATTTAATTCTTTACCAACTTCCTGTTCATTTCCATCTTTATGTGAATCAAGAAATCTCTTTTCTTCATCGCTCAATGAGCCAACACCACTTTTTAATATTTTATCTAAAATCTCATCTTGTCGGTTTTCTGCCATAAATTCTAAATACTTTTTCATAATATATATATTAAATTCCGTATATTTAAAAAATGAAAGCAGGTCCCAAAGGTAAAGACTTAACAAAGTTTGTCAGATTCGGTAATCTTGATCATAATAAAAAACAAGATAAAAAATTCCGAAGTTCTGGGACATTCCATGCTGCGCCATCAAATAAAGGATTTTATGCATTTCCTAAAATTCGACAAGAATTTTTCTTGATTGGATGTATTGCAGATACCCAAAAAAATTCACAGTTTTCAAAGGATGAAAACAATCCCAATTATAAAATCTATAAAAATCTCCGTAAAGAATTTAAAAAGTCTAAAGGTTCTATCTGGCATCACCTCGGAGAGTATTGCAAAATAAATGAAGTTCTAGATAGAAAAGGTTCATGGGTAAAAACTGAAATGATAGTTTGGAGAAAAGCCTTTAATAAAGCCTGTTTAAATGATCGTTATGGACCAGCAGGTGGAAAAGAATGTTGGACAGTGAATAGTATTAATAAAGCAAGAGGTATTAATGGTTGGTATAGTGGTGACCACTACGAAGTATTTATCGATGAAAAAGTATGATAAAAAAAGTTTACACATATAAAGATGAAGTTCTTCGCAAAAAATGTGAAGATATACCAGTTAATGAAAATATTCGCAATTTACTTAATGATTTAATTATGACAATGCGAAAAGAAGGTGGTATTGGTATTGCTGCACCACAAATAGGTGTGACTAAAAATATGTTCATTGTTGATGAACACGGAATACAAGTATTCATAAATCCTAAAATGATACGAGAATATGGTAATGAATGGAGATTCAAGGAAGGCTGTTTAAGCATTCCAAACAGAACCGCTTTGGTTTCTAGAAAACCTAATATAACTATTGAATATTATGATCAACATTGGAAAAAACATAAACAAAGCTTTAGTGGAATACTAGCACGTGTAATACAACACGAATATGATCATTTAAATGGTGTTTTATATATTGACCATTTAAATAGAATACAAAAAGCTTTAATGCGATTATGAGTAAATACGAAGAATTTAAAGAGAAATTGGAAAAGGGCGAATTTGCTTCAGTAGATAAAGATTTTATCGAAGATATGAAAGCCAAAATACTATCACATGAACAAATGAAAAAAGCTGTTCTTAATACCATTAATATGGACTTTGTATCGTTATATCCATCATCTGTGTCTGGAACAATAAACAACCAGCATTACCAAAACATTGAAAGAATAGAGCAATATATATAGTATAAAATTTACTTATATGATACTAAAGGAGATACCTAAAGCATATTACAAAGTGAATGATTTTCTAACCGAAAATAGTATTGTTTATAACACGCCTAAAAACCGAAACACAATTTATAAAATGCTCTCCGAAGAGCTTCCTAACATCGATAGTATCAGATGTGACGAAAAAAACAACCCAAAAAATATCATAGATAAAAACGAAGTAATCGCACGTGTCACTTATTATAAGCGATGCGGTGAAGAAAACTACTATGTAGACCTAATTTTCGGTGATTTAGATGTAGAATTTACCCTATGATTTCTTACTCTGAACGTATTTATGCAGTCTCATAACACCATTTACCCAAATTAGACCATAAAAGATGTAAAAAAGTATCAAAAACGCGGGCCAAGCGAAGAAAATCACCATTAACCACCAAAAAACGTCAGAAGCCACCCAATATCCGTGGTCATAGCATAATTGATATGGACCTGTCATTAATAGCGATAAAACACCCATTAACAACCCACTACCAACTTGTGTACCAAGAACCCATCTAAAAGCTGTTCCTAACCATCCTGGCATCTTTGAATCTGGACTATTATACTCTGTCCAACCAGCTAACCAATTTTCATATTTTATAATCCAAGGATTTGTGTCTTTGTCAAAAAATTCTTTCCATTTTCCCATAATAAATCGTTATATTTGTAACTATATATTAAATTTATGATATTAACCAAAAAAGTAGATAAAATATTAGATAAAATACCATGCGTTGGATTGACTAGGGTAGAATATATTCAATACCCAAAGCGTTAATTGATGATGCAGAGCGAGAATTTGTATTATTAATTGATCAAGAATTGGGAACATCTTTTAGTAAAGATGGATATCACCGACAAGGTATTATTGGTCGATGGGTAGATGATTCAGGAAAATCTGATCTTTATAGAGGTTGGAATTTTTTTATGACAATTGATGAAAGCTATAGAAAATGGGAACAAATGTATTACACATTCCCAAAAAACTATGAAAAACATAAGCACGAAGCAATCTGTATAAATGAAACAAATGGTGAATTGAAAAGATTATTCAGAGCAAGAAATTTAGATATATTGTTGTATTAAAGAAAAATATCCGTATATTTGTATTTCACAAACAAAAACAAACAAACTATGATTACGAGCGACAAAATTAATTCAGTACAAAGAAAAATTAAGAACTTCCTTGCTGAAATAGAAAGGGAAGAAAATGTTAAAATCACATTTGGAACGTGTCGATATGATGCTGCCCAATATGGAACTAGAATGACAGTTAAGACTTTAGTAAAGTCTGAAAGTACAGAAACAGTTGATGTTTCTAATTGTAAAAGACTTGGACTCCCAAGCAACGTAATTGGAATGACATTCCTTTTGAGAGGTGTTAAATATCAAGTGACTGAGCTAAAAATGCGCAATCGCAAATATCCAATTATCGCCAAAAACATAAGAACAAATAAATCTTATAAATTTACACCAACAAGTGTTAAATCTTATCTTGGTACGAAATTGACGAGAAAGGATGCAGAAGGATTATTGGGTTAATTATGTCTAAACGCAAAAGAGAAATACGTAATAAGTTCCGCCTATCCGTTTTCGAACGTGACAATTATAAATGCCGTAAATGTGATCACGAATGGGAAGAATTAGACCCATTGGATGCTCACCATATAATAGATAGAAATGAAATGCCAGATGGTGGTTATATCTTATCTAATGGAATATCTTTATGTGAAAGATGTCACCTAAAAGCGGAGAAATATCACCAGACTAGTGGTGAAGAGTGGGTTGAAGGATTTCACCCTGATGAATTATCAAAATTAGTAAATGGATAAATTTTTTGAAAATAAACCGATATTCGGAATGATACATATGTCAGATGGCACTAAGGGTCGTGTTGACCGTGCTTTGCAGGAAATCAGAATTTTTGAAGCCGCAAATGTTGACGGGGTTATTTTAGAAAATTATCATGGACCTGCGGGTGACATCTTAGATGTTTTAACAGATTTGGGAGTTACAAAATTAAAAGTTGGTATCAATATTTTACCAAACGATTATAAAAGAGCCATGAACATGGCTAATTATTTTGGAGGTGATTTTATACAATTGGATTATGTTGCTGGTAGCTATGAAAGGTCTGAGGAATTTAATACAGAAGAATTTTTAAGATATAGAGAAAGATATCCAAAAATCAAAGTATTAGGTGGAGTTTGGCCCAAATATTATTATCCAGTCAAAGGTTCTAATCTCAAAAACGATATTAAGCAGGCAAAAAAACTTTGTGATGCTATTGTTGTTACTGGTACTGGAACAGGAAAAGAAACACCTTTAGATAAAATAAAACAATTCCGAGAGTTATGTGGGGATCACCCACTTATAGTTGGAGCAGGAATGGATATTAATAATGTACAAGAGCAAATGAAATATGTTGATGGTGCTATTGTTGGAAGTGCTTTTAAAATGAATAAAGATACTATGACATTAGTCACAAGAGAATTCGCAGATAAATTTATGGAAAGAAAAAATGCTGTTTAATCATAAAGAGCAATCTTTCTAAATGTACCATTTACATTAACACATAAATAATTATTAATTGCCGCGGCTGTCGATCCTGTTAATACTGGTATTGCAGATGATCCTAATGCGAATTCATTGCTCCTAGTTGGAAATGAACACACTCCCATAGCAATTGTGTTTGAAAATGTAGTACCCGTACCAGATTTATATCCAAGAAAAGTATTATTAACACCCGTTATATTATTCCCACCAGATCCATCACCTATAAATGTATTTCTACAACCTGAGGTATTATTGTTCCCAGCAGCAGCACCAATAAAGACATTATCACTACCTACAGTAGTTTTATAACCCGCACTATTCCCAACAAAAACATTAGAAGTTGCAGTAGTACCACATCTTCCCGCAGCAGAGCCGATAGCTACAGTAGTTTGTACTCCTTGTCCTAGAGTGGCTGTGCAATTTCCTATGAAAACATTATCCGAACCAGTTCTATTACCACTTCCTGTCTCATTTCCTATAAAGACATTACTTACACCAGTTGTGCTTCCTAATCCTGCGCCATTTCCCATAAAAACATTCCTACTACCTGTTGTGTTACACTGACCTGCACGACTTCCGATAAATGTATTTTGTGTACCTGTTGTGTTTCCATACCCCGTACTATCACCTATAAAAGTGTTAGAAGCACCAGTAGTAGTATTATAACCAGAAGTAGTTCCTATAAAAGTATTAAATGAGCCTTCATTTTTCGCTCCTGCTCCATATCCAATAAAAGTACCTTCTCTAACAGCGGCACACCCTGCTATATGACCAATAAAAACAGCACCACTTTTTGTAGTATTTAAACATCCTGCGTAATTACCTATCATAACATTATACTGACCAGTAATATTATTATGACCACTATGTTTACCAATAAAAATATTACACTCGGCTGTTGTATTATTACAACCAGCATCACTTCCAATAAAAATATTCTCACTACCTCTCGTATTGCAAAAACCAGCACCTGTACCAATGAAAACATTCTCATCACCCGTAGCATTTGCGTTACCTGCTCGATCACCGATAAATGTATTATTACATCCATCTAAGTTTGCAAACCCTGCACCTGATCCCACAAATGTATTTTTTACACCAATTGTATTGTTGAAACCAGAAGAGTTTCCAATGAAAACATTACAAAACCCAGAAGTGTTATTAAATCCAGCATCACTTCCAATAAAAACATTATTAATACCTGTTGTATTACCTTCACCAGAATGATATCCAATAAATGTATTTTCTAGTCCAAAAGTATTTGAGCAACCAGACTCATATCCAATAAATGTATTAGAATAACCAGAAGTGTTATTATAACCGCTTCCTTTACCCAAAAAAGTATTAACATTACCAACTGTATTAGCATTACCCGATCCTTCTCCAATAAATGTATTTCCATTTACCGTATTAGATAATCCAGCATTAACACCTAGTATTGTATTGCTAGTAGATGAGGTATAACCTGATGGTGTTCCAGAATTTAAATAAATTGAATTATTAACAGTATCTATTATTCCAAATCCAGCCAATGATCCACTCGGTGCTTTAGTTTGAACCGAAAATATTTTACCCGCGGCTACTGCTGAGCCTGTTGGTCCTTGAATTCCTTGAGAACCTGCTGGTCCTGCTAAACCTGTTGCTCCTTGAATTCCATTTGTACCATTAGAACCTGTCGCTCCTTGAATTCCTTGTGGTCCTTGTGGTCCTTGTACTCCGGTTGGTCCTGTTAAACCTAATGGTCCGGTCGGTCCTGTTACACCTTGTCCTGTCGGTCCTGTTGCTCCATTTAAACCGTTTAAGCCAGCAGGTCCTGTTACACCTTGTGCGCCGGTTAAACCAACTTCATTTATTGCTAATAATATATTATCACCACCTGTTAAATCTGTTGTGTTACTCCCATCAATATATGTTACGCCTAGTGTTATATATGTAGTATTATCGGTTATAGAAATTATTTCATATGTTTGGAATTGGGCAGCGTTTGCTATATTCCTT
>Ga0208299_1001181_pt1 | contig 20237 bp, 23 predicted proteins | sample 15_taG_FD_184089 | JGI IMG/M metagenome (GOLD analysis project Ga0208299, IMG submission 184089) | Marine viral communities from the Subarctic Pacific Ocean - 15_ETSP_OMZ_AT15312 metaG (SPAdes) (version 2) | ecosystem: Environmental > Aquatic > Marine > Oceanic | place: Pacific Ocean | collected...
CCAAAGAGCAGAGTTATTTGAGGATGAAAAAATATCTTTAACACAGAAAATAAAGGATATTAAAGATGTAGCTAAGATTTTCACTGATTTCTCTAAGGATTTCACTATACCTGCCTCAAGAATTAATAATAAACTACTAAAACACTTCTACGAAAGCTCTATAGTAGATGGTTTTGATGCAAGGTTTTTAGTTGATGCCTCTATTAAATTGAATGGGGTAGACTTTAGGAAGGGTAAAATAAGACTTTTAGGTGTTAATATGACTGATAATAACCCAAGTTCATATAGAATTAGTTTTGTAGGAGAAACAGTATCTCTAAAATCACTTATGGGAGATGATGAACTAACAGATTTACCATACTTAGATGCTTTTAACCATAATTACTCGTATAGTAACATTAAAGATTATATGCAAGATGGATTTCATTTAAACCCGTCACAACCTGACACACAGAGTCCTGATATGATGTATCCTTTTATAAGTTGTAAGAGTAGATATTATATTAATACAAGCACAGCATTACCTGATATTGATAATGTTAGGAATATTTACTCGTCATCATCATCAAATCCAACCGATTTTGAAGCTATCTCTTATATAGATTTAAAACCTGCCATAAAAGTAGAGCATATTTTAACAGCTATTGAAGATAAATATGGATTGACTTTTTCACAAGATTTCTTTTTCTCTGACGAGATATTCGACCAATTATATATGTGGTGTAATAGAGAAGCAGGTACTTTGTCGGAATTAGTTGAGGAAACAAATGAAATAACAAACTTTGAAGATTTAGTTTATAATAGTGGAGATACAGATGTTAGAGAGGGGAGTGATAATTCTTATTACCAATTAGTTAATAATGCGCATTACTGGAAGTATTTAAAATATGAAGGAACTATTGATATTTTAGGTGCTACTGGGGTTTCTTATGATTTTAAACTCTATGATAAAGAAACAGGTGATACTCTTTTAGAAGAAAAGAATTTAAGTGGTAATTACGATTTTAGTTACGATGGATGGGGAAATGGATACTGGAGAATCCCTTTTACAGAGAAAATAAGACCAACTATAGAAGTTACAACTATAGGTGGTTTAAGTCAATTTGATATAACTAATATTAAATTAACTAGTATTGTCGATAGTCATCAAGGCACTTATTATAATTCAACGGCTGTTGGAAATTATAATGATGTAAGCGTTACTTCTCTATCTAATGGTGTTGATTTCAGAACAAAACTACTACCTAAACTAAAGGTTCTAGATTTCTTAACAGGATTATTTAAAATGTTTAATCTTGTAGCTTATTTTGAGGATGATATTATTGTAGTTAAAACGTTAGATGATTTTTATTTAAATTCAAACCATAATACTTATAATATTGATAAATATGTTGATATTTCTAAATCAAAGGTAGAGCGTTCTGATATATTTAGTGAGATAAACTATGAATTCAAAAAGCCTAAGACTGTATTTGCATTAGAGAGTAATGAAGCTACAAACGATGAATACGGCAATGAAAGGTTTAAATCAGGTGGCGAGAACGCTTTTGATGGTGGAAAATATGATGTAAAGGTTAAATTTGGTCATATGATGTATGAGAATATTGTAGACCAGAATTCATCTCCAAGTTATCCTAATCCGACTAATGTTCTTTGGGGTTATTCTGTAAACAAGGATGAAAGTCCTGTTATTGATGATACCTCTTTATTTTTAGCTAAAAGGAGGTATTTCGGTGAGTCAAATGCTGGATTGAATCAAGATTACTACGTTACAGATAAACCTGTAGGTGAAACTGGTTTTTATTATAAAGATAGATTACTACATCTTTACCTGCCTTCAAATAATTATACAGATACAAGTCTTAAACATCATTCTATTAACTTTGGCTCTGAGTATGATGCAAGAACAAGTACAAATCAGGATAATAGTTTATTTACTGATTACCACGATAATTTTATAACGAATATATATCAAACTCAAGCAAGAATTGTAAAAATAACGGCACACTTACCATTAAGTATATTACTTAAATATAAGTTGAATGATAGATTTGTGTTTAGAGGTAAAAAGTATCTTATAAACAGCTTTGATGTCAATTTACAATCAGGAGAAACAAAACTTGAATTATTAACAGATAACTACGGATAATATGAAGATACCGATAATAAAATATAACGATAAATTCTTAAATAGTCTAAGTTGGTTTTTAAGAATAGGAGGAATAACTTTATTCCCTTTTATAATTCTAAGAAAGAAACATAAGAATAATAAAATAATATTAAACCACGAATCTATTCATATTGAACAACAAAAAGAATTACTTGTAGTAGGTTTTTATTTATGGTATGTGATTGAGTGGGGAATACGGTTATTTATGCAAGGGAACGCATATCGTAATATAAGTTTTGAAAAAGAAGCATATGCTAATGAAAGAGATTTAAACTACTTAAAAACAAGAAAACGATACAACTGGTTACGATGATAAAACAAATATTAGACATACTTAAATCGGATAACTTTTATGGAGGTACAGAAACTATAGAGGTTGCAAAAGGTAAATACGAATTAAAGGAATCTATTAAAGAAGCTTATAAACAAGGGAAACGATTAGGTTATGGCAAAAAGTGAAAAAATAATAATTAGTGTTCAATTAACTGACAAAGGGTTAAAGGCAAGTTCAACAAAAGCTAAAGCTGCTATTGATGGTATAACTCAATCTACAAGTAAACTTGACAAAGCTACGGAGGCACTAAAGTTTCAACAAACTGATGAAGCTAAAAAACTTGCTGAATTAAAAATAAAGACTCAGTTAGCTACTGAAGCTAATAGACAGTTAGCTCTATCTACTTTAGCTGCTGCTGATGCCTCTAAGCAAGGTAGAACTCAAAGTGGTCTTAATAATGCTATCTTGACAGAAACAGGTAGGATGGCTTCGGATGCTGCGTATGGGATGCAAGGTATGGCGAATAACTTAGGTCAGTTAATGACTTTAATGAATCAACACGCTCAAACAAGAGGTGGATTTTTAGCTTCATTTAAAGAGTTGGGTCGGTCTTTATTAGGTGGTGGTGGTATTTTGATAGGATTACAATTACTTATATCTTTCGCTCCTCAGATACAGAAGTTTTTTCAAACTTGGGGAGATGAAGCTAATAAAGCTAAAGAGGAGCAAGAAGCATTAAATAAAAGTTTAAGTGAATACAGAGAAGGTTTAAGGGGTGTTGAAAAAGCGAAGTTAGAAGGACTTAGAGATTCAGCAAAAGAAATAAGTAAATTAAAAATACTAAAATCAAGGATAGACGATACTAATTTATCTCAAAAGAAAAGATTAGAATACGTTAATATATTAAAGGCTGATTATCCTGAGTATTTAGAAAATATATCAGATGAAGATGCTTTAGTTGGAGGGTTAGATGAAAAATATGACGAGCTGACAACATCTATATTAAAAAACGCTAAAGCACAAGCAGCAGCAAAAATAATATCTGAAAATTATCAAAAGCAAATAACTTTACAGTTTCAATTACAGGAAAACGCTATTGAACTTGTTGAAAATCAAGCTAAAGTAGAGGCTGTTGCTTCTCAAGCTAGAGAAGCAATAAGTAAACAAGCAGAAGGAGGGCACTATGGTATGGTAGCACAAATACAAGTTTCCTCTAAATTAACAAATGCTGTTAATGACGGGTTAGAAAAACAAGTAACTATTGCTGCTGAAATAAATAAATTAAACGAAGAAAATATAGCTTTAGCTGAAGATGTTGAGTTTTTTGGAGGGAAAAAGAAAAATGGAGCTGGAGAAGGCTCTAAAAGAGTTTCGTTCTTTAAACAAATGTTACTTAATCTTGAAAAAGAGTTGTTAAAATATCAAAAGGCGTATAAAAAAACAACCCTCAGAAACGAACAAGAGATAATAAGAGATTCAGGAGATGCAAGTGTTAAATTGATAGAATTAAAAAGAGATGAATTTAATGATAAACAAGAATTAAGATTAAAGGAATTTATAGAAAAACAGGAGTTAAGAAAGGAAGAAAAAGGTGCTGATAAAACTGCAATAAACGCTTCAATAGAAAGAGCTAAAAATAAAACTGCTGAATCAATAAAATTAGCAAACAAAGAAGCTAAGGGTGTTATCGCTGCTATAAATGAGGTTACAGAAGCAAGAATAACTAATCAAATAAGAATAGAAGAACTTAACGCTTTAAAAAGAGGTTCTAAAGAAGAAGAATCATCTGCTTCCAATACAGTAGATATGATGCCTGAAGGTATGGAGAAGATTGAGGCTGAGAAAGCTTTAAGTGATTTAAGATATAACAATAAGGTTGCTGCTGCTGAAGCAGAATTGGAAATGTTAGCTGAAAATAGCGATAAGAAAAAGGATTTATTATCTCAAATGTCTATATGGGAGGATGAAAGAAGGGTTGTTGATTTGCAAAATGAAATAGACGTTGTAAATGAAAAGCAAAGAGTCAATGAAGAATATATGGGCTTTCTGTCTGGTATTAGTGGTGTTTTAAGCACTTTAGCAGGTGAAAGTGAGCTTATACGAAAAACAGCGTTGGTTTTAGAGAAAGGTGCTGCTATAGCGAGTGTAATTGGTCAAACTAATGCTGCAAATGCTAATATCGCAAGTCAATCAAGTGATGCTGCCGTAAATGTAGCCTCTAAAGGTTGGGCAGCGACAGATGTAGGTGCTATGATGATGGCGTCTGGTAATATTGTACAGGGTAAAGCTATGATGGCAGCAGGTACTAAAGGTATTGCTACAGGTGCAAAGATTACAGCAGGTGCAAAAGCAGCAATGGGAAGAAATAGAATAGGAGCAGGTATAGCTATTGCAGGTATCTTAGCTGAAAGTGTTGTAGGATTAGATAGTGGAGGTCGTGGAGGTTCTTCTTCTGGAGGAGGAGGAGGTCAAACTGTTCAACCACCTGATTTCAATATTATAGGAAGTACAGGCACTAATCAATTAGCTGAAGCGATAGGAACAACAACAAAGTTGCCAATTAAAGCATATGTAGTATCAAGTGATGTTACTTCAGCACAGGAAATGGATAGAAATATAGTAGAATCATCATCAATAGGATAAATAATAAAAATATGAGAGTAATAGAATTAATAATAGACGAAGAAGGGATTTTTTCAGGAATTGAAGCAATCTCAATAGTAGATAGACCAGCAATACAAGAAAACTTTATTGCCTTATCAGAAGAAGAAAGAATTAAATTAGCTGACGTAGATACCGATAAGAGAATCCTTATGGGAGCTGCCTTAATTCCAAATAAGAATATTTATCGTCAAGATAGTGAAGAATCTGAAGGTTACTATATCTACTTTTCAGAAGAAACTGTTAAGAAGGCATCTGAATTATTCTTAATAGAAGGTAATCAAAATAAATCAACCCTTGAACATCAAGCTGAATTGAGTGGGTTATCTGTTGTTGAGTCTTGGATAGTTGAGGATGAAGTACACGATAAATCTCGTAAATACGGCTTAAATATGCCTTTAGGTAGTTGGATGGTATCTATGAAGGTAAATAATGAAGAAGTTTGGCAAAACTATATTAAGACAGGTGCTGTGAAAGGATTTAGTATAGAGGGCTACTTCTCTGAAGCTATAAAACTAAGCAAGAAAGATGTTTTATCTGAGGATGAGGCTGAATATATATTATCAGAGTTAAAGATAATAGTACAAGATAAATTAAATGAACTAAAATAATAATTATGGCACAATCAAAAAGAATGAGGGAAAGGGGGTACTACCCAAGCTCTGCATCACCTACCCATAAAAAAAAGGGATGCCTGTGTAAAGATGGTCTAAGATATTCAAGGAAATGTTGTGATGGCTCTGTTCACGCACAAGGAATTGGTAAAATATAGATTAAAAATCTAACACACAGTATAATCAATATTACTTATTTATAAATCTTATTTAATAATCATTACTTATGGAAAGCAAAAAAGCAACAGAAATACTTTCTGATTTTATGCAAAAACTTTCATCTATTGGTAAAGCTAAAGAAGAAGTAAAGGAAGAGATAGTAGAACTATCTAAAGAGGTTACTGAAACTGAAGCTGTTGAAGAAGAAGTTGTTGAGGCTGCTTCTACGGAAACCGAAGTAGAAGGAGAGGTTGAATTAAAAGAAGAGAAAGTAGAAGATGTATCTTTGGAGTTGTCTGAGGAGAAAGAAGAAATTGAAAAGTATGTTTCAAAGGTAGACTTCGAGGAAGCTATCAGTGAAATAAAACAATTATTCTCTGAGGTAACTAAAAGTTACGAAAAAGAAAAAGTAGAGATGTCTGCTCAAATTGAGGACTTATCTAAACAACCTGCGTCAGAGCCTTTAGCTCATAGCCCTGAAGCTGAAATTACAAATGAGAGAAAAGTGTTATTTAGCCAAAAAAGAGGTGGTAGCACAATGGATAGAGTTCTATCAAAAATGTATAATAAATAATTAATAAATAATTTAAAAAATGGCAACAACAACTTCAATCACTACTACTTATGCTGGAGAAAAAGCTGGTGAATATATATCAGCAGCACTTTTAAGTGGTAACACAATTGACAATGGAGGTATCTCTATTAAACCGAACATTAAGTTTAAGGAAGTAATCAAGAAATTAGCAACAGACGGAATCGTAAAAGATGGCTCTTGTGATTTTGCTGATACTTCTACAATTACTTTAACTGAAAGAATTATTGAACCTAAAACATTCCAAGTAAATCTTGAGTTATGTAAGGCTGATTTTAGAAGCGATTGGGATGCAATTCAAATGGGATATTCTGCATTTGATAACCTACCTTCTTCTTTCCAAGATTATTTAATTTCTCACGCACAAGCTAAAGTAGCTCAAAAAATGGAACAAAACATTTGGAGAGGAGCTGACGCTAATGAAGGAGAATTTGACGGATTTGTACCTTTAGCTACTGCTGATGCTGATGTAGTAGACGTTGTAGGAACATCTATTACTGCTTCTAACGTTATTGACGAATTAGGAAAAGTAGTTGACGCTATTCCTTCTGAATTATATGGTTCTGAAGAATTGCATATTTATGTTGCTCAAAACGTATTTAGAGCTTACAAACGTGCTTTAGGAGGTTTCCAATCTAATGGACAAGGAGCTGCTGGTGTTGACGCACAAGGTAATAATCAAGATATTAATATCATTTATTTTGATGGTGTAAAAATCTTTATGGCAAATGGATTAGCTGATAACTATATGGTTGCTGCTGAGAAATCAAACTTATGGTTTGGAACAGGATTATTGAATGATGCTAATGAAGTTAAAGTATTAGATATGGCAGATTTAGACGGAAGTCAAAATGTTCGTGTAATTTTACGTTTCACAGCAACTGTTCAGTATGGTCTTGGTTCTGAAATCGTACTTTATACTCCATAATAATTAACAGACAATAAATACGAAGGGGTGGGCTAACTGCCTCCCCTTTTTTTAATAACTTAAAAATATAAATAATTATGGCTTGTGATTTTATTTCTGCTGGTAGAGCGTTATCTTGTAAAGATGCTTCTGGTGGTTTGAAAAACGTTTACTTTAGCGACTCTGAAGAAAGTGCTTGGACTATTGATGCTCTTACTGATGAGGTTGATGCTGTTGTTGGAGGTCCTTTAGACGTTTACAAATATGAATTAAAAGGTACATCTACCTTTGAACAAACGATTAATTCTTCAAGAGATAACGGAACTTCTTTTGTTGAACAGACATTAACTCTATCTTTACAGAGAATGAGTGCTGCCGATAATAAGGCAATTAAATTACTTACTTGGAATAACCCAAGAGTATTAGTAGAAGATTATAATGGAAATGTATTCTTAATGGGAGTAGAGAATGGTGCTGACGTAAGTGGAGGTACTATTGCTACAGGTGCTGCAATGGGAGATTTTAATGGATATACCCTTACGCTTTCTGCTATGGAAAGAGTACCTGCTCACTTTTTAGTTGGTTCTCTAGCCTCTGATTTAATAGATGAGGGTGGAGTAAGTTTTGATGTGAATCCTGTTTAATAATTAATACTTGTGAATTTAAAAGGGGTGGCGTTTGCTACCCTTTTTTTTATTTAAAACAATCAAGGGTTTTTATATTACTTTAGTATATGAAAATACTAACAACATCTACAGGAACTCAGTCGTTAAAGATAATAGCAAGAAAGGGTTCACAACCTCTTACATTGACACTGATAGATAAAAATACTAGAGTTGAAAGTATTATTCCTGTTAGCCCTGTAACAAACGATGGATATACAATTCTTTATGGTAGTTTTGAGTTAAAAGAAAACGCTACCTATTCTATGATTGTATCTAATAATGATGGCATTCTATATAAAGACACTGTATATTGTACAGACCAAACAGATTACAATAAATTTGATTTACATAAAGATGAATATATAACTGAAGACTCTCGTAGTAATCAATTCATTGTATTATAAATAAAGCATTATGAGTAGAAATAAAATAAATAAATACAAGAAACCTCAACAAGCTAAAGCTAAAAATGGCAAGGTTCACGTTGTTAATTTTTCATCTTATACTAAACCTGAAGTTAAAGAGGTTTACAGTAGGGATTGGATTGAATATGGGGAGGATAATAATTATTTTCAATATCTTATAAATAGATATAACGGTTCACCTACGAATAACGCAGCTATTAATGGGATTGCCGATATGATTTATGGTAAAGGATTAGATGCTGTTGATGGAGAAAATAATAAGGCTCAATACGATGAAATGAATGAGTTATTCTCTAAGAAATGCTTAAAGAGTGTTTGTTATGATTATAAGATGATGGGTAATGCTGCGTTTCAAGTTATCTATTCAAAAGATAGAAGTAGAATTGCTCAAGTAGAGCATATTCCAATTCAAACATTAAGAGCTGAGAAAGCTGATGCTAATGGTAATATTAAAGCATATTACTATTCTAATGATTGGTCTAAAGTTAGTTCATCTAAAAAAAATGTTAAAAGAATCTCTGCATTCGGATTTTCAAAGGATAATATTGAGATAGTTTATATTAAACCTTATAAAGCAGGGTTTTTCTATTATTCTCCTGTTGATTATCAAGGGGGGTTACAATACGCTGAATTAGAGGAAGAAATTGCAAATTACCATATTAATAATATACAAAACGGACTTGCTCCAAGTATGTTGATTAACTTTAATAATGGAGTGCCTAATGAAGAGGAAAGAACGATGATAGAGCAAAGAATATACGACAAGTTTAGTGGTAGTTCAAATGCAGGTAGATTTATATTAGCATTTAATGATTCTAAAGAGTTATCAGCAAGTATAGAACCTGTTCAATTAAGTGATGCTCACCAACAGTATCAGTTCTTATCAGACGAGAGTATGAAGAAGGTTATGGTTTCCCATAGAATTGTATCACCAATGCTTGTTGGAATTAAAGATTCTTCAGGACTTGGAAATAATGCTGAGGAATTACAGACAGCTTCTGTTCTTATGGATAATACAGTTGTTCGACCATTGCAAGTTACAATACTTGATGAAATAGAGGAAATCCTTAAATTTAATGGCATCGAATTAGACATCTATTTTAAGACGTTACAGCCACTTGAATTTACCGACTTAACAAATGCTATTAGTGAGGCAGAGATAGAGAAGGAAACAGGTGTTAAAAAGGATTCTGGAGTAGGTTCAGAATCTTCAGGTGATGAAGAAATATCAGAAGAGGTAGATAAAAATTTAAAAGAATAACGTAATGGCTAAAAACACACAAGTTTCTATAATAAATGCCAATAATAAAACGTATAGTGATGGCACAGTAATACCAAGAGTTCAAAGTACGGCTGATTTCGCTAATATAACTACAGGTGCGTGGTGTTATTATGGTGACGATGCAACTAAAGGTAAACTTTATAACTGGTACGCTATTGCTGGTGTTTATAATAGTGCCTCATTAAATAATCCTGCCCTAAGAAAGAGTTTCGCTTCTGATGGATGGAGAGTTCCTGATAACTCAGATATTGATGATATGATTACTTATTTGATAGCTGAAGGTTATAATTGGGATGGTAGTACATCTACTAATATGATTGGTAAATCGTTAGCTTCAACAGATTTATGGTCTGCTGCCTCAAGTAATTATGATGATATTGTTGGGCGTAATCCAAATTTAAATAACTCAACAGGGTTCGATGGTAAGCCTCTTGGATTTTTTCAAGCTTTAACACAATCCTTTGTTAGTCGTACTGATGTTGGTGCGTGGTGGACTATAGAGAATACTTATGAAACTAATGTAGGGGTAGGTACAGAGCTTAGAGCTTGGAGTTATAATTTATTCTCTTCAAGAAGTTATCTTGGACAATACTCAGCAGCATTAAACACTGGGTATAGTGTTAGGCTTATAAAAGATGTTGAGGATTCAGGACTTACAAGTAGAGAATTTAGTTTTAGTGGAACTCCTAACTACCTTGAAACGTGGGATACTGAAGATGAAGAAAGTGAGAATGGAGAGAATAATAATAATGGTGGAGGTAATAATAATAATAGTGGAGGAAGTAATAATGCTTCAACTAATGCTAAAGCGTTATTTATAAAGAGAGCTGATTTAGTAAAGAGTACAGCTATGTCAGGAAGTGTAGATACGGATAAGTTTATTCAATTTATTGAACTGGCACAAGAAATTCACTTACAGAATTATTTAGGCACAGATTTATATAATAAAATAAGTGATGAAATTATAGCAGGTACTTTAAGTGGGGATTATTTAGATTTAGTAAATAATTATATTCAACCTATGTTGATTCATTTCTCTATGGCAGAATACTTACCTTTTGCTTCATATACGATAGCGAATGGAGGAGTTTACCATCATCAATCAGATAATTCAACGTTAGTTAGTAAGGAAGAAATAGATTTCTTAGTTCAAAAAGAGAGAGATTACGCTAATTATTATACGAATAGGTTTATAGATTTTATGGGGAGTAATGCCTCTAATTTATTTCCTGAGTATTATACTAATTCAAATGAAGATATTAACCCTGATAAAGATACTATATTTCACGGATGGAATTTATAAAGAAAGAATATAAACCAAAAGCAGTTAATTTAAAGAAATTACAAATATATTTAAGCAAAACAAAAGATGGCAAACAATATAGATTGGGGTCAAGGAATAATAAATAACACTATTAATTGGGGTTTAGGCGCAGTTAATAATGTATTATCTTGGGGTATATCTCATAAAGAGGAAAATAGCCGTAGTGGCGAAACAGAAATATACGGATTAAGTGAACTACAACGACAGTTTAAATTAAGAGTAGAGGCTGACGGTGGTATTGTTGAATCTATTAGATGCGTTAAATTATAATAACAATAATAAAAAAATATAAACAATGGCAACACCAAGTTTAGCAATGATACCTTCGGGTTATAAAGAAGAAAAATTATATAGCTTTTTACCTGTACCAAGCTATTCAGAAGAATTAGTTACTAATGGAGATTTTGCTACTGATAGTGATTGGAATAAATATGGTAGCTTTACAATAAGTGGAGGTGTGGCAAGTGCATCATCTAATGGCGCATTAACACAAGCCTCAATATTTCAGTCTAACAAAAGATATACTGTAAGTTTTGATTTAATATCAAACGGTCAGCAATTTAATTTGTGGGTAAATGGTACTCAATTAGTGTTTGCATCATCATTAAATAGTGGTAGTTACACTTATGATGTTTTGGCGACAATTTCGGGGTCTTTATATTTTGAGGCTACAAGTTCTTTTATAGGCTCAATTGACAACGTATCAGTAAAAGAAGTGCTTGTATCTGATGGTGATTTTACATTTTCAAGAGGTTCTAATGCAACGAGAGTAAATAAAGATGGTTTAATTGAATCAATGCCTTTAGATTATGGTAGCGAGTTGATTACTAATGGTGGATTTGACACCAATAATGATTGGAATAATACAAATGCATCAGTTACTAATGGAGTAGCCTCTTTTAATGCTGTTAGTGGTCAAGAAAGTGCTCTTTTTCAACAAAATGTTGCTACTTCAATTCCAAGTGGAACACTACACGCTTTTACTTACACTGTTATATCTAATAATCTGCAAGGTAGTGGTGCTTTTTATGTTGGATATAAGACAGTTAATGAGTGTATTCAAGAATCGGGAATACCTACGACAGTTGGAACACACACTATTTATAATAACTCAATAGGCACAGGTACAGGTTTTTCTTTACATACGTCTGTTGGTTTTAATAGTGGAAGTTTAGTTATCGACAACATCTCTGTTAAAGAAGTAACAGGAGGCTACAATAAGCCACGTTTAGATTATTCTGATAGTTCTTGCCCAAGCTTGTTATTAGAGCCACAGAGAACGAATTTACTTACTTATTCAGAAGATTTTGTTAATTCTTATTGGACTAAAAGTGGTTCAAGTGTAGTTAGTGGAGTTGTGTCGCCCGATGGAACGAACAATGCTTTTAAGTTAGTTAACAATTCAAGTAATGGATTGCATAGTTTAATAGGTTCAAATGTTTCTTCTTCTAATACTGACTATTCATTAAGTTTATTTGTAAAAGCAGAAGAAATAAATAAAATCGGGGTTAGGGATGCTATTACAGGACTTTATTTAACTTACGATATAAGTACTGACACAGTTATTGAAAGTAATGTAGCGAGTTATAATATTTCTAAACTTACAAACGGATGGAATAGAGTGAGTATAGTATTTCAAGGCTCGGGGTCAGCGATAATACAACCAAAGATTTATTTATTAAACGACTCTTATGTTTCGGGTAATCCTCAAACTTATTCTTATACAGGAAATGGTACGGATGGATTATACATTTGGGGCGCACAATTAGAAGAAGGAAGTTATAGCACAAGTCTAATAAAAACTAACGGAAGTTCAGCCACTCGTCTTCAAGATGAATGTGATGACGCAGGTGATAGTTCTACTTTTAATAGTGAAGAGGGTGTTTTGTTTGCAGAGATAAGTGCTTTGGCTGATGATGGAACTTACAGATTAATGTCTATTGAAGATGCTTCTAATAGTTTTATTTATTTAGGGTATAAAGATACTTCTAATGTAGTTAGAGCAAGAATGGAAGTAGGAGGCGTTACTTCTTTTAATATGGAGTATGTTTTATCAGATGAAACAGAATTTAATAAAGTTGCTGTTAAGTGGAAAGTTAATGATTTTGCTTTATGGGTTAATGGTGTAGAGGTTGAAACAGATACAAGTGGAGGTAGTTTTAATACTGATACATTAAATAAATTATCTTTTAATAGAAATTCAAGTAGTAGTTTCTTAGGAAAAACAAAAGACCTAAGAGTTTACAATACAGCACTAACAGATTTAGAATTAGAAGGAATTAGCTCTTGGGAATCATTTATAGCAATGGCTAACGGACAAAATTATACAATAAAATAAGATATGGCAAATACAATAAAATTTGGAAATGGGAATTGGGCAACAAAAGAAGGCTCGACCTTAGCTTATAACGATGAAAATGAAAACTTCAAACCTTTACCATTTGACTTCAGTAGAGCGAGTAACGCTACTGTTGTAAATAAAGAGGGTTTAATTGAAACTGTTAGTAATGGTGTTCCAAGAATAGATTATTTAGATAATACTAAAGGTGCTTTATTATTGGAGAAGACAGCCACAAATAAAGTGTTATATAGTAATGATTTAACACAATGGGCAAATATAGGTCCATCTACAACTGTAACTAATGAAGGTGTATCTATTGTTAAAAATAATACTTCTTCAAGAGTTCAGATGACAGGTTCAAGTTCTAGTTCATTTTTATCGGGGAGTGTTTTCTGTATGGCAGGTACAAATCATACATTTTCATTTTGGGCAAAAGGTGAAACAGCAGGACTAACATTTGGAGTAACTTATTCGGGAGGTTCAGCACCATCGTATGTAACTAAGACAATAGCATCAGATTCAGACGAATGGGTTAAGTACGAAGCAAGTTTTTATTCACCAGGTTATCTTACAGTTTATTATACATTTTATAATTTGCAAAATATGGATTCTGTTGATTTCTATGTAGATGGTGTACAATTTGAGCAAGTTACTACCTTAGATGATTCATCAACCTCTTTAATTGAAACGAGTGGTTCAGCAGTTTCGAGAGTTGCAGATGAATGTAGTGGAGCAGGTAATGAGCAAGTAATAAATTCAACAGAGGGTGTGCTTTATTTTGAGGCTAAAGCTTTAGCTGACGATGGAACTAATAGGTCAATATCTATTTCAGATGGTACGTCTAGTAATAAAATAACCCTAAAATTTGATAACACTTCCAATCAAATAGAGTATGATGTTATTGTAGGTAGTGTTGTTCAAGTAGGAATTGATAGAACAATAACCGATACAACAAACTATAACAAGATAGCTTGTAAATGGGAACTCAATTCTTTTTCATTATGGGTTAATGGTGTTGAAATAGGAACTGATTCTAGTGGTAGTACCCCAATAGGATTATCAGAACTAGCATTTGACAATGGTAATGGGGGTAGTGCTTTCTACGGTAAATGTAAAGACCTAAGAGTTTATGATGTAGCTTTAACAGACCAAGAATTAGCAGATTTAACAAGTTAAGAGTAATAATTACACCTATAATAATAATAAGAGTAAATAAAAAATAATAGATATGATTTATAAAAAATACGAGTTTAACGACCAAGAACAAGTAGAAGAAAAATTAGAGGCATTTTTTGATTTAGACGAAGATGGCAACAAGGTTCAAAATATTAAAGCGCATTTTATCAAATTGGGTAAGTTTGTACTTGAACAAGGCGAATACGATGAGCAAGGTGAAGAAATTACAGCACCTATTTTATCCGAAGGGTTTGCCATTGATGTTATGTGGAAAGAATTAGATGAAAGTCCTTATGGATGGAAGTCTTATGAAGTAGAGCCAGAGAATCCTAAGCATAAAATATTTTAATAATATGAGAAATTACATAGATAAATTACTTAATATAGCTATCAGTAAGAAATTAACGGTTTTCTTAGTTGGTACTATATTTATCTCAATTAATAAATTAGACGGTGACCAATGGTTAGTATTGTCATCTATTTACGTTGGTACGCAAGGAATAATTGACTTAACAAAAGAATACTTTAAAAAATAATAATAATAATAATTGCTAAAAATTATAGAAAAAGATGACACAACAAGACCGAGAGGAGTTCATTTTATTAAAAGTTGATGTTGAGAATATAAAGGAGAATGTAAAGGAAACTAAAGAAGTTGTAGATAAATTCTACAAATCTATGACAAAAATCGAATCTAAGTTATTTAATGATGGTGATACGGGTGAGGAGGGTTATATATCAATAACTAAAAGAAATGCTTATAAGATTAATAGATTAGAGAATGTTAAGAGGGCTTTCTTAGCTTTATTATTTACAATAGGTGGGGTAATAGGTTGGTTAGCTAAACAAATATTAAGTAAATGAATTATCCCTCTTCAATTCAATACCCTTCAATTCAATACCCCTATTTTATATAAAATATATGGTTAATTTTAAAATAAATGAGTTTGATAGTCCAGATAAAAAAGGTAGTGGTACTAATATGTGCCCTACCTTTCTATCTATGATTGATGAAGCTCGTAGTATAGCAGAAGTGCCATTTATAATAACAAGTGGATATAGAACTAAGTCGCATAATAAAAGTGTCGGAGGAGTTATTAATTCAAGTCATATTAAAGGTTTAGCGTGTGATATTAAGTGTACGAATAGTAGGCATCGTTTTTTAATAATTAGTGCCTTACGAGATGTAGGGTTTACTCGTATAGGTATTGCTAAAACATTTATTCATTGCGATTCTGATACAGAAAAGAGTCAGAATGTGTATTGGGTATATTAATTGTCTATAACTTTGTAGATAACTATTTTTAATAGGGTATTGACTTTCGCATTATTTAATCCGAACTTTGCACTATAGGTAGAGAAGATATATAGTATAAGTATACATATTGTTTATGCCTGTTTACTTAGTATATTAAGATATAAATCTTGTATTGTTTATGCTAAAAGAAAAAAATACGATATAATGTTTGCATTGCGCAACATATTATGTTATATTTATTCTATAGAAATAGATACTGTTTTTATTTTTATTATATGTTTTTTTAATCTCTAATTTGTTAGTTTTAAGGCAGTAGGATATTTAACTTAAACGTTCTACTGCTTTTTTTTTATTTTTTTACACAAACTACTTGACTACTTAAACAATATTTGTTATATTTGTCACAAGGAAACAAACAAGGTATATATTATGGACACAGAACTTATCAGTTTTTTAACATTTAGAATTAAGGCACTTGAAAAAGAAGTGGAAACTCTTAAATTCGACAATCACTTATTAGATAGTGAATTAAGTCACTATATAAATAAATCACAAGAATTAATCTTAAAACAAAAACAATAATTATTATGGCAACAGAAAACACAAACATTTATCAGGCACTAGCTGCATTTCAGCAAGAATGTCCTGTAATTCACAAAGGAACTCAAGGTTATGGTTACAGCTACGCTGACCTACCTACAATCTTTAGTATTATTAATCCAATACTACAAGAAAAAGGATTAGGATTTACGCAACTTATACAAGATAATTCAATCGAAACTATTTTGTTTCACTCTAAATCAGGGCAAACAATTGTAAGTAAAACTACTATTCCTGAAGATGTATCACTAAAAGGTATGAATGCCTATCAAGTATTAGGTTCAGCAATCACTTATATTAGACGTTACGCATTAAGTAGTATGCTTGGTGTAGTAACAGATAAAGATACGGATGCTGCGACTCCCAAACAAGTTAAACGACCTATACTGAAGTCAGATACCAAAGAATTTGATGGAGCTATTAAGTTCATCAAGGATGGTGGTAGAATTTCAGATATCAGAAAGAAGTATAACGTTTCTACAGAGATAGAGGCATTGTTAAAATTAAAATAATAAATAATCATTAAATAGTAAAATTATGAGTCAAGAAAAAAAGTATGTAGGTAGAGGGAAAAAAGCTGGGAATTTCGATTTAGTAAATTTCAGCATTTCAGAATCAAAAGTTAAAGATAGTTGGTTTGAGTATAACGGAGAACGTTATTTAAAGATGACTATTGGAGCATTAAAGAACCCTGACAATTATGGTAAAACTCACTCAGTATGGATTGACGAGTACAAGCCTAATGACGAGCAAACATCCAAACCTAAGAAACAGGCAGAGGATTTAAAGAGTGATTTACCTTTTTAAATAGAATTATGTAGGAATATCAATAGGGAGGTTTAAAAGCCTCCTTTGGTATTTACAACTATCTTATAACCTGTTGTTGTTTGCAATAACGGTTATGAGGAGTTATCCAACGTTTTAATGTTGGATGGAGAGATGGTATTTCTCTTATAGATAAACGGAAACACTACGATTATATACTGCTATAGTGACATTATAAAATTAAACTAATGAAAGAAGTATCAAAAGAAAGATTAGACAGATGCTCTAAGGATGGTGATTATTTTGAGGAGCTATTCAGACAGAAAGTTATTAATAAAGGGTTTGCCTTCCGTAAAAGTACTACAAAAGAGGATTGGTATAAACATATAGATTGTTATGTTGATGGTTATGGTGTTGATGTAAAAGGTAACAGACATTTAGAAACTATATGGTTAGAACATACTAACGTTAATGGAAATAAAGGATGGTTAAAAGGTGATGCTAAATATATTGCATTCCATATAGCTGAACTTAATTGTTTTTCTATATTCAACAGAGTAGATTTATTATACTTTATAGAGGCAAATGTTAGATACAAGACAACAAATAAGAATGAGTATTTTAAATTCTATACAAGAGAAAGATGGGGTAAAAAAGATTTAGTTGTTAAAGTTAGGTATAGTGATATAAAGCATTTAGAACTAAAACAAATTTAATATTTGTGTAGCTAAACAAAATTTACTATATTAGCAAAGAATTAAAACTATATATTATGAATAATTTAAATATAAAAAGAAGAAAAAAAATAAAGGAACAAAGAAAAGATAATGGAGATAGCTCGTGGTGGTCGTTTGCTTTAAATTTCAAAATGCTCCACGAAGGGTTTGGATTTTCTTATGATTTCTTTCCTCATAATGAAAGAGAAAATTGGAATACAATCTTATTAAGATTAGGGTTTGTTACATTAATTTATGAATGGGGATATCATTAATATTGTAATTAATTGAGATTAAGAAAATAATAATTAGCAAAAAATTAAAACTACACATTATGAATAATTTAAATATAAAAGAAAAAGCATTATTATCTCTAATAGGAGTATTAGCTAAAGAGGATGGTTACTGCTTAGCAAGTAATAGCACTTTATCTACTGAGGTTAATATCCACGAGAGAACACTTTACAGAATACTTAATAAATTAGAAGAACTTCATTATATCTATAGAGTAACACAATCTATAGGGAACTACGGAAAAGAAAGAAGAATCTACTTAAATAAATAATATGGCTGGAATAGAAGATTTTATAAATTTAGATATTCAGCCAAAATCAAGTACTTCAAGACAACAAAAGGTTAAATGTCCTAAATGTAAAGAACAAGGTAAAACGAACTTAAATGATACTTGTCTTAGTATTAATATAGCTGAGGGTGTTTATAAATGCCATAAATGTAATTGGAGTGGTAAGATTCACAATGAAAAAAGCTTAATCGAAATGTCGGAACAAAACAAACAATATAAAACTCCATCAGAAAGCAGTATTTCAATAGTTAATAATAAGGCACTAAAATTCCTAAAGGATAGAGGGATAACTCAGGAGGTTATAGATAATAATTACATTAGCTCCTCAAATGATGGTAGAAGTGTTATATTCCCTTATTACAGAGAAGGTATCTTAGTTAACTATAAAACAAGAGCAATAAATAGTAAGAAATTCTTTCAGGCTAAAGAGGCTGAACCAATAATGTATAATTATGATAGAATTAATGGTAAGAAATCAATAGTTATTTGTGAAGGTGAAATGGATTCATTATCTTGGGAAGTTGCTGGTATAACATTCCATACTACCGTTAATCAAGGTGCGCCTAATGTAAGTGATAAGAATATAGATAAAAAATTAGAGTGCCTTAATACTTGTTCAGAAGCCTTTGAGAAAGCTAATTCAATATATCTTGCAGTAGATAATGATGAAAATGGTAGATTCTTAGAAAGCGAACTTATTAGAAGGTTTGGAGCAGAGAGATGTTTTTTAGTTGATTTTAGCCCTTTTAAAGATGCAAATGAGGTATTAGTCCAAGAAGGTGTAGAAAGTCTTAGAAAACGTATTAAAAATGCTTCTCAACCTAAAGTTGAAGGTATATTTAATGTAGAGGATGTTGTAGACTCAATGCTGGATGGTTATAGGAATGGACAAGAAAGAGGAACTACAACGTATATAGAAGAGGTTGATAAGGCTTGGACTTGGAGAGCAGGAGAGGTTAATATTTGGACTGGTTATCAGAATGAAGGGAAGAGTTTATTTCTTAACCAATTAGCTACAATTAAGGCTGCTATTGATGGATGGAAGTTTGCTGTATTCAGTCCTGAGAATATGCCAATCAAAGATTTCTTTAATGATATTATTGAGATGTATATTGGTAAGAGTTGTGACCCTTATTACGCTAACAATTATATGAATGAGGATGAGTATAGGGAAGGTATGAACTTCGTTAATAATAATTTTAATGTTATATATCCTGAAAAGAATTTCACGTTAGATACAATCTTTGCTAAGACAAAATATCTAATAAAAACTCAAGGTATAAGAGCATTAATAATTGACCCATATAATACTGTTCAACATAAAATGAATAGAGGAGAGCGAGAGGATTTATATATATCAAGGTTTATGAGTGAATTAAAGAGGTTTGCTGTTGATAATAATATTTCTGTGCATTTAGTTGCTCACCAAGTTACTCCTCAAAAATCAGAGGATGGAAGATATATAAAACCTGATGTGAATAAGATTAAAGGTGGAGGAACATTTGCCGATAAGGCTGATAATGTATTATTTGTATGGCGACCTGATAGAGCAATTGATTTTTCATCAAAGAAGGTTACATTTGGAAGTCAAAAGATTAAGAAACAAAAGTTAGTTGGTTATCCACAAGATGTTGAAGGTATAATGTTTGATATTAAGACCTCAAGGTATTCATTCGATGGTTCAACACCATTTGGACAATTAGATTATATTAGACGTAATAATAA
>Ga0208299_1001182_pt1 | contig 20222 bp, 6 predicted proteins | sample 15_taG_FD_184089 | JGI IMG/M metagenome (GOLD analysis project Ga0208299, IMG submission 184089) | Marine viral communities from the Subarctic Pacific Ocean - 15_ETSP_OMZ_AT15312 metaG (SPAdes) (version 2) | ecosystem: Environmental > Aquatic > Marine > Oceanic | place: Pacific Ocean | collected...
TGTGTATTCTTTTTACGCAAGATCTAACGAGTATGCAACATCACGCACTACTCCAATAAAGGAAATGTTAAAAAAAGCACTAGTTGATGATATCATTGAATATGCTAATAATTATTTCTATTCTATAGGGTGGTCCGGACCACAAGAATATGAGATAGGTGAAAAGCTATATAAGTTCTTTAGAATGCTATTCTCTCCACTTACTCTGTTACAAAAAGTCGAAGATGGCTCCTATGGTCCAGCTTATGGATGGCTTGGAATAACAGAAGATGGGGCTCACGAATCTACAGCTTTTTGGGATTTCGTAAATTTTAACTCTTTTGGAGATGCCCTCCAAGTACCCGACCCCCCTAGATATATGGATTTTAAATATGATGAGTTCGTAACTTATCGATTGTTTGAGTTATTTTTCAAACAATATGGAGAGACAATAAAATCAAATTTCGAGGACAGGGACAAGAGTGAATATTATAAATTATTTAATCCCATCACCCTCACCGAATCTTCGCGAGAAGACTTTAAATATGACCAAATATTTATGGATTGGATCATTACCAAGAATAGCACTCTGGGTGGTCTGAAAGTTTCGTCTGCTAACCTACCAAACTTCGAAGATTTAACAGACTCAGAAAAAGAACAGATGGGATCTGTTTCAACTATCGAAGACATCGATTATGGCTTCTGGTACTATAATACCGGTCTCGTAGAAAAACAATTACAAGATGAAGAACCGGATCCCGACGATGACGACGGTGGCGAGACAACAGCAGGCGTTGGATTGGCAACTGATATAGGCAAGGCACAAAACCAATTTGCAAAAATATTTGGTAAAGACCCCACTGCCATCGGCGCTTCAGATATAGCTCTTGATCCCAGCACTCCCAACCCAACAGTGATAGGGAGTTTTAGCAGAGAAGACGGTGATTATCAGTACTATAAGTTTGAACCATCTCTGAGAAAAAATATAAGAAATATAATAAACAGCAAAGATCTACAATCTGAATTCGCTCGATACTTAGCAGTTGATTTCGAATCCGACATAATGGGGCTCTCGGAAGACGAAGCAACAAGAAAGAGATTTTATTGTTTTTGGTCCTCGATAATAAGTGATACAATATCACAACGTGCGATGTTTGATTACACAATGTACGAAGAGCTAAAAGGAATTGTATCTGATACGGCTTCTGCAACAGAAGCAAACACCCTAAACATAGACACTGAGAATTGTGATCTTCCCTTTAACGTTGAGTCTGAAGAAGGAGATATATGCAATCCCTATGCAGAATATCCGCTCCTAGATTGGAAGCAATTATATAATGAAGCCTTTGAAAACAAGAGAGTATGCGAATATCACGTTTCAGTAGTGACGGGCGAAAGTGAAGTCGGAGATGCCAACTTCTCTTCCTACAAAACAAAAGCAGTAGAAATATTATTAGATTTTGTTGGAAAAGAGGCATCGAGCACAAACAAGGCTATAGCCAAGAACCTAGCGCAACAAAGAGAATTTCATATCCCCGCTCGTGGAAACATACAAGTGCTTTTCACCTTCACGCAGAGCGATATTGATAATCTAAAGAATCCAGAAGATGATGCTTCAACGGCACCGACAGTCGAAGAAAGAGAATCTGCAACATTTGGAAAAGTAAGCTTTAAATTTGAAGATATGCAATTCCTCTTAATGAATCTGTCTAATGGACTACTGGCTTTCTCTTTCCAAAAAGCTCTTGGATCAGCACCGCCAAGTTTAAATTATGAAAGAATACAGTTCTTAAAATTAAGAAAAAGATTTGGAACATTCGCAAAGCAACTAAAAGTCTTTATGAGAAAAAACGATTTCCCGTTTAATCCTGTATTTGCTGGAAAAGTAAAGAACATAAAACAAGTCGACTTTTATTTAGACGCCACCGACAAGCCAAACAAAATTAGTTTGAGAAAAGTAGTAATAATAAGAGATGGCTGTCCAGACAAGATATTAAGAAAGGAACTGGGTCAATTTAGAAGCAAATCAAATATTGAACAACTCACGATAGCAAACCTGTTCAAAAACATGGAAACCATAGTATATGAACTAGGCACTCCAACTCCTTTAGATTGGATCGGCTTTGTAAAAAGCTACTATAGACCACTTCCAGGCAAGAAGGGTATAACCAACGATATAAAAGAAAAAAGAAATACCAATAGTGATGAAAAATGTAAGATTGATTTGATAGGAAAACTGGGAGTTAACGGAATTGTTAATGACTTCACAAAAGGAATAATGAAGGAAATCCCCAACGTTTTTCTTTCTGAGTTTGCAAACCAGCTATGCCTAACGGATGAAGAATTAGAAAGGCAAATCGCGGCCCAAGAGAGAAACAGAGAAAATAAGATACGAGAGTATTGTGCATCTGATGCTTGGTACAACAAATTTATGGTCAAGTTGTTTGTAGAAGGTAAGGGAGATTGGGAAACAAAGTGTGCTGGTAAAACGCCCCCTTCAAGAGAGGAGGAAGAACAAGAAGATATAAATAATGGATGGTGCGAAGTTCTAGCAATCATTTTATTTATAATTGAATGTGTTATGAAAGGACTAACTCCAGAAGACACACTTAAGGCATTTATTATTTCTCACCTCAAACAGCTAAATGCTAGACAATACGGATTAATTTATAGAAGGATGGGTCCGCTTGGCAGAAATGAAATTAATAATATACTCAACCAAATGGACGCTCCGCAAGCAATCTTCGCTCTCGATAGAACAAGCGAGGGAGTTGCCCTTGACATATCTAGAAATATTAATACAGCTTCAAATTTATTTGGAGAATGGGTAGACGTTGGTGGCAAGTTTGTAGAAGATTCTATTAAAGATGCCTTCATCTACTCCTTGGAGTCTGGAGCATTTAAGTTAGAGACAGCAGCTAGTTGGCTATCTCCGCAGGCACTAGGGTTCGGAGCATCTCAGATAATGACAGTCATTACAGACTCGTTTAAGGATCACGGTGAAGAGTGTGCCCCTATTAAAGATTTTAAAAAGCTAATAAAGGAAATCACAAAGTCACTAAAGAGCGCAGTACCTTGTGACGAAAAGGAATTTTACAAACCAGAGATTAAGTTTAACAACTTAAAATTTGAAGACCTGACTTCACAAGCCATCGACAAAGCAAGAGATGCGCTCGAAAAAGTAATATATCAGGTTCTCAAAACTATAACAAAGAAGATCCTCGCGAATATGACGGACATAACATGTGATCTAATCTCTGCAACTGCCACCGCCACCGCAGACGCATTTGCTGGCAACGATCTTAAAGAAGCGTTGTATAATGCTTTTTGTGGCGGAGATGACAACGGAAGTACAGGAACAACCCTAAACGAGCTTCTTGACGCCGTAGGCGCCTGGGATGGATACACAAGCCCAACTGATGAATGCATTTCTATATTTGTAGACATCATGGCTAGCTCTCTGAGTAACGATCAAATGAAAAACGTACTAAGGGGTGAAGGCGAAGACAAAGTAATCAATTTCTTATATCAAAGCCTAGAAAACAACGAACTGACATGCCTCACTGATATTTTTAAAACACCACAAGAACTCGCAGATGCTCTCGCCCTCTTGGGATCGCTCATGGATCCTGCACTAATAGATGCAGCAATGCCCACCAGTGTCGCGTCATCACCGCTTGATAGCGCCATATGCAGTAACCCTGGCACATTTGACGCATACACGGCAGCACAAGAAGCCATGATGGCAGAGTCGGGTGCATCTCCCGAACAGATAGCAGAACAAGTTGCAAGAGAAAAAGAAGCCAGAAAAGAAACCCTTCAGCTTATGTTTGACATCATGACCTCTGGCGGAGACTCTATTTTTTCTACAATACCATCTCTTAGTCCGGAGGATGGAGAAGAAAGCATTCTGCCATCCATGGACCCTCAAGTAGAATTCAGAATGAAGGAAACTATCAACAATATGTCACAAATGATAGAAATCTCCCTCATGAATGATCTCGGAGGACCAAAGGGATACTTGAATAACCTCTTGGCGGATCTCGAAGGCCGCCCGTATGGCAAATCTAACTTCGGAAAAGCATCAAACAAAGTTATCTTCCTACCACCATTCCCGCCTATCATCACCAGCGCGATGACCGACGAAGCACGCAAAACTAAAGCAGTTGATACAGAGGAACTTATGGAGTCTCTTGGAATTGATCCGGATGAAGATTACGATGAGGGAACAGAGAAACATATTATAAAGAAAGCGATCGAGAGCACTACCGACGCCAATTACAAGCATTCAATACCCGAGAACGTAGCACTCCCCCTTCAAGAAAACCTAGCAAAACTCTACGAAGACATCGAAAGCGGCAAATCAACTCCCGTAAACCTAATATGGGAGAGAGATAACAATATCAAGATGGTGCTCAAGTTCAGAAATTTAGATAGCGTTGAAGATCCGGAAACAATAGAGTTTGTGTATGAGACAGCCGCAAATGGAATCGACTCAAACGCATATAGAATTCTTATCAGCAAAACAAATGATACAGAAGCAGATTTAACGAAATATACTGGAACAAAAACACCAAAGATTCCAGAGGATCTATGCCTTGGATATGTATACCGAGAACAATGTGATTTTCTTGAAGACGCAACAACTGCAAAGGTTTTTGAGGACACAGCACCTCCTAGAATATTCAGCGATCTTATCGCAAACTGTTATTATGCAAGATACGCAGGAGTTGAAGATACTGAAACAGGCTTATATAATTATGAATCTTCAGATACCAACAAAGTAAAAGATTTTAGATCTTATCTTGAAAATGATGTGTATAGGTATATTTTAAACTTCTATATGGGCAAGAACATAAAAAACATAGCAGACAACGACAATGCATTCAAGCATGGCTATGACACCGAAACTCAAGCAATTGAGGTAACAATGGACCCCGAAGAGGTCGGCAAGGGCACACACAGGCGCCCACCCTATTATATAGCTGAACCACAAGCCCCTGGCTGGTTTGGAATACGACAGCTAATGGTGCCTTCTCCGTGGAAAGAATGTTCAAATCCAATGTTCGGGTTTTCTGATATTGCAGACAAAGCAGCAGAATTTATGAAAGTAAATATAGATGATCCACGCGCAAACATTCCATATGATTGTATGAGCACTACTTCTCCATACACCAGAAAGATAGACAAATATACTTCTACCTTGATGGAGTCGACATTAAATCTAATTGTAAAGTTTTACTTAGTCCGCAGAATCATCCACGGCATGCCAGCACTAACAATGTATTCGTGCGAAAACGGAGTTGAAACCTTCTTTGATGACATTCTCTATCGCTATTTGAGCGAAAAGCTTGTCAAAGACATCCAAGAGGACGGTCACAATTATAAATTTCTTGGAGCAGACCCAACCCCGAGAGTCACGGAAGTAAACTATTATTATAATTTTATAGAAATGATTGCCCAAAACTATACAAGAAAAGCGGCGTCATTTAACACTCCTCTCACTGATGAAGAAAGAGAGGCCAAAGAATGGATTCAAGAAAATGTCAACATAGATTGGAAAAACAATGTAGATCCTATGATTGCTGCAAAAAACCCAAAGGTATTTCCGCTCAAGGCAAAAGAAAAAATAAGAGAAGAATTTTATAATGATTACATGTCCCGCTCTGTAGAGAAAGCAGGAGTGTTCTTAGACAAATACACTAGAGACCAACTAGACATACTACTAAAAGATGTATCAAAGACTCTGAATCCAGGAATAAACAGAATTGAAAGCCTATTTCTTGGAAATAAAGATTGGATCCACGGCTCCTTATTTGAAGGTGGGCCAAACCATGTACCAGTGTCTACTGCCGACGTTTCTCCCTATTCTGAATTTGAGTTTCCTGAGTATGAAAATAACGAAGAAGAAGAGAAAGGAAGAAGCCATTCTCCGTTTGTTTTTGAAAAGTATTATTATGTTGAGTGGCTGGATGATACTACCCTCCCCGATTCTGGTTCGATTAGTGAGTTTTATGATTCATTGGATCGAGAAAAGCACGAAGGAGTTGTTAATATAAGCGAACTCAGAGATAAAATAGAAGCATACCTAGAGACCGCAGATGATGATTTCAATCCAAGACTTAAAACGTTGTTTAAAAGTATTTCGGTTGGAGTTAGAATAGTATTAATGTTAGAAGACAATGATATCCTTGATAGTCTCGATGGAGGCTCCGATATATCGGACCCTGATATGGTAGCAAGGGAGTCTAAGGCATATAAAATCGGAACAGACACGGACATTTTTAGAACAGTCCCAGTTATTGTCGAGGAAAAACAAGTTAACAGTTTAGTAAAAATAAGGGATTTCGCACCAGAGGCGTATTTTCAATTAGAGAAAAATTGTCTCATCGGAAATATGATTGAGACAGACAACTATAGATTTTTTGTAGATTATGTCCTCCAAATGAAAACTATGTTATCTTTATGCACAGTATATGTCATGGAGTCCTTCAATCACAGTCTTCCCGACCAAGCTCCGACACGAGAACAAGACACTACGCTTATAAACTTAAGATATAAAATATCTAATTGGTTTGGATACAACAACTGGGAAAGAGATGGATCATACGACAACACAGCCGAAGCTCTAAGAGAAACATTTTTAAAATTATATAATATGGAAAATCAAAATTACGGAGTAGACGAAAGTTACGGAAGAAGAAGAGAAAGATCTAGAAGAAGATTGGGAATAGATCTATTTAAGATAGGAAAGCCCAGACTTGGATCTCTGAATCCATGGTGGAAGAAAAGACTGAGACAAAAATTACCTTGTGAGGACGACTAAATGGCATCAGGAATATCACCAAAATTACCTCTAGAACACAGTAAGGAAGATGGCTTCTACGAAATGCACAAAGAAACTCGTGAAGCAATAAAGCAAGATTTTAAAATGCTTGTATTAACCAGTCCAGGCGAGAGGGTGATGGACCCACAGTTTGGAGTAGGAATCAGAAGATATTTATTTGAACAGCTAACAACAAGTACTTACGAGGCTATAAGAAGTAGGATAATTTCCCAAGCATCAACTTACATGAGTTATCTCAAAATAAGCGGTATGGACTTCTCAGACAGTGGAAATCAAAAAACATCACAGAATACCTTATACATAAAAATATTCTATGATATTCCGTCACTTAGCGATGCTGATTTCTTAGAGTTAACAATATCGTAGAACTTTTCATTTATTTTCTATTTACTAGTGAGACCAAGGAGGCACATATTTAATGAGCGATAAGAAAAAAAGAGTACCAATAAGGTATACTAGTAGAGAATTCGACACTATCAAGGCTGACTTGGTTGATTATGCGAGAAGGTACTATCCCGAAGTATACAAAGATTTTAGCGAAGCCTCTTTCGGCTCTTTGATGCTCGACTCTGTTTCTTATATCGGAGATGTCCTCTCTTTCTATCTAGATTACCAAGTGAACGAATCATATATAGATTCTGCCGCTCAGTTTTCAAATGTGCTAAAACTAGCTAAACAGTTCGGATATAACTATAGAACAAATCCAAGCTCCATGGGAGAAATTGAGTTATACTTAGTTGTACCCAAGCTCTCAACGGGTTCCGGAATTGATAGTGATTATCTTCCGTCCATCAAGAAGGGATCGACTTTCACCAGCAGCACAGGCACAAACTTTATTTTATTAGAAGATGTTGATTTCACCTCTCCCAGAGCAAATATGGTTGTTGCAACACAAGATTCAGCAACTGGCCAAGCACTCAGTTATGCTGTAAAGATGTCAGGAAGAGTCATATCTGGCAGGCATGTATCAGAAAACCTAACAGTTGGAGAATTCCAGAGATTTAAGAAGCTATATTTATCAAATTCAAATATCGCAGAAATAATTAGCGTCTTTGATTCATCCGGCAATCAATATTATCAGGTAGACTTTCTATCACAAGACGTAGTATACAAAGAGGTTACAAACACCGGAGACAATAACGACACCATACCAATGGTATTGCGACCATATTCTGTACCAAGAAGATTCACCCTCGAAACAGAAGGTGATTTATCTTTTCTACAATTTGGATTTGGAACGGAAGACGGCTCAAGCGACCTAAGTCCAGTTGAGCCTGGAAACGTTGTTCTTGATCTGCACGGAAAAGGATTTATTTCTGACCTCTCCTTTGATCCCTCAAAGCTCATTCACAGTGACAAGTTTGGCGTCTCACCATCAAACACAACCTTGACAGTGACCTATCGCGTTAATAACTCAGAGGATGTAAACGTATCTGCCGGCGAACTAAACAAAGTAAGAAACGCCGAATTCATTTTTAAAAGCGACACAGCCACCAGCGAGGCTAGCAAATCATCTGTTGAAAATTCCCTAGAAGTCTTCAACACTTCTCCAGTTAACGGAGACGCATCCAACCCCACGGTAGAAGAAATCAGAGTAAAAGCAAGAGATATGTTCGCAACTCAAAATAGAGCAGTAACTAGGAAAGATTTCGAAGCGCTATTATACTCAATGCCAGCAAAGTTTGGAAGAGTAAAGAGGTGCGCAGTTATAAGAGACGACCAGAGTTTCAAAAGAAACCTCAACGCATATGTGCTATCAGAGGATTCTGGAGGTAACCTAACGCCCGCAAACAGCACACTAAAAGAAAACATCAAAGAGTGGATTTCTCAATATAAGATGGTCAACGATACAATTGACATCTTAGACGGAAAGGTTATAAACATTGGCATTGAGTTTGAAATTGTGGCAGACACAGATATGAATAAGTTCGAGGTTTTAACCTCGTGCATCGAAACATTAACAAACAAGTACTCTGAACCACTATACTTTGGAGAGCCACTATACATCACTGAGATATACACGACCTTAAATAAGATAGTGGGCGTTGTCGATACGAAGTTCGTAAAGGTTGTATCAAAATCAGGAACAAACTATGCAGACGGCTTCTCACTAAACATATCACAGATTACTTCAGCAGACGGAAGATATATTGCAGCGCCAAAAAATGCAGCGTTTCAAATTAAAATTCCATCAAAAGACATTAAGGGAGCGGTTGTATAATGGCAATTAAAAGATATAAGGCTATAGCCGACACGACTATTACGAATGCCTTCGAAGGAAACCTAAGAGTCAGAGGCACGGACGCAAACATGGGAAACTCAGATATTCTTGAGGTTTTCTCTTTGTATGGAGCAGGCGGCACAACATCCCAAGAGCTAGAAAGAGTGTTGATGAAGTTTCCAATTGATGAAATCGCAGCAGACAGATTAGCCGAAGAAGTACCAGCACAAGGAAGTGTTAGCTTTTATCTTAAAGTATACAATGCTCCCCATGGACAAACTCTTCCCAGAAACTTAACACTATCTGCTAAGGAAGTAACAACGGCTTGGCAAGAAGGCATAGGTCTTGATATGGAAGAATACAAAGACAAGACCTATGGCAATGCAGGTGCAACCTGGCTATCCGCCTCAGACACTACTGCCTGGACTCGCATGGGCGGAGATTATGCTGCAACTGAATATAAGCAAACTTTGATAGACGGAACAGAAGACTTGGAAATAGACATTACTACCCTAGTCGAGAGTTGGCTAGCAACCCCTGCCAGCAATCACGGCATAGGGCTTCACTTAACAGCATCAGAAGAAGCATACTATTCGGGCTCATCCGCCGCAGACGGAGCAGAGGGCGAACTAAACAATTTAGCCGGCTCAACCTCAAATTACTATACCAAGAAGTTCTTTGCAAGATCATCAGAATTCTTTTTCAAACATCCAGCCATCGAAGCACGCTGGAATTCAAGAATTGGCGATGACAGAGGCAACTTCTATGCGAGCAGTTCTATGGTACCAGCCGCAGATAATCTAAACACTATTTACTTGTACAACATCTCACGCGGCCAATATGTGGATATCCCCAACTACGATACAGATCTGAATTTAAGATTGTATGAAACCCTTGGAGGATCCACCCTTGCAACCAGCCCCCAGCCGCCCACCATTAATAGAATATCATCCGGCGTCTATGCAGCATCTTTCGCGCTAGATACAACAGCAAGCGTAGTTTACGATGTCTGGTACAGCGGCGAAGGAGAAACGAGAGTCAACTTCCACACTGGCACAATCAATGTTAAAGCGTATGCTGGATCAACACATCAGCCAAATACAAAATATTATTGCAATATCACAAACTTGAAATCAGTTTATTCTACAGATGAGACCCCAAGGCTACAACTTTATGTACGACCAAAAGATTGGTCTCCAACTATTTATACAGTAGCAACTACGGAGATTGACGCAACAATAATCGACAAGGCTGCTTATAAGGTTTATAGAGTTGTGGATGACTTGGAAGTAATACCATACGGCACCGGAAGTAGCAACCACACGATTATGTCATATGATGAAAGGGGAAATCACTTTGATTTAGACATGAGTTTGTTACAACTCGACTATGCTTATGGTATTAAAGTCGCTTTCTACAATCCTTCTACCAAATCTTATGTTGAGCAATCACCAACTTGGAAATTTAGAGTAGAGGATTTAGATAGGAAATGAGCGTAAAAGAATTATTTAACTTAAACACAGCCAAGAAAGTAATAAAATCAGTAACTTCCGAAGAGATAGCGGAAAAAGCTGAGTCATTTGGTAATGTTAAAGAAACCATAAAAAACAAAGAAAGGTTCATTCCTCAAGTTGACTATTCAAAGCCAGCTAACTTTGCGCGCTTTGGATCCTCGGCTAAATATTATGAAGATACAATCAACAGGATCTTAGATTCATATCCCTACGATGGATCACTAAAAGAAAGACAAGAGTTCCTCAATAAATCAAGTTATTTAGATCTTTACATATTTGAGAAAGAATATCCTCGAACGAATGGATATGTGACGTTTGATGGCACTAGCTATATAGAGATTAAGGGTGGACCTCACACTGCACCTTCTAAGTATGACGCCAAAGGCATGCCCAAGAAGTTCGGAGAAGCAAATATTTATGATGTCGACAACAACAGAGATTCTAATCTCGAAATGGATTTTACAAAAGGGGTTTCTGTAGAGTTTTGGATGAAGAGAAGCAACACCGATCCAGCAACAGATTCAATTGTTTTTAAATTAGAAGAGCCTGACACAGATGGCGGTGGCTCGGATACATCAAGTGGATTATTTCAAGTTGTGTGCAAAAATAATTTAGTGTTTGACGTTACGCTTATGAGTGCAAGTACCACCCACACTTTCGAATTCACCACATTAGGCGTAACACCGGATGATTGGAATCACATAGCATTTACAGTGAAATCTGATTCAGCCACACACATAACAACGGCAAAACAATACTTAAATGGTAGCCTGGTGTCTTCCTCTATCACAAACTATATTTTTGGAAAGGTAGAAGCCCCACATAAAGCATATTTGGCATATTCTGATTTCATAGGCTCTTTAGACGAATTCCGCTTTTGGAAAACACAAAGAACTTCAGAAGATATCGGTCGCCACTGGTTTACTCAAGTCGGCGGAGGAACAAACACAGACTTGGCTAATACTGATCTCGGAGTATATTTTAAATTTAACGAAGGTATCACAGGAAACTCAGCAATTGATTCAACAATACTTGATTATTCTGGTAGATTTTCTAATGGCACTTGGGTCAACTATAATACCCCGTCTAATTTTAGGAGCACCGGTTCTGCCATAATTGAATCCTCTGCTTCGCTAGAAGAATATGAAGACCCAATCATTTATGAAGAACACCCAGATGTACAGGCTTTGAGTTTGTCTCTCAAGGAAAAGGGAGAATATCACGATATTAATAACAACTCTTCCCTTTACTATTCCTTACCAGATTGGCTGGTATCCGAGGATTCAAATGAGAATGGCCATCTAAAGAAGCTGACACAAATAATGTCAAGCTACTTAGACACGTCTTATTTACAAATTCAATCCTTAACTGATTTAAACGATTTAGATTATCCACAAGAAAATGAAAAGCCACTTCCGTTTTCCGGACGACTGCTGGAAAACAAGGGATTCATAGCTCCAGAGATTTTCGCCAACGCCGATGTTCTTTCAAAGATTCTAGACAGAGATGAGAAGGAAAACTTTGCCGAAGACTTGACGGAGGTTAAGAACCTTATTTATAAGAATATTTACAATAACTTAATATACATTTACAAAACAAAGGGAACTGAGAAATCATTTCGTAATTTAATGCGATGCTACGGGATCGACGAAAGCTTAATCAGACTAAACCTGTACGGAAACAACATTCAATATAATATTGATGGTGACAACTACACAGCACAAAGTGTAAAGAAAAACTATATTAACTTTAATCATCCGGACAACTTTGGAGCTACAATATATCAGGACAATTATATTGATTCTTCTGATAAATTTGTTTCCTCTTCGTTCACAATGGAGACGAGCGTCCTGTTCCCGAGAAAAATAAAAGAAACAGAATCAAATTATTTTAAAACAACTTTCCTCACCTCGTCCTTGTTTGGGCTAAGTGATCCAGGCGGTACCTTAGATATATCTGTTTATGCAATAAGGGACAAAGAAGAATCAAAAAATGTCAAGTTTAAGTTAATGAGTAGTTTATTAGGAATTTCCTTAGAAACAGACACTTATCTGGAGGTATATGATAATGAAAGGTGGAACTTTGCAATCAGAGTGAAGCCTGAGATCTATGCGTCTAGCCTCTATAATGCCGTCGACTCCACTAATAAATATATTTTAGAATTTTATGGCATTAATATGGACGCCGGAACTTTAAAAAATGAATTCAACTTAAGTAAAACCCTTGAAAGTGACGACGATTCCAAAAAGCTACTTACGGCTCCTCGCAGAATTTACGCTGGAGCACACAGGCAAGACTTTACGGGCACCCTGTTAAAGAGCACAGATGTTAAGATTTCCTCAGTGAAGTACTGGGGATCATATTTAGAAAACGAGGAATTACAATCACACCTAAGAGATCCTCAGAGTTATGGCAGAAACAGTCCCTACGATAACCAATATTTATATTTAGATACTCTAGATTATGACGATGACAGTGACGGTGCTACTCCCAATCGGAAAGTTCGGATTCCACAATCTGATACTCTTTTCCTAGATTGGGATTTCGGACAAGTTAGTTCATCTAACGCCACCGGCGAATTCACCTCAGAAGATATTTCCCACACTTCACCAGAAAACACAACCAAATATGGATGGTACAGCGCAGTATCTGAACTTGATTATGAAGCAAAGGGAAAATATTTTCCAACTAGTTCTAAAAACGTATCTGATTATAGATATATTTATTCTGCAAAACAAAACGGTCCCGAGCAATTGAAATATTCAGATACTGTAAAGATTCTCCAAGATGATAACATAGCTTTCAAAATTAGGAATCTTCCTCAAGAATTTTACTTTGCATTTGAAAAGAGCATGTATCAATCTATCAACGATGAAATGTTAAAAATGTTTTCAACAATAATCTCGTTCAACAATTTAATCGGAGAACCAGTATTGAAATATCGCGGAGAGTACAAACCATTGAACAAGCTAAGGCACATGTTCTTTGAGAGAGTAAATAATACTCCCGATCTAGACAAGTATATTGACTTCTATAGGTGGATAGATGATTCTCTAGGAGTCATGCTAATGCAACTAATACCAGCATCCGCAAACTTCTCAGAGGGCGTCAAAAACATGATAGAGAGCCATATTTTAGAAAGAAACAAGGTCGCAAGCAAATTTCCACTTCTTGAGAGGAAATTAGACGAAATTGAAGGCGCCACTTCAACAGCGATTAAATTCCGTGGCGAAACACCATTTTTTGGCTCCGGAGGTAGCGTAGACTAATGAAAGAAAGATTACCACCAGGCTCAGACACAGAATTAACCATTGAAAGTGGAAGCATCGAAAACATCACTCCAGATGATATCGGCAGAAATGCTCTAAAAAAGAAGGCAGCATTCTCATTAATTGATTCTAATGCCAATCCATCCATTACATATCGAACAGGCAAAGGCAAGTTCTTAGTTCCTTTTACAATATACTCTAGAGTAGGCTCCCTGTACTCAACTAGTCTCGGAGACTATGAGATAAACAACTATCATCACGACACCTACAACGCAAAGAAGAATGACTTTTCTGTACCACTCCAGGGCCCTTTCACAGAAAAGCTAGTAGGCGGCAGCGCACATCGTCATGTCGATCTATACACCGATGTTACTAATCGCCCCGAACCATGGAAACTTGAAACACTGACGGGCAAAGTAAAGTTTGTTGCGCAACCGCTCAACTTACCACAATCTGTTTACTATCGTGATCTTGTAGCAAAGAGTCCGATGAATATCAAGAACATAAAGTCGAATCCTCTTGGAAACTACAGCAAAGACTGGGAAGTCGTACAGACTATGGGTCGATACGAAAATAATGCCCAGTATGTGAAAGATGAGGGTTTTGATTTATCAATTGACTATATATCCTCCTCGTTCCCAGGAACACCCTTTAATGACACCGAGAGGGTTCTGAGGGGTAGGACCGAGCATGTGTTCGTGAATCGCTTCTCAGCGCCAGGAGACCCCTCTACGATGGGAAATGCAGATGGTGGCTGGGGATTAGACAGGTTCGCCGGTGAATTATCCCCGAACAACGATATGAATACTAGGAACCACGATGTCAGAAGTATATATCGCGATATCCTATCTTCACACGTTAATCAATTCGGCTATTTTTCAGCAACAAATGTAAAAGAAACAGCAGGATCGTCAGCAAACGCTTTAGATTACAGCGGCGTACACTCGCCATACCAAGCAAACAGAAATTCAGAATCACGCCCAATATCTGTCTCTCCCAATGATCCTTGTAAAATAACATATGACAACTATTATGTTCAGCACAACATACCGCGAAATGATTATAGATATGCTTGGGTAACAGCCTCAACAATTTCCGATCAATGTCGCACAGCTTCCGCAGATATGCAGTTTGTTTCATCAAGTGAGCAGCCCCAATCTCATCCTTGGCTACTTGGATACCAATATCCTTCCTGGAAACAGATCCGAGGATTTGAGAACCACGACGTTGTATATAATAGAAATAGAAATATCATAACATCAGACCAACTGCCGCTTCAATCGTTTCATGAAAGTCCCGTTATCTCAAAATATAAACCTCTGGTTCATAACCTCAAGATCAATTCTTATGAATTAGGAGAAGACGGAGAGCAAAAAGTAACAAACAAAGAAGTTTACATCGAGACTCCATACGGCAATAATCTAAATCACTTTTCTAATGATGAGCTTGACCGTGCAGCAGATTCTTATAGACTTCTGGAATATAGCACACAACCATACGATATCATAAAGAAGACATATTTAAATGACAGCACGAAAGATACGAACAATGCTGTAAACGATTTCATTTCCCTTTCATATTCAGAAGTAGTTTATCCCTCAGAGAAAAATCTTGTTGCCAAAAATGTAAACAGAAGAATATACTTTGAATGTAAGTTCTGGAAAGATTCGAGAGCAGATAGAAGTCTAGTTAATTCTTCAACAAACTCTCAGAATATCCAAAGCGGAACACTTGTCATACATTCAAGCTCTTTCGCAGGAGAGGGCACCGACGACGATATCACTTATCTAACTTGTTTCTCACAAAGTATGTGGCCACTTGATGCACGACTCAATTTTGCAACAGCAAATACTGCCCATGACTGGGCGAATACAGTTGCAACATCATCTACTAATACTTGTGGACATTCTGGAGCCTTCTATCCACATTATAACGGAGGAGAGGGAGAATTACAATCACCAGCACCTCAACTACACGGTTCAATGACAGTTGAAACTGTCCAGGGCATTCAGATCACAGTCAATCGACCCTTGTTCCCAGGAATTCAATACCACCGCCGCCAAACGCTGCCAATGTCGGCATCAACTATGGCATTTAGCGGTCATAATAGAGGGTTTGATATCTTGGGAGGATCCCAATCATCAACAAATGCTACGATACCTTCTACTAATATTTCAAGCATCTTTGGCGGAGATACTAAATGGGAAGCAGGATCTCAGGCAAATAAAAATCCATTTTACTACAAGGACTATGACCACTATATCTCGGAAGCAAAAGGAAAATCTAATGGATATTCTATTTTGCCAGAATTTAAAATATCAGATCATATGGAAAGGTATATAACGGAATTGAATGAAAATTTCCTATCTACGGACATCGACTTGTTTTCCATTACTGGATCTGGGATCTCCAACAGCGGACAAAATGACTTTTATAAGGTTTACAGTCATTCTGACTTTATGAAGCACTTTGAAGTTATAGAATCAGAGCATGATGCAAGCGAAATAACGCTAAAGTGCAAAGCAATGATGAAGTTTATTCCATATGACGGATTCTATCCGGCGAACAGAACGCTACAACTAGGAACACTATTCTCTCAATCATACGGAGATCATGTCTCAAACTATAATGACGTAGGTTCATATGTCCAAGGCAACAACCAACAATCCACAGGCACCGCCGATATAGACAATACTAAAGAAAATGTATGGAACACATATTTACAACCATTTATGAAGCCAGGAATTCTCTTTAATACGATTAAGTCCGGAGTTGCAGTTGATTATCCGATTTTTACTGGAAGCTTTAGCACGGTTGATTTAGACGGAACAATTGGCACGAACAATGATGTAATACCATATTCCGGATCATATATCGACGAACTGTTCTTTCATAGACGTATCCCCTTCGAAGCACTATTAAATCCAGAACTTTATATGAAAAATATGCCAATTGTTAATATGGAACCGCACCCATCAGCCAGCACAAACACAACTGCCTCTTGGGACGGTCAAGGAAATAACCTTTATAAGCTAGCTATGAACAACTTTTTGGCAGAAGTTCCGGAATTCTTTTTGCGCGGCACCGGAATGACAACCCTTGTTTCAAGTCCCGAGAGTCAGTTTAAGGAAGCACAGCTTGGCAAAACGTACTCTGCACTAGTTAAGTTAAAAAAATCAGTCAAAGATGAGGGTACCGCGTATGTAACCCTCGACACCGTTGGTTACGACGATCCTAAAGAATTCCAAAAAACCCCAGTCAGCATGACAACAAGCTCCATCGATTCACTAAATAAACCGATAGCTAATCCCATATCTTTTTCACCGGAAACTATAACAATGTATAGTCGCCCCTCCGCCTTTGGTCCTCCTTCTGCCGCCCAGATTATATCATCATCCGCCACCGGCATTGATACCAATGTCGTCTCAGTCGCAGATGGCGGATCTAATAACGGATTTAATATGCCCTTTACTCCCCCATATTATGATGGCCAGTCTTGGGCAATAATGTCCTTCACTCCAGCGGAAAGTAAGAAGCATTCTTTGGAAGAAATATTAGACAATTTAACTATCAAATATCTTAGAGCCTTAACCGGCAAACACGTCACATCCTTCTCCCTTGCTTCGGACAGGTCTCGGGTATTCCCTAACTTTTTTAATTCTCCAGCCAGCCTAATTATGGAGGTTACTAACATCCCAGGCGACTGCGATGAAAGCACTATAAATAATGCATCAATTTTAAGTTGGCTAGCCGATGGTGAAGCCGCCAACACCGACATCACAAATAAAATGGGATATGGTGGTCACGCCTATAGCTTGCTGTCCGGACCACAAACAGGTGCTGTTACGGTTACTAAATTTCAATCCATGGACCACCCACTGACTGTGTGTCCTTCTTCGTTGGATATTATAAATGAAAATGCAATGCAAATCAGCGCTTCTGTTAATTTAACTCAAACAGCAGAAATACCATCAACGGTCTACAGCGCCATCACTGGCGCCCCCATGAGCATCGATGCTGATCCAAATAAAAAAGTGAATGTGTGGGCAATACAAACTAAGTTTGAGACACCAATTTTAAATTTTATTGATTCGGATATGACACTACCCCAACAAGGACACGAATCTTGTGCAAGGGGGATGTGGCACCAATACGGCAGGGTTCCTATGAACAATGAGGGAATTTATCTAGATATTGGAGATATTCCCGAGAAACTGTTTGATACTTTGGGTTATGATACTGCCACAACCGGCTCTCTTGTAGATCTGGTCGGCTTTACTCCCGGTCAAAGAAAAATAGGTCAAGTAGCCGAAGCAAAAGAGATTAGCGAAGCAGTGGTAGCAGTGCCATTCATATATAAAAACAACGAAAAGAAGTTCTTCAAATTAGATAAAACAAAGGTCAGAGATTATGTAACAGAAGTAGAAAATAAAGTTGTTCCGGAAAAGAATTCGATATCCGACATGGTTAGTTCTATGAGTAATTATGTATTTCCCCCAACGATGGATTTTTACACCAATGAAGAGATCGACCCATTCGCAATGTACATTTTTGAATTTACACACACTCTTACACAAAAAGACTTAACAGATATTTGGCAGAACTTATCACCAGAAATAGGAACAAAGTTCGAGGAACAAGAGTCAACGATAAGCCACTCTCTACTAACGGAAGAACTTTTAACTGCCGAGAACATGAGGCAGGGAGACGTACGGTGGATGGTGTTCAAAGTTAAAAGGAGCGCCCAAAAAGATTATTTTAGTAAAATATATGGCTCAGATACGAAAGAAAGCCAGAAGTCATACCCCTCCCCTCGTATGAAAGAGTTAGAAGGCAAGAATATACATTCTAAGAAAAGCATTCCAGATTATAGTTACAACTGGCCCTATGATTTCTTCTCATTAGTCGAACTAGCCCAACTAGAACCAGAAATAGTATTCAAGGAGGAAGAAGAATAATGAAATTCATGAATAAAAAAGAACAAGTTATTGATTTTCAACTCACACAATATGGCAAAAGACGACTATCGCAAGGAAAGCTAAAGCCAGCCTACTATTCGTTTTTCGACGACAACATTCTGTATGATAGTCGCTATTTAGATCCGACCCCCGCCGGCGTCACCGTGCCCGTAGCTCGAATAGCAGAAGACCAAAATGATATTGAGGACAGAATTCAGAATTTAACTCCACAACTTGAAACCCAATACAACTTCCAGGGACTAGAGACTAGATACGAAGCTCAGTTGAAATTAATAGAGGATGACTATAAGATCGCCCACGGCGCCGAACTTGGAACCGATGAGCGCTCCGCTGCCAACGAGGTCAAGATAGCAACCTTCTCTTCCAACTTAGATAGACTATATTATTACAACAAATCTCTAGGAACAACAAGTCTAAATTCTACAAAAACTCCATCTTTTAAGATTGACTTCTTTAACTTAGAAACGATAACCGTTGATCAGCAACTAACAAAGACCACGGACGGCACACCCGCCAGTTCCACAACGAACATTCCACAAATTGATATAACAATAGCAAACAAGATAAAGACAACCCCAGGCGAAGAGGACGAGGTGATGGAAACAGACACTTTATTGGCTGAGTTTTTGGAAACAAATGTTAATTTTGATATAGAAAACTTTGAAATTGAGGTCTTTAAGAAGAAGGACGAATCTGGTGATTATGTTCCTTTGCTATTCAAAAAAGACATTAATCAAAGTTTGATAAAGAACGGCATCTTGATGGACAGAAACCCAAATGAACTAACTGCACCCGTCGATGAAAACTACGTGGAATATTATTTTAAAATAAACGTGGATTCTGAGATTCCTAATTCTGAAATACATCGACACGTCGGAGAAGAAAAGGTTCAAAACATTCTCACAGATGATCCCTCAAGGAAAATAGTTTATGGCGCCCCCTCTGTAAACTCGGTTTCTATATATTCCGGCGATGGGTCATTTCCTGATGACTTTTGTGAAGAAGAATAACCCACAAAACTATTTAATATAATAACGGAGATCACTGGGTGGTAACAAGAAGACAAATTTTAGAAGATATCGGTACTAAACTACCAGATATTAACTATAAGAAAATAACAATTAAGTCGTCCGGCAGTGACACTGCATTTGATTTAGATTTAGCAATGCTAGACATCGAAGGCTCCTCCGGACAAACAACTTGGTACAACTCTTCTTATATGAGAAATAGAATTAAGTACGTCGTCGTCGCAATAACTAATCAATCTGAAAAACAAAAGATCATCGCACGCAACATGTTCAGATATCTTTCTAAAAAAACAATAACTTCTGCCGACATGTCAGATTCAAGCGTTCTAGACTCTAGCGCAGACTGTCATGTTAAGATTCGTTCTGTTGAAAATAATAAAAAGAT
>Ga0208299_1001184_pt1 | contig 20202 bp, 23 predicted proteins | sample 15_taG_FD_184089 | JGI IMG/M metagenome (GOLD analysis project Ga0208299, IMG submission 184089) | Marine viral communities from the Subarctic Pacific Ocean - 15_ETSP_OMZ_AT15312 metaG (SPAdes) (version 2) | ecosystem: Environmental > Aquatic > Marine > Oceanic | place: Pacific Ocean | collected...
TTGAGCAAGAAGAGCCAGCTGAAGAAGAACAGTCCACCGAGGAGGAAGTAATCGAAGAAGAACCAGTCGAAGAAGAAGTAACTGAAGAAGAACAAATATCATTCTCAGGAGAGTGCGAACTTGGTGGAGATATTTATACTTTCCAGTCAATTTGTATTTACCCATTAGCTTGTCTTTCTCGTCATGTGGATAACTTTGAAGTTGTCCCCGAAACAGGATTCTGTGGGAAAATGTGTTTTGGTGATTCTAGCTGTCCAGAAGACACGCAGTGTGTTATGAACGGCGTCACTCCGGGCGTCGGATATTGCGAAAGATAGCACTCTAAAGAACGGTGTCTTGATTAGCCCCTTCACAGGGGCTTTTCTTTTGCTTAAAAAAGGGCATTTCCTGTGTTATAATGCTATTTACAACAGTATATCTTGACCTCGAGGAATCTATCATGAAAAAAACCGACATGCACACACTGATGAATAACTGGCGCAACGCCACACAAGTAGAAACAACTACCAGTGGAGACAGGGAATTAATGTCTGAGGGATTCATGCGCGACATGGGGAAAAGGATAGCTAATATTACCAAAGGCGTCGGGCAAACCATCACAGGCAAGCAAGCAACCAACCTCGGCGGCGAGGCTACTTTTGATATCGAGAAAAGAGATGCAAAGAAAAAAGAAGGAAAAGCAAAGACCCTCGCTACAATAGCAGAGACAGGATACGAACCTATTACAAAACTGTTCCATTCACTTGAGAAAATGCACTGGCCCAATTTAAGACCACCGAAAAAAGACGACAAGAAAAAAGACGACAAGAAAAAAGACAAAGCTGACGCAAAGGGGAAAGAGAGCTTTCCAAATGATAGTGATCGCATGTCCGAAGACTTAGAAGAAGTAAGTGGAGAGAAAGCAATACGACAAGAGGGATTCCAAGAAGGTGTCTCCATGATACAGAAAGTCTACGACCAGATCGTAGCAGAATTCAACCAATCTGAAAAGACAGAACAGGATGCACAGACAGCAAACCAGCGTATTGCAACTCTCCGTGATGTGCCTATCTATTTTATGGATTATGTCTTAGAAGATCGGGCCGCCTACTTTAATGAGGTCGCTCAAGGAGAAAAATCAGAAAATTATAAGGCCTTATATTCCGATAAGCTACCTATCACTCTGGCCCTCGCTTCTGTTGCACTGGGCGGCATCGGCATGACTCAGTTTGATGGTGAGGTAAAAGATGCTATCAAGGCAATGAAGAATGTGAAGTCCCTAGAGGGTGTCTCCGAAGAATTACCAAAAGCACTCGCTAAGGGTATTGACGTCCACTCCGGCGACGGATGGACTCAGGCAATGCAAAGAGCAACAAGCATCAATATGTCTCCTGACGCTCCTATTGGAAACCTGTTAGATCCAAAAGTGCAAGATATTTCTCAAGCCATGGAAGGTGCTTTCACAAACCCCGAAGGCGCGGAGACGATGGAACAGGTTTTTAAGCTCGCAGAAAAGAATCCTGACATGACTTTTGGAGATTTGTTTAAACAACAATCCGCACTAAGCGGCCGCGGAGATACAATTGGAGATTTACTTCCTATTAAGCCCGGTTCATTTTTTCAAAAACTGGCTAAGCCAGCTATTAAGATGGCTATTAACCAAGTAAAGAAGAAGGGCGGCAAGGCACTTGTAAAGAAAGCAGCTGCCGGTCTACTTGGCCCCGTGCTTGCTGGCTTAGGCATCGCCGGACTAGGCGGCGCAGCAGCCATGAAAGGGTTGAGAACAAAGGGTAAAAAATCCTCTAAGATGGCCACTCTGCAAGGACTTGTTGATAGCTTTGAAGATGTCAAAGTAGGTGAAGAAAAACAAGAAGAGCCAGAGAACACACAGACTCCACCAGAGAACACGCAGGACACTCCACCAGAGAACACGCAGGACACTCCACCAGAGAACACGCAGGACACTCCACCAGAGAACACGCAGGACACTCCACCAGAGAACACAGGCCCACAGACTAGAGGTAAGGCTCCAAAAAGAAAAGGCACACCAGCTGTACCAGTTTTCAAGCCAGGTCAGCGACCAGGAGCCGCAGGAGCAGCATCGTTACAGAAGGATCTCCCAAGAGAACTTCCTAACTGGGCCGCTCACTTTATAACAAAAGCAGTCGCAGGACAGATGAGAGCTTCGGGATTCACAGTTCAAGAGGGTTTTGTAACGAGCCTCGATGAATTTACATTACCATTCAGTAGCCAAGCTAAGATTGAAAAATTCTTAAAGTCGTTACCACCAGATACGCCGGAAGAAACAAAAGAAAAGGTGGCGCAAGCTGCAGAGAAATCTGCAGAGAAAGCAGCAAAGGGGAATCCCAATGATGCAGAAGAAGCAGCAGAGGTCGCCGCAGATCAGATAATTTCACAAGCAGCCGAACAGATACCTTCTGCCGACTCCGACGAAACGCCACCTCAACCAGTTCCCGGCGAGGAGGAAGCTTCTGAAGAAGAACCTCAACAATCCAGTGAGCCCTTTGAATTTAATATTTCTTGGATTCAAAAAGAACTCGCAGAGAAAAACAAAGAGATAGAAACAATTCTTCAAAAGAAGCACAAGACCTTAGATGGAAAGAACATCGCAAGGCTTAAGGCAATGTTAATTCCTAAGAGCGCCATGGGTCCAGCGATGAAGGCAATCTCTAGATTTGTTTTGGCTTATAACGCATCCATCTCCGGCCAAGCTCCAAGAGGTGTAGACGGTCTTGGTCCTGATCCGACTAAGACTCAGGGAAGAACAAAAATGGGAAGTATAAAGCCGAGACTTCCAGAATCAGTTCAGAAGCGTTGGAAACACCTCGCAGGAATTATTAAATAAAATCATGAAGCTTGATTTAACAAAGATAGCCACAGCACTTATCACAACTCTCGTGGTAGGTGTCATGACTTATCAGCTCACAACAATCCGCCAACTTGAAATCGACAATGAGATTACCAAGGTTCGATTAGAGCAGATTGAGAAGAAGCTAAAGAAGCGGAACAAGAAGAAACGATGACCCACTGCGTCAAACTTAAAGCATTACTTTAACTTTACAAGACTTGACGTATTACTTTAACTATGATAGAATAGTATCAACTTGAACCTCGTTCTGTAATTAAGCAGACGAATTAAAAGGAGAAAAACTATGAAAAAAGCACTATTAGCGACCGTTATGGCGTTTTTGGTAAGTAGCGTGAGTTATGCAGACGAATTACGTTTGGAAGCTTCCGCAACCGCTAAGCTTGGCGACAACACCCTCTCTGTTGAGGAACAAACTCGTCATGATCTAAACATTAGTGAGGGTATGGTTACAAAGGCTGCTCCCTATGAGCATACCGTGTTCGCTATCGGACGTGCCTTGGGCGACAACAATGCCGTTCAATTTCGTGTCCGAAACACAAACACTAATGGTACATCTGAAAACCGTTTGTCATTAGACTTAAACAGTAATGTATCATTGCCTTTAGGAATCGGTCTTGAGAATCGTTTACGTTTACAGTTAGACGAGACTGCCGATATTACTACAGTTACTGCTGGTGACTTGCGCCTTCGTGAGCAAATCTCACTTACTCGTAATGTTGCTTTACCTTTCGTAAGCGTGGACCTCGCCATCGGCGATGAAATCCATGTTGATGAAACAGGTATTAAAGAAAACCGAGTTAGCGCATCTGCGACTACCGACGTAACTGATAATATCACTGCAAGAGCAGAATACTTCCGTCAGATGATGACAGAAGGGGACGACGCAAACGTCGTAACAGTGTCTGCTGCGATCCGATTCTAAAAATAAAAAAATAGAATTAAGAAAGAGTCCCTTGTGGGCTCTTTTTTTTGACAAATAAATCTATATATGCTATAATCTTGACAGGAGGGCTAATATGAGTCTACTTTCACTAAACGAAACTTGCGAAATTAAACATTTAAAACCAATTGTATCTAAAGAGAGTCTAGAATGGCGTAATCTCCGCCGAGATACCTTTTGGCAAAACATTCCAGCTTGGAAAGATGTCGATGAAGAGACTTTTTTAAATTATAAATGGCAGGAAAAGAATGCCATCACGAACTCCAAGAAGCTTATTAAAGCAATTCAAGATATAGCATCACCAGAATTTATTAAAGATGTTGAAGAAGGTTTCAGCTCGGCTCCAATGGCGGTTAGGATTTCCCCTTATCTCCTTGGACTTATTGATTGGCAAAATCCATATGAAGACCCAATCAGACGCCAATTCCTCCCCTTGGGGTCGCAGCTGGAACCCGATCATCCGATGTTGACGTTAGATTCCCTCCACGAGCAAGCAGACGCCCCTGTGGACGGTTTAACGCACAGATACCCAGATAAGGTATTGTTTCTCGCCCTAGACACCTGTCCGGTCTACTGTCGATTTTGTACGCGTTCTTATGCTGTGGGCTTGGATACGGAAACTGTTGAAAAAGTTCAGCTCAAGGCCAACCACGACCGTTGGGACAAGGCCCTGCAATATATCAGGGGAAGAGAAGAAATAGAAGATGTCGTGATCAGCGGTGGTGATATGTATCGTCTAAAGGCAGATCAAGTTCGCGAACTTGGTAATGCTCTTTTAGATATTCCTCATATCCGTAGGTTCAGGTTTGCAACAAAGGGTCTTGCAATTCAGCCCATGAAAATATTAACAGATACGGACTGGACAGACGCAGTAACAGAGGTTGCCCAGCGTGGCCGAAAGATGCACAAAGAAGTGGTAATTCACACTCACTTCAATACGCCAAACGAGATAACAGGTATTTCTCAGGATGCAGTGAATCTTCTTTTTGAGAGAGGTATAACGGTCAGAAACCAGACAGTTTTGCAAGCAGGAGTAAACGACACCCCAGAACTCATGGGAGACTTAATTAAAAAATTAAGCTATATTAATGTGCAGCCTTATTATGTATATGTTCATGACTTGGTTAAAGGAACTGAAGATTTAAGAACGCCAGTTCAAACAGCAATTGACTTAGAAAAAGAAGTCCGCGGCTCAACTGCAGGTTTTAATATTCCCCTGTTTATTGTTGACACTATGGGCGGCGGCGGAAAAAGAGATGTACATAGTTTTGAATATTATAATAGAGAGACTGGAGTTTCTGTTTTCCGAGCGCCTGCAGTGAAGAGAGATCAATTCTTTACTTATCTTGATCCACTTAGGACACTCCCTGAAAACGTCCGAAAAGACTGGAGTGATCCGACAAAGCGGGAACAAATGTTAGATGAAGCCATCGCGGAAGCTAAAAAAACAACAAATAGTGCTTTTAATTAAATAAAAATTGTGTTAAAATGATCTCACGCTATTAGTTATAAACGCTCAACAAGGAGATCTATTATGCCAGACGTGTCCACCGCAACAATGACCAAAGAGGAAGCTTTAATTTATATTTCTAGATTAGATACAAACCAGATGGTAAAAATCACAGTACTGTCTAACGAAAATAAAAAAAGCAATAAGCAACTTCTGGTGGAAACCCGCGAATGGGATTATGGATGTTATAAGGACTAAAAATGAAGAAGTTAATTTTATTATTTTTACCGGTGCTTTTTGCATGCGGTACTGAAGAGGTGCAAGAAGAGACGTTTGCTGCTCACGAGATAACCATCAAGAGAACTGATGTTTGTAATAATCTAGACGCATCCGTGCGTGATGATTTAGATGAAATCGCATATGAAAAATTGTGCGGAACTGAAAAGTTATGTACTGACATCGAGACAGAAATTGTGTGTGACGGCGAGTGGTGTATTGTCCATCGTTCTTGCCGAGTGAAATAACTAAAACTTAACTGGCTTTAATTTGAACCCAAGCTGGCTCATCACCATCTTTTCAATTCTTACTCTCTCTTTACCGTCGCTGTGGCCCCAAATCCACTCGGCGGTGTTTTTCATTTCACTTATTGCTTCTTGGAGCATGAGAACTTTCTTGGAAAGCCACTCTGTTTCTTTCGCGGGATCTATATCTACTTTGATTCCAAGCTCGTATGCAATTTCGAGAAGCGCCATACCATCACCAATTTCTGCGGCACTTGCAGCCTCTTTATAGAGTTCTGTTAATACATCTGTTTCCTCTTCATCCATATCTCTGAGTTTGTCTGGGTGTGTCTTGAGTGCGATTTTTTTAAACAAATCTTTTAAATCTTTATCTTTAGGGAGAACATCTTCGTGTTCTACTCTGTTGGTTTCCCTTTCCTGCTCCTTTCGATTCTCTTCTGTATCAAAGTTTCTTTCTGACCTCGCCATTTCTTGAGCCTCTGACTCTTCAATTATTTTTGGCTCTCTGCCTGTTTCAAATCTGTCGTTAAAATCAAACATGCAATCTTCCAAAATCAGTTCTGATTCTATAAGCTCTGCATTTGACATTTGGAATTGAAGCCTCATTCTTTTTAGAGTTGCTTCATCTCTTTTCTTGCCTTTGGATTTTTTTGCTTTTCTTACCATGAGGATTACTCCTGTGGTAGGTTGTCTTTTATGAAAGATTTCATCCCATCGAATGGGATGGATAGGGTTATGTGATGAAATCTTGAATGAATTGCAAACACCATACCAACAAGTTTTCCTCGTCCATCAACAATGGGAGAACCGGAACTACCGGGATTCGCAGGTAGGGAATATATATCAGCATTGCTCTTTAAAAACCCGTCACCTTGTAAAACACCAGAAAAGAACCCTTCATAAAGTAACACTAGGTCTTCACCAAATATCCCTTGAGGCGCCGCCAGATTGTATACTTTTTCACCTATCCCTGGCGCGTAATTTGCAACGTATAACTTACGGACATTCAATCGTGGTCCTTCTAAAATACATGCATCCATCTTTTTACTTTTCGCAAAAACTCTTACAACGCTCGATTCCGCTTTTTGAGTATGCGCGTGAAAAATATTAGTCCAGCGCGGGTCAGCATCATCACAGAAATGTTTCGCAGTTAGAATATAGGACTTGTCTTTTTTGTGGCCAATAACGGCCCCAGAAGCCGTGGCCATCCCTACCATGTTTTTCTTCTCATCAGCTGTAAATATCATCTTTGTTAGACCGATGAAAGCGCGTCTTTTTTGATCTAATAAGTTTTTTGTAAACAAATTCGTAAAAGCGCAGCTTGATAAGAGTAAAGCTGCAGCCAATATGGTTGCATAGAGTGCCTTTTTCATAAAAGTAAGTATTACGACAAAGGAATAAAAGTAAAACTTTATTAATAAAACTATTTATTTACAGAAGACTTATATCTAGAAATGAAAGAAGATTCTTATGAAAAAGAGCATTTACGTCCTAGACACTAGCGTTTTTTTAACAAACGCAAACTCCGTCCATTCTTATGGTACAAACGATATCGTTGTTCCGATGAAAGTATTGGAGGAGATCGACAAACATAAAAAGCGCCAAGACTCAGTGGGATCTAACGCTAGAACCATCATTCGCATTTTTGACGATCTCAGAGCGATTGGCTCTCTATACGATGGAGTCCAGATTCAAGAGGGAAAAGGGATATTAACAGTAAGGCCGAGCGCAATCGATATTCAAGCTTATCTTCCTGATGATCTATCACCAGACGTTCCCGACAATAGGATCATAGCAACTGCAATGCAGGAAAGAGAGAAACATCCTGACTTCGATATCACTTTGGTTTCACGAGATGTTAACATGCGAGTTATTTGTGATTCACTTGGTTTACCAACGGAAGATTACAATCCAGACCAAGTGCTAGAATCTGGAGAAGAAGTCTATACAGGCTTTACAGAGTACGAGGTTGACGATGAGACTATTGATTTATTTTACTCCGGAGAAGAAATAGATTTTACGGAAGAACAGTTAAACACTTTTAACCCAAACCAATTCGTCATGTTGAAGTCAAACATTAATGAATCCAGAACGGCTCTGACCAGATTCACCGGCCCACACCAGCCTCTGAGGAAGATTATAAAACACCAGACGTCTTATGGAATCACGCCAAGAAACAAGGAACAAAACTTCGCAATGGATTTGTTGTTCGACAAATCAATCCCTGTCGTCAGTCTCATTGGTTCTGCTGGGACAGGCAAAACACTTTGTGCGTTGTCTGCAGGTCTTGAACAGGTATTAGGAACAGAGGAATATACGAGGTTGATCGTCTCGCGACCAATCCAACCTCTTGGTAAAGAGATTGGCTTCTTGCCGGGCACGATGGAAGAAAAGATGGCCCCATGGCTATCGCCAATCCAAGACAATCTTCAGTTCTTGATGGGTAATGATAAACTAATGCTGCAAGAGTATCTTGATAGAGGTATAATTGAGATGGAAGCTATCACTTATATACGAGGCCGCTCCATTTCTAAAGCTTTTATTATCATTGATGAAGCTCAAAATTTAACAAGACACGAATTAAAGACTATAATAACAAGGGTCGGTGAAGATTCTAAACTTATTTTGACGGGAGACATAGAACAAATCGATAACGTGTACGTCGACGAGACTTCAAACGGTCTTACATACGCTGTTGAAAAATTTAAAGAACATTCCCTCGCAGGACATGTGACTTTTAAAAAGGGTGAGAGAAGTGCCATTGCAACCTTGGCCGCAAAGATATTATGATTCCAATTAGAGAAAAAAGAGAATTCATGCTGTTCAGTAAAATTCCCGTAATGGTGCAAGACAGCCCAAATTACGACTTAGAGAAGGTAATTTCTTCACTAAAGAAGACAGTCCCAGTTTCACTGCTGTCCGACTTGGATTACGTCATCGTCGCAAATTCGAAATATTTAAAAGATAAAGAGTTAGACTCTGCATTCTTGGATGGGGTCATATATATGTCTCCAGACATCGAAAATACAGATGAAGCTATATTGACCATAGTTCACGAGATCGCCCACTCAGTTGAAGAGAACTTTCCGCAAGTTTATGAAGACCAAACAATAGAAACAGAATTCATTGGAAAGAGGGTAAAACTGTCGCAGATTTTAAAATCTCGAGACATCGATACCGCAGGGCAAGATTTTGTATCTGCAGAATATGAGGAAAAGTTTGATGATTTCCTCTATTTACAAGTTGGATACCCTCTTTTGAGAAATTTAACCTCGGGACTTTTTATGTCTCCCTATGCGATAACATCAGTAAGAGAATATTTTGCTGACGCATTTGAAGAGTACTTCTTGAGAGATCCGATGGCTGTCAAATTAATTGCGCCAGCGGTCTATTACAAGATTGAAGAACTCTTAGAGGCATTAGGAGAAAAATTTATATGAAAAAAGATATTTTAGTTAACGAAGACAAAACTGAGGTCACTTTATGCCTCTCTTTAACCCGCCGCATCATGGCTCGCGACCCTAGAATGACCATTACGACCAAAATGGCGCAAATAATGCTTGAAAACGACGACTTTAAGCTTGACAAATGTGTTGTATCTGATATAATAGATAATCATAAAGCTAATTCCAAGCACGAGGGAACATGGAAGTTTTCTCTGGCCAGCGAGTTACCCGCTACTTCCGACAAGCCGACTGAGACAGTAAAAGTCAAAACAACAGTCAAAAAGGCTTCTAATAAGAAAAATAAGAAGTAGTATAAAGAAAGAGAGAACAATTTGCCACATGTATCCTTTTCCGCAATAAAAGATTGGAAATTTTGTGCATACTACCATAAATTAACCCGTGTTGACAAGATTAGGGTTTTCGAAGGAAATATCTTTACTGCATTTGGTAAAGCAATTCACGACACTTGTGAAAGCATGCTGTTAAGTCGGGAATTAGAAAAAGAATTTGATGCAGGATCGTTCTTCGATAAGTGCCTCGCCAACGAAGCTAAGCAATTAAAAGAAGACGTAAGACCAACCGACAAAGATCTAGAACAATTCAGAACACAGGGTCATGAAATAATACCTCACATCATCCCAGCAATGGACGAATACTTTGGAGACTTCAAGTTAGTTTCTTCCGAAGAGGAAATTCATGAGAAGTTGTTTTACGATACTGACGACAACTTTACTTTTAAGGGTTACGTTGATTGTCTTGTTAAAACTCCCGATGGTAAATATCATGTTATCGATTGGAAGTCATGTAGTTGGGGTTGGGATATGCGGAAACGCGCTGACCCAATGGTGACATATCAGCTTACATATTACAAACACTTTTTGTCTGAAAAGCGATCCATCCCGAAGGAAGACATTGAAACTCACTTTGCGCTGTTGAAGAGAACAGGCAAAAAAGGTCGTGTTGAAATCTTCCGAGTTACGTCTGGAGAAAAAAAGACAAATAATGCCCTTAAACTTTTAGAACAGTCGGTTTATAATATAGATAGACAAAATTATGTTAAGAACAGACTCTCTTGTTCACGTTGCGATTTCAAGGGGACTGTTCACTGCCCATAGGTGAACTTATGAAGAAAAAGATTTTAACTTTATCCGACCATCCGCTTTCCCCAAGCGGTGTCGGCACACAAACAAAATATGTTATTGAAGCCCTGTTAAAGACTGGAAACTATCAAGTTGTGTCTTTAGCAGGAGCTATTAAACATGTAAACTACCAACCAGTAAAAACAGAACAGTATGGCGATGATTGGGTAATCCACCCAGTTAATGGTTATGGAACTCAAGATTTAGTTCGTTCTATTATTCGTACTGAGAAAATCGATATGGTCTGGATTATGACCGACCCGCGCTTTTGGGGTTGGATTTGGTCCATGGACGACGAGATTCGCGCAGTTTGCCCTCTCGTTTATTATCACGTTTGGGACAATTACCCATATCCAACTTTTAACCGAAAGCATTATTTATCCAACGATGCGATTGCAACAATCTCCAAAGTCACAGATGATATCGTCAAGACTGTTGCACCTGAAGTTGAAAGCTTTTATATTCCACACGCAGTAGATTCAGAAATATTCAAACCTCTTGAAGACGAAGAGATTCGGGATTATAAAAATAATACTTTAGCTCCGGCCGGAAACGACGAAAAGTTTATATTCTTCTGGAACAATAGAAACGCCCGAAGAAAACAAAGTGGTTCGTTAATTTTCTGGTTTAAGGAACTCTTAGAACGTGTCGGCACCGACAAGGCATGTTTGATTATGCACACCGACCCAAAAGACGTCCATGGCCAAGATTTGGCCAAGATTGTTGAAGAGGTTGGTTTGGTCAGCGGCGAGGTTATGTTTTCAACAAATAAATTCCCATCAGAAGAACTTGCCAAAATGTATAACATGGCAGACTGCACCATCAACGTATCCGACGCCGAAGGTTTCGGACTAGCCACATTGGAATCCCTTTCGTGTGGAACACCGATTATTGCAACATTGACCGGTGGGCTGCAAGAGCAAGTAACAGACGGAGAGCAATCTTTTGGCGTAGGTCTAACACCTGCGTCTAAAGCTATCATAGGCTCTCAGGATATCCCGTGGATCTATGAAGACCGTTTAGACGGCGAAGATGTTGTCAACGCCATGCAGTTGATGGTCGAGATGGACACAGACAAGCGCAAAGAACTCGGCGCTGCCGGCCGCAAACACGTTCAGGAAAACTACAATTTTAAAGACTTTAACGAAAGCTGGACTGATCTTGTTGAAAAGATTATGAAAGAACACGGTAGCTGGCAAGATAGAAAGAAATACCAGAACTGGACATTGGAGGAGATCTCATGAAAAAGAAAGTAATTGTAAAAGCACCCGCACTGTCTGCTTCCGGCTATGGAGAACATGCCCGTTTTGTTCTTCGCTCATTGAAGGCCAGAGAAGATTTGTTTGATATTTACCTCCACAACATCAATTGGGGAAAGACAAGTTGGATCTTCGACGACGATGAGGAGAGGAGATGGCTAGACCAGTTGATTAAGAAAACCGCAACATTTTTGGAAGCAACAAAAGGAAGTGTACCATTCGATATCTCCCTTCAAGTTACCATTCCTAATGAATTTGAAAAAATAGCAACAACTAACATCGGCGTTACTGCAGGTATTGAAACGAACAAGGTAGCACCACAGTGGCTTCAAAAGGTTAATGAGATGGATAAACTTGTTGTTGTATCAAACCATGCAAAATATGGATTCGAAAACACGAAATATCCACTAATGGATGATAAACAAAACCATGTTGCCGATTTGAAATGTGAAATTCCTGTTGAAGTTGTAGGATACCCAGTCCGAGAATTCGAAAAAGCTGATGTAGATTTTAATTTTGATACATCTTTTAATTTCCTTACCGTCGCTCTCTGGGGCCAAAGAAAAAACATGGTCAAGAACATCGAAAACTTTGTAGAAGAATTCATGGATGAAGAAGATGTTGGTTTAATATTAAAAACATCAATAACATCTGGCTCCACATATGACAAATTAGACATGAGAGTGGTGCTAGAGAATATCTTAAAGAAATATCCAGAGAGAAAATGTAAAGTATATCTTCTCCACGGAAGATTGGATGATTCCGAGATGTCTGCATTGTATCAGCACGAAAGCGTTAAATGCATGTTATCTGTCGCTCACGGCGAAGGCTTCGGACTGCCTCTGTTCGAGGCAGCTTGTGTAGGTCTTCCCATCGTCGCAACAGACTGGAGCGGCCAGACTGATTTCCTTTATGCCCCGCAGAAAGACAAAAAGGGCAAAGAGAGAATGAAAGGTCTTTTTGGAAAAATATCTTATGACTTGCTTCAGGTGCAACAAGAGTCAGTCTGGGAAGGTGTTATCGTCCCAGATTCTATGTGGGCATACCCAAAAGACAGTTCGGTAAAAGATAAAATGAGAGGTGTGTTTAAAAACTATCAACTCGCTGTTAACAAGGCAAAAAAATTAAAAACTCACGTTCAAACTGCATTTGCTTCGGACACCATGCATGAAAAGATGGCAGATGCTGCTTATCCAGAAGAAGAAAGAAAACTTCACGATGAGATAAACGATATGTTTGAAGAATTAAATCTGTAAAATGAAAAAGATCGTATTTGTATCAGATATGTTCGCGGAGAAATACGCCGGCGGTGCAGAGCTTACAACAGAGGCTCTAATCCAGTCATCTCAGCATGAGATTGAGAAGATCCAGAGTGCCGATTTGCAAAAGGCTCACATCACCGCGAATCCTGATACATTCTGGGTCTTCGGCAATTTCGGTGATATGCCTCCAGAGTTGCGACACCATTTTATAAAGAATGAGAAATACGCTGTTCTTGAGTATGATTATAAATTTTGCAAATTTAGAAACCCTTCTCTCCACGAGGCCGCAGGCGAAAGTGGCTGTGAGTGTGAGAAGAGCTTTTCTGGTAAACTAAACTCTTTATTCTTACATAAAGCAAAAGCAACATTCTGGATGTCTGAAGTCCAAAAGAACACGCATGCTGCAAAGTTCCCGTTTCTAGAGAAATCAAACAACATCGTTCTGAGTTCAATCTTTGGAGATGATGTCCTTGACAAGATCGCTACAATGGACACATCAAACAAGAACGAAAAGTGGATTATTTTAAATTCCCCGAGCCTAATCAAAAATGTTAAGGGAACTATAAGATTTGCAGAAGAACACAATCTTGAATATGAACTCGTTTGGCGATTAGAATACGACGAACTACTAAAGAAACTCGCATCATCAAGGGGCCTGTTATTCCTTCCAACTGGTGAAGACACTTGTCCCCGCCTCGTCATCGAGGCAAAACTCCTCGATTGTGAAATCATCATGAATGATAAAATACAACACAAGGACGAGGAATGGTTTCAAGAAAAGGAAACTATGATAGAATATCTCAGAGAAAGACCAACAGTCTTTTGGGAGGAAATAAAAAAACATGTCTAATATTCATTTTAAAGTAATCGTCCCACTTTACAACGTAGAGCAATGGGTATCTAATTGCATAAAATCAATCATGGTTCAGGATCATAGAGACTTCCAATGCATCATCGTCGACGACATGTCCACAGACAATAGTGCAGAAATTATCAGAGAATTGATTGCTGATGACGACCGTTTTGTGTTTATCGAAAACGAAGAGCGAAAGTTGGCTCTGAGAAACATATACGAAGCAATTGCCTTTTCTAGCCCGAGCGACGAAGATGTCATTGTCACCGTTGACGGAGACGATTGGCTTGCAACAAAATCCTCACTAAGCAGGGTAGCTACATACTATAAAGAGCGAAACGCACTTGTTACCCACGGCTCATACATCGAATACCCTTCAATGCAAAAAGGTACGTTTTCTCGGGACATACCGAAAGAGGTTGTAAGCCAAAATGCATTCCGTCAAGCTCCTTGGGTGTCTTCTCACTTGAGAACTTGGAAAGCATCCTTGTGGAAGAAAATAAAAAAAGAATCACTACTAGATGACAGTGGTGAATTTTATCCTATGACTTATGATATGGCTATCATGTTTCCTCTGCTGGAGATGTCTGGGGATCGAACATTCTTCATTCCAGAAGTTTTGTATTGTTACAATCGAGGCAACCCATTAAACGACGACAAAGTTAATCACGCCCTGCAATTGAGGATAGAACAAAAACTAAGAAACACCAAGCCATACGAGAGGTTGAACCTAAGCGCAGGAAATACAACAGTTAAACTAAAGGGTGGATTGGGAAATCAACTGTTCCAGATTGCAGCAGCAAAGTCCCTCGCTCTCAGAAAGGGCGGAGACTTAACTATTGATATGAATAACGTTGGTGGACCTCACGAACTATCTCACAATCGACCAGACTTTTATCTTAACAATATCTTTAGAAATGTAAAGGTGGAAGCAAAACCCTCCGATGTGATAATGTATGACGAGCCTCACTACCACTTTGCAGAGCTGCCAAAATGGGACAACGTTTGTTTGCATGGCTATTTCCAAAGTGAAAAATATTTTAAATCCCACGAATCAGAGATTAGGGAAATGTTTAAGGCAGACTCAAAAACAGAAGAACACCTGCAAAAGAAATATGGTGAGATCCTCTCATCTGGTAATACAGTCTCTCTTCACGTCCGTCGCGGCGATTATGTTGGAAAAGAAGAATTCCACCCACTTGTGAAGAAGTCATATTATGATCAAGCAGTCACTAAATACATAGGTTCAACTTTCCTAGTGTTCAGCGATGATATTTCTTGGTGCAGAGAAAATCTCATCAAAGGACCAAATTACGTTTTCATCGAAGGAAACAAAGACTATGAAGATTTATATTTAATGTCTAAGTGTGAACATAATATTATAGCAAATAGTAGTTTCAGTTGGTGGGCAGCGTGGCTAAACGAAAACGAAAACAAGACCGTGGTAGCCCCCGGCAACTGGTTCGGACCATCTTTATTACCCTCTCACAACCTTAAAGACCTTCTTCCATCAACTTGGAAAGTAATAGTGACAACATGAAAATAGGACTCCTGATTATCGCCACTGGAAAGTATGGGCGCTTTGTACGCCCTCTTCTCTCCTCAGCAAAGAAGCATTTTCTAAAAGATCATAAAGTAACTTATTATGTTTTCACTGACGATGTTTCTATCCTATCAGCACCTGATGAAAACATTATTCCTGTGTTCAAGGAACACAAGCCTTGGCCACACGCAACATTGTCTAGATACGAGACATTCCACAACAATTCAGAATTACTGAGCAAAGAGGAATATCTTTTTTACTGTGATGCAGATATGCGATTTGCTTCAACTGTTGGAGACGAGATTCTTGGCGACATGGTTGCCACGATACATCCTGGATTTCTAGGAAAAAGAGGAACTCCCGAAACTCGAAAAGAGAGTTTGGCTTGTGTCGCACCACTAGAAGAGATGACTTACTTTGCAGGAGGGTTCAACGGAGGAACTTCTGAGAACTTTTTACAAATGTCGAAGACCATCGCTAAAAACATCAATATAGATATGGAAAATGATATTATAGCCATATGGCACGACGAGTCTCATATGAATAGGTATTTTATTGATAATAATCCCACCAACATTTTAAGCCCTTCTTATTGTTATCCTGAGAGTTGTGATTTGCCTTATGAGGGGAAATTGTTGGCCCTTGATAAAAACCACGCAGAAATAAGGAGTGACCAATGATATCAGTACTTATGCCCATGTATAACACCGATCCTCTCCTGTTTGAGAGATCGATAGAGAATAGAGAAGATTAAATTTAAATTCCGCAATAATCAAGCTCGTATGGGACGTTTTTTTGATTTTGAGGGTAGATTAGGATAAGTTTTATATGTATGAGTATTTAAAAAACAAAAGCGTAGCGTTAGTAGGGCCAGCAAGGTCTTTAAAGAATTCGGGGAAAGGAGAGTATATTGATTCACACGATTTCGTTGTGAGGCTGAACCACGCTAAAACTGATTTTGCAGAGGACACGGGCCTAAGAACAGACATCGTATATTACAATGGAAGCCCACATCATTATGAATCCTCGAAAATTAACTACTTGGTGTGTTCATATCCGACTACTGAGTGGTTTTACAATGAAAGGTGTTTGCCAAATGTAAATTATTACAGCAAAATATTTAAGCACAGAACAGTAGACCATCACTTATATGATGATCTTAAGGTAAGTCTAGATAAAGGTCGAAAAATTAGACCAAATACTGGCCTTGTTGCTATAGTAGATTTGTTACAAAGTGATTTGCAAAAGCTCTATATTACAGGAATTGACTTTCACAGAACTCCCTATGTGAGTTCTTATCCTGTTTATGGTCAGATGCCATTGTCTGAGGTTATCAAGGAGTTCAATAGAGGAGATCAGGGCGACTACCATGATACAGATGCACAATTTGAATATTTTAAAAATGAAATTCTTAAAGATAAAAGGGTGGAGTTGAGTGATTTCCTTGGAGGGTGTGTATAATGACCATCGAAGATGAATTAAAGAAAATAATGAACAATGGCGCCGTCGGCATAAAGCAGTCGTTCGAAGATGAGGGGGCCTTGTTGGATGATGTTGTTAAGATGAGAAGCCTGTGTAGTTCAGCAGGCGCCTTTCTGAGTGTAAAAATCGGAGGCTGCGAGGCAATTAGTGACATAGATAGCTGTTTATTAATCGGCGCCGACGGAATCGTAGCACCAATGATTGAGTCAGAATTCGCCTTGCAGAAATTTGGGGAGTCTATTATTTCAAATATTCATATTCAAAAAAGAAAAAACATAAAGTTTTATATCAACATCGAAACCAAAACCGCATATGAAAATTTAGATGATATACTAAGCTCCCCTTCTTCTAAGTTGCTGACGGGCATTGTGGTCGGTCGCTCTGACCTAGCTAAATCTTTTGGTTATGATAAAGAAGGAACTCAGTCACCAGAAATTTGTGCTGTTGTGATTGACATTTTGAAGCGATCTAAAAAATACGACTTCAGGACTTTAATGGGTGGAAATATTGGTAGTTCTAGTGTTGGCTTCATTAAGGAGTTGTATGCAAGCAAGCTCTTAAACAACGTTGAAACACGAAATGTGATTATTGACTTAGATGAGGTATCAGCCGATAATTTGGATAATTTAATAAAAAGCGCCATCCTCTTCGAATCGAACTGGTTAGAATATAAGGCCAATTATTATAATAAAATCGGCCGCAAATATACCAACAGGTCTAAAACTATATTGGATAGGATGTTATGAACAATAGGTTTGAGAAACTACAGGAACTGTTTAGAGATCAAAAATATTTTAAAATGATCTGCGGCGCCGGCAACGAAAATCTGGAAGAAGTAAGGAGGCTCGCGACAATTTACACATTGGCAGGCGCCACAGGCTTGGATATTTCGGCCACTCCTAGTGTCGTCACTGCCTGTGTAGACGGAATCAACAGAGCATTCGATTTATCTCAAAAGGTGGGAGTAGATATTAAAATACAACCATATATAATGGTAAGTGTTGGAATGCCGGGAGATCACCATGTCCGAAAGGCGACAATAGATCCAGATGCCTGTATTAAGTGTGGACTCTGTGTAAGTCCAGTTTGTCCCACGGATGCAATATTGCCGATTGTGATTGGTCTTGAGGCTGCAAACGTTATCGAGAGCAAGTGCATTGGGTGTGGAAGCTGCAGCGCAATATGCCCGAAACCACATATAATCTCTTATGCCCATAGTGAGAAGAATCTATTGGATGTCCTTCCAGAGTGCCTACATGCCGGCGCCGAAAATATCGAACTTCATGCTGCCATCGCCGAAGACGAAGTTATTATAAAGGAGTGGGAAATAATAAATAAAGTTAATCCACATGGTCATAATTCTATGTGCTTGGATAGACTACATTTAGGAAACTTTATGTTAGAAAATAGAATAAAAATGGCCAAAGAGATATCCCAAAACAGAACCATCATACAAGCAGATGGTTATCCAATGTCTGGCGGCGAAGATAACTATAATACCACGCTCCAAGCGGTTTCTACGGCAGATGTGATAAACAAAGCGTTTAATATGAGGTTAAACAAGAAAACCAAAAAGATGGAGTATAAACGAAACCCAGAAATAAATATAGTTCTTTCAGGAGGTACAAATTCCTTATCAGCTGAACTTTCTAAACAGTGCGACGTCGGCTTTCATGGTATTGCTGTAGGAACATTTGCTAGGAATTTAATATATGAAAATATTAAAGAGAAGTATGATTATGATAATATATCTTTTTATAAAGACTTAAAAAATATTAAAAATGCTGTTAACATAGCTAGGGCACTCATCACGAGAAACATCGGAGAAACGAATTGAGAAATAAGAAAATGACATTTGCCATTGATTTTGATGGCTGTTTGGTTGAATATAAATTTCCAGGCATTGGTAAACCATCACTCGACCAAAGAGAATTAATAAATATGTTGATTAAACTAAAAGCGAGCGGCCACAGATTAATTCTTTGGACGTGCAGAGGAGAGCCACTCTTGCAAGATGCAATTGATTGGTGTTCCTCTATCGGACTGGAATTCGATGATATCAATGTTAATCCATTTTTTGAAAAAAAATCTGGCCCAAGCCCAAAGATTGTGGCTGATTATTATATTGACGACAGGGCTCTTGAATTTAAGAGCGCCCGGTCGAGAAAAAGAACGATAAAGTTTTTAGAGGGGTTTTTGGATGAATAGAGAAAAAATCACAGCTGTAGTTCCGGTTCGGGCAGGTTCGCAGAGAATAAAAAATAAGAACTTCAAACCCTTTGCGAAAAGTAACCTATTGAGAGTGAAGCTCGATATTTTAAAGGAGTTGGATGCCATAGATGAGATTGTTGTAAGCACTGACTCAAAAGTGGCTTTAGAAATTGCAGATGAATACGGCGTTAGTAAACACATTAGAGAAGAATACTATGCTAGTTCAGAGTGCAATAATAGTGAATTCTTCCAAAATATGGGAGAAAATATTGATTCTGACTATATTGTTTATAGCCCTTGTACGGCACCCCTAATTAAATTGAGTACATACTATGATTTTATTAGTAGATTTAGAAACGCAAAAGATAGGTGCGACAGCTTTGCTACCGTAACTGACATTAAGCAACATTTGTGGCTTGATGGGAAGCCATTGAATTATGATCCGTCTGACTCTCCCAACACACAAGACTTGCCGAACATAGTTAGTCTAACTTACGGCATATCAATAATTTCAAGAGAAGATATGATCAAATATAGAAATGTAGTTGGCCAACGGCCAATGTTTTATAGATTAGGCGATTTTGAAGCAATAGACATTGATGATCCTATTAACTTTGAGTTTGCAGAATATATATATAATAAAGAAAGAGAAGGTTGTGATGAATGAAATCTATCAAGGCGAAAGAAGTAAAAACTTATATTTGCCCACTGGGTATCGGGTTGGCAGGTATGAAATAAGGGAGGTTCCGTTGGAAAATCTTCTTTGTATGATGTGGGGTTCCCACCACAAACACAAAATAAGGGAAACTCCTCACTATAGATACGCAAAAGGAAATCCATCTTCCCTGCAGGAATATTTTTTGTCATGTCGTGGCCAAACATGGGCCAGGAAAGGAACACCTCACGAAAACATGACAGTAGAGGAGTTGTGTGGCATGTTTAATGAACTCTTGGACTCTGATAAGAAATATTTGGAACCCCCCTATGATGATCGTTATATTATAGTAAATGGTAGAGATTGGACGCTCATCGACGGTGTAAGGCGCACTTGCACATTATTAGCTAATGGAATTGAAACTGCCCCAGTTGCATGGGTTTATTAAAAAAATAAAAAGGAGAATAATATGAAATTATCAGATCAAGCAATGGGATCATTAATGATGGTCTTACAAAAATGTTTAATGGAACAGAGTGACATCGTTCCTATGTTGAAGGAGTTAGACTTTG
>Ga0208299_1001185_pt1 | contig 20195 bp, 17 predicted proteins | sample 15_taG_FD_184089 | JGI IMG/M metagenome (GOLD analysis project Ga0208299, IMG submission 184089) | Marine viral communities from the Subarctic Pacific Ocean - 15_ETSP_OMZ_AT15312 metaG (SPAdes) (version 2) | ecosystem: Environmental > Aquatic > Marine > Oceanic | place: Pacific Ocean | collected...
TGATGGTGACAACTCTATCTTAGACTTAGTATTAGAGAATAACCCTGACAAACTCGAAGCTAAGTACAGCAACCTAGTGCCAATCATGGCAAAAGCAATCCAAGAACTCTCGGCAGAAGTCGAGCAATTAAAACAACAATTAAACAATAACAACGAGGAATAAAAAATGGCACAGACAGTAACAGAAGTCTTAACAGCAGCCACAGACAGCGTAACTTTAATCAATGATATCAATGACAACGGCATCGAAGACATGGATCAAGCCGATATCAATGAAACAGTACAGCGTAATGTGGACCACATAGAAATTATTTTAGAATATGCACCTGTTGATTCAGACGATGACACACCTGACGTTAAAGGCTCTAGTGATAGCAAAACAGCTTACACAAGCGCAGTGACCACTGGTAAAGCGTACATTGCAGCAAACTAATAGCTGTGGAGCTTTCAAGCTACATAATTTGGAATGTGGTGTTGACTCTTGTAGTCGCACCTGTACTGTATGGTATACGCAATAATGCTACAGAGCTTAAAAGGCTTGACATCCTTATCAACAAAACTCGTGAAGAGATGGCTAAAGAATATGTGTCAAGAGATACATTTGAATATGACATGGGAAAGGTTATGAAAGTATTGGAAAAATTAGAAGTAAAACTAGATAGGCTTTTTGAACAGGAAGGAAAGTAAACAATGGCAAGAAAAAGAAATATTAAGAAACGACAGGATTATCGACAAGGCGGTAGAGTTGCTTTGGCTAGAGGTGGTGGTCGTAAAGAGAAACGTAATAATTCTGCAATGGAACAGGAAGTTCAAGCAGAAAAAGATTTGCAAAAAGAAGCAAAAAATAAAGGTATTAAATTAGAGACTTCTCCTATGGTATCTACTCCCGCAAATAAAGGTAAAGGAGGTCCTGGAAGACCTAGAACACCTAGAACACCTAGAACACCTACACCAACACCTACACCTACACCTACACCTACACCTACACCTACACCAACGCCTACACCTACACCTACACCAACGCCAACGCCTACGCCTACGCCAACGCCAACGCCAACGCCAACGCCAACGCCTGTACCTACAATACCAACAGGACCAGATCCAAGAGATCCTATACCTATTCCAGAAAGCACAGGAGACAATACTCCACAATATACAGATCGTACAGACGAACAAGCACGAGCAACCAGAGAATTTGTACAACAAGCAGCAGAAGGAAAACTTCCTGCAAATGCTATTATGTCTGAAACAGCAGTTACAGATCCTACTATAAAATTTGCTAAAGACGATATTCCTCAAATGACAGATACTGGAACTGCTGAAGCATCTACTGCAAAAATGCTACCTAAAGGTTTTAGTTTTACTCCTCCTGAAGGATTAAATACAGATGCTATAAGAAAACCTCCAAAAGGAAAAAGATATATTTATGGTCCTGATGGTCAAACTCAACTAGTCGATGCAGATGCAACTTTTGTAGAAGGAGAAGCAGTTACAGAAGGAACAGCATCAGATGATGTTGAAGCTAGAGAAGCAGGTCCTTCAGGTTATAATGCTTTTATAAACGAACAAAGTCCAGAAGTACAAGAAGCAATTGGTAGTTTATCAGACGATGCAATAGCAAGAGTAAAAGAAGTTGCTGGTAGAGATCCTGCAACAGCTGCTAGAATTACTGATTCTATTATGAATGCAGCAAAAGCTAAAAATGCAGATGCTGTTATTAGTGCAGGCGCTTTTGCTCCTGAAGTTACAGGTATAGGTGGAAACGTATCTGAAACACCTGATGCAGAATTAAAATCTAGAACAGCTATTACAGGAAATGAAGCCACAAGTACAGAAGCACAAATCGTAGGTACAGTCGGTTATGAAGCTGCTCAACAAAGAGCAGTAACAGGTGAGGCAGCCAAAGGTGCTGCAGCCGATATGCTTGCAGAAACAGCAAACTTACCTCCAGAGATAAGTGCATCAATTGTAGAAGATCCTGCAACTGTTGAAGCACAGATAGATACTCAACCTGTAGAAGTTCAAGCTGCAGTCGCTGCATTACCTACAGAAGCTTTGGTTTCTTCACAAATGGAAAACCTTTTAGGAGGTATGGAAAATGGTGAAACTCCTTTATGGGCTAAACCTGCTGTAGATGCAGTTAATCAAATGATGGTTCAAAGAGGTTTAAGTGTTTCAAGTGTTGGAAGAGATGCATTGTTTAATGCAATTATAACACAAGCAATGCCTATGGCTCAAAGCAATGCACAGGCTTTACAGGCTAGAGCAGCTCAGAACTTATCAAATGAACAACAAGCTAATTTAGAACAGTCTCGTCAAGATATGCAAAGACGTATGGCAAACTTGTCTAATCGTCAAACTTCTGCTAGTCAAACTGCACAGATGGCTCAACAGATGGCCACAATGCAAAGTCAATTTAGACAAGATGCTACAATGACTACTGCACAACAGCAACAACAAACAAGAATGCAAAACTTGCAGAATGAACAACAAGCTGCTGTATTACGTTCTCAGAATCAACAAGCCATTGCTGCACAAGAATTAGGAAACGAGCAACAAATAAATCTAACAGAATTACAGATTGATGCTGCTAGAGCAGGTGCTGATCAGTCTGCAGAAAATCAAAAACGTATGTTAGAAATGCAAACTGCAGCAGATTTCTTATCTAAGAACGCAGGCTTTAAACAGCAAATGCAAATTGCAAATTTGTCAAACGATCAACAAATGAGGTTGGCAAATCTTTCTGCTCTTAATCAAGCATCATCTGAAAACCTAAGTGTAGAACAACAGACAGAACTTGCAAATCTTAATAAGACAATGCAAATGAATATTAAGAATGGTGAGTTAGCAAATGCAATGGGTGTTGCTCAATTAAATGTTGATCAACAGCGAGCCATGCAAAATGCTAACATGGTTGCTAACATGGACATGACTAAGTTTACTGCAGAGCAACAAGTAGAATTAGCCAACAGTAAATTTATGCAGACAGTCTCTATTCAAAATATGAATGCTGAACAACAATCTATTATGCAAAATGCAACAGCTTTGGCACAACTTGATTTAGCTACAGTCGATCAAAGAACTAAACTTGCAGTTAGTAATGCTCAAAACTTTTTACAAATGGATATGGCAAACTTGTCAAACGAGCAACAAGCCAACATGCTTAGAGCGCAACAAGATCAACAAAGATTGTTAAGTAATCAAAGTGCTGAAAATGCATCTAGACAGTTTAATGCTACTAACGAGCAACAAGCTGATCAGTTTATGTCAAACCTAGCTGCTCAAGTAGATTTAAACAATGCTTCAAGAAACGATGCAATGGAAACTTTTAATGCAACACAGGCTAATCAAGCTGAAGCAAGACGAATGGCAACAGAAGCTGATCTTTCTAAATTAAATGCTCAGTTAGAAACACAAGTTTCACAGTTTAACGACCAACAAGATTTTCAAAGAGATCAGTGGAATAAAGCAAACGAAACTGCAATTATGCAATCCAATGTAAAATGGAGAAGGCAAGCAAACACAATAAATACTGCTGCTCAGAACGAAACCAATAGATTTAATGCTGGAAATGCTTTTAATTTAAGTAACCAAGCAATGACTTTTATGTGGCAAGAAATGAGAGATCAAGCCAGTTATGTATTCCAAGCAGAACAAAATGAAGCTCAAAGACAGGCTGGATTGTTTAATACTGTACTTGGACAAGAAGCATTAATTACTGAAAACAGTACGTTACAGAATAAATATAAAACATTAATTGATCAGGTTTCTGGTTGGTTTGATGATTAATTAAAAACAGAGGATATAGAATGTTAAAAAAAGCACTTAGAAAAATTGGTGGAGCAGTGAAGAAAGTTGCTCGTGTTGTTGCAAAACCCTTTAAAAAAGCTATGGGTTTTATTGGAAGACTTGGATGGGTTGGAACACTTGCAATGATGTTTGCTATGCCTTATCTTTCTAGTTTTTGGGGAAGTATGACGGAAGGTTTTTCTGCTTTTGTTGGAGGAACAGGTGCAAAAGTAGGAGCATTTGCTTCAGGAACAGGACAAGCAACAGGATTATTTGCAGGTAATGCAGCCAGTAAAGCATTAGGCTATACTTTAAAAAGTTTTCAAGTTGCAGCTTCTGGAATTTCAAAAGCCTATAAATCTTTAACTGACTTGGTAACAGGCGCTATAGATGGTGTTACAGGTGGAGGATTAACTAAATTTGATGAGTTTGTTAGTGATCGTTTTAACGAAGCAAGAAATGCAATGGGATTTAAAACTTCTGAAGGATGGACTCCGAAAAATACTACTACAGATCCAGTTATAGATGTAGAGGCAAATGTTAAAAATGGAGAAGTTAAAGCTATTGAATCAGTTGATACTAAAAAAGACTTGCAATCTTCTGTTAATGTAGATGCTGAAGTATTAACAGAGCAATCTTTAGAGAAGTCAGGTATAGGTAATCTTGAAGACACAACAAACGAGGATCTTTTAAGAACAGAAAGAAGTCTTTTAGATTCTGAATCAAGTGTTGCACGTCAATCAGGTGATTATGCTGATTTAGGAACAATGACTATTACAGGAAATCGTGAACAACTTTTAGCAGATTTAGATGCTGGAGTAGGAAGTAATTTTATTGATACAGACCAGCTAACTAAAGATACTTTTAATGTAGATACTTCAAGATTTTCAACACTACCGCCTGTTGAAGAAAAACTATCTTTAATGGGTAGAGCAAGACAAGCAGGCAGTGAACTGTGGAGAGGTAAGTACGAACCACAACCTATATATGCAAAAAACCAAGATGGTTCTTATGTTGTAGATGCTAAAGGTAATCTTGCTCCTCCGATAGGTCAAAAAGATGTATTTCAACCTGGAGTTCAAGACTTAATAAGAAACCCTGAAAAAATAGCTAAAAAAGGTATTGAGTATGGAGTTGATTCTGCTAGAGATTTTTTAGATCCTCAAAGAGTTATTCAAAAAGAAATAGATGATATAACTGGTTTAAACCCACAAGCACAAATAACTTATGTACAAAACACTAGAGTAACTCCTTCTATAGCTCCTTTAGATAACAGTCGTGCTATACTACCTGAACTTCCTATAACTTTTACTGCAGTAAATCAGATGAACCAAGTTAATAACGGTAAGTGGTATACAGATCCTTCTCGTCTGATACAAGAAGATGATGATTATGCAGCACCTGGATATGTATAATAATAACAGAGTATATAATTTATGGAAAATTTAAAAACAAACATGCAACCAACTTTTGAAGGCCCTGTTCCTGGACAGTCTTTAACAAACAATCCAGATAATACATTGCCTTTTGAACAAACACCTAAAGTGTCTACTTTATCTGATGGAATAAATATTTTATTTTTAAAGCTTACAGAAGAAGGAAGATTACAGCCTTTGTTAGAATCTATAGAAGCTAAAATTCCTATTACTGATTTAGTTCATTATATATTGTTTGAGGGTTTTAGAAAAGGAACTTGGAATCCTGATTTAATGTTGTTGTTGGCTGAACCTGCAGTTTATATGTTAATTGCTTTTGCAGAAAGAGCAAGTATTGATTATGTTTTATATGCAGGCGAAGAAGAAGAAGAAGAAGAAAGTGAATTAACCGAAGAAGAAAGAATTGAAATTAACAGAAAATTTTCTGAAATCATACAAGATAAAATAAAAGGCGGTAAAAAAGTTACTTCATTGCCTGCTGAAATACAAGAAAGACTAGAAGAATTTAAAATGCCAGAAGAGTTTGAAGAACAAAGCCTTATGGCAAAAACAGAGGAGACTATATAAATGGCTACTAGATGGCAAGGAATGGGTTCAAAAGAAGCTGCAGGTTATGCAACTGAAAGAAAAGACTATATGGATTCTTCTTTTAAAGCAGGAAAAAAACAAGGAAAAGATACAATAAAAGAATTGTTTAAGTTAGGCATTCTAAAAAAAGGTTTTGACAGTTGGTTAGATGCTGGTACTACAGGTTTAATGAATGAAACTATAAATAGAACTCTTGATGATAGTAGAAGCATTAATACTGTGTTGGATCAAATGAATCCTTTTATAACCAATCTTACAGGTTTTGAAAATGACCAACAAAAAATAATAGATGCAGGTTATAATGTTAATAATGATGACGATTTAGTAGCTTACTATTGGACAAAAGCATCTGGTGATATGGGTACAGAATTTGCAAACCGTTATAAAATGATTCCTAAAGAATCAGATATAAAAGTAAAAAAAGGAATGTTAAATGATTTTGTTAATAAAGTTCAAGATAAAGCAATAAAAGAAAAAGCAGAAAAAGGACTTAAATATTATACAGATAGAAAAAATTTATTTAGAAGTTTTGAAGATCCTGACTCTGGAATGCCTCTTACTACGTCAAGGATACAAGAAACCGTAGCATTATTACGGAATCAAATAACAGCTTCTACTGATAAAAATCTTCAACAAGGACAATATGTTAATCCACAAGGTTTTGATTCTGTTCTTTATAGAATGGGTATAACAGACGGTGATCTTAGAAAAAATGTTATACAAGGTGTAAAAGACGAAACCATAGAAGATTCTCTTAAAAGAAGACTTGATTTTAAAATTAGAGGCACAGCAGTAGACGAAGATTTTGAAAGATTAGCAAACAGTATTCTTACAAATTGGGAACGAAACTCACATTTAATATCTCCTGATGTAAAAGATAAGATATTAACAGATATAGCAATTGAAAATAATCCTAATGCTGATCCTACTACTACTACTGAAGATGTAACAAATGCTAAAAAGAATCTTAATGTTGTTGAAACAATGATAGGAGATTTTCCAGAGCGTTTACCAAATTTAGGTATATATCTTGAATATGCAGACGATGCAAAGCCACTGTCTGCTGAAGAGAGAAAAGCTTCGATTCTTTCTCAAATGGATGAATTAGGAAGATTACAAATAGCATTAGATTCAGAGGCAATCTCGTATGATGAATATATACTTGCCTATAATGATGTTATTTATGATAAGATAGGACTATATACTTTTAAAGAAGCTTTTAACGATATAGGCGATAAGAATATAGCAATGCTACAAGATCAGTTTCTTGGACAAGTAAGCGCATCAGGTTGGGATACATTAACAGAACAACAACAAGAGTTTATGTCAATATTATATCCTAATGCTTTTCAAAATGGAAAAATAAAAACAGGATCAGCAAGATCAAAAATTGGTAACAATACTCCGAATACAACAACTACAGATTTTATAGAAAATACAGAAGAACTTTTAACAAACGAACTAAATGTTCTTACTAGAAATTTTGATGGTTCTATACCTCTTTCTGAAGTTGTAAATACTGAAGCAGATAAACGCATTGAAAATGGTGAATTAAGACAAAGCGACAAAGAGGCTTGGATGTCTCAGAGAACACAATTTCTACAAACAGAAATTTTAAGCGGAGGATTTGAAAATCAACTACAAATAATGAAATCAGCATTAGCAGGAGATCCAGCAGCCAGAAAACAAATGGCCGTGATTCAAGCTCAAATTCAACAGCAATATTATGATGCTGGTTATTACGATCAAATTGCAGTTAGAAATATGTCTTTAGCTGATACACTTGCTTCTTTTTATGGTATAAAAGGTGAGCCAGGTATTTTTGGACAACCTAATAGAGTTGCACAAGGTATAAGAACACCAAGAATGCAAGTAGGAAGAGGATCTAAATGGGCTGAGTTATTGAATGTAAAATATACGGATATTTATAGTGACGCTAATAAAAGAATCGATGATGGTGCAGGCACGTATAGAAGATTAGACACTAAAGCAAAGAAAGATATTGGAGATATATTTCTAAACCTTACAGATTGGGAAAATGGTAAAGGAATATATGCTGATGATTATGTTCCTCAAAAAGAAGGAGAAATAAAAATACCAGCATCTTATAGAATGCAAGATAAAGTATTAAGATATGCAACTTTAAGAAAGTATGCAGAAGTATTATCTAAGCAACCTTCTAAAGATTCTGAATTAACAAACAGAATAGAAAAAGCAATAGTTTCTTCTGATAAACTTACAACAGAAGGAAGAAATGATTTTAACGATGCTTATATACAATTAAGAAGCGCTATAGATAGTGAACTAACCATGTTTAATGTAGCTTTTGGTACAAGAATACAAGCCAGTCAACAAAATGTTGTTACAGAAACAAAAGGAAGTGAAGAAGATCTTGCTAAAAATATTCAAAACAACATAGATGCAGATAAAGAAAAGAGTCCTGAAACTAATTCAAGTTGGTTGGAAAAAGCTATTCAACGAGAAGGAAAGATAGAAAACATCAGTACTCAAAATAATATAGATTCCGACACTTTTAAATTAGTTCAAGTAAGCAACGAAGAAGAAGAAGAACTTTTTGGAGGTAGAGGACTACCGACCTTTAACACTATAGATGATCTAAGAAAATTTACAGATATACTTGATGAAAAAAACTATACCTTAACTGAGAAAGAAAAAGATATTTTAAACAGTGAAATACCTAGATTAATAGAAATAGGAAAAGAGCCAGAAGATGATTCTAGTATATTACAATATTGGGATGAAGCTTTACTTGGTATTGCAACACTTTGGAATCCAATTAAAAAATTAAATGTATTTAGACCTAGAAAATGGAAAGAAGCTAAAAAATATGTATCGACTAAAGTTGGTGCAGCAATGGCTAAAGTTGGAGCGAATACTCTTAAAGGTAAAAACGTAAATGTTCTAAAAGCTAATGTGGATGCTGCTTTAGTAAGAAATGTAAAAATTGAGCTAAAATATCTTCCTAAAAGCATAACGAACATGAAAGACGTTGCTAAAAGAAAAATTGCTGAAGCCAGATGGTTAAGAAACCAAACTCAAAAAGATCTTTATAAAATAGATCCTAAAGATAGATTGGCTTTTCTTAGCAAGAGTAAATGGTACAACAACTTATCAGCTAGTGACAAAGTTATAGCTGAAAGCATTGTTAAATCTAATTCTTATAAACATGGTGGTAAAGTTGCTATAGATAAGACAGAACTTGGTTGGAGTGTTTTACAATCTACATATAGAAACCAAGCGTTAAGAGGTACTGAAGCAGTTAAAAAATATGGACCAACGGCAACTACTGTAGGTGCTGGTAGTCTCTTAGCAAAGAAAATAGTAGATAACAATAAAGAAGAAGACGATACTAATTTTGAACTTGATCCTAATTATTTAGCTACTCTAAATCCAACAAGATAATGTCAGATTTTAATATGAAAGAAAGGCTTGAACACCTAGATAATATTCTTAATGGAAGATTTGATTTAGAACCTAAAGAAGAAGAAGAAAAGGAAGAAGAGCAAAAAGAAGAAGAGCAGTTTTCTAGTATAATTACTGAAGAAATGATTACTGCTCCTTCAACTTCTTCAAGTTTTGTTCCAATAGAGGAAGAAGAAGAAGAAGACATAAGAATTTCTTCTATGTCTGTAGACCAATATCCTGAACAAGAAATAGATCGTACACCTATTAATTACGATAATAAACAGTCTGTATCTAGTATTTCTAACAACTCAGTACCTGATTCTATGACCTTAGATCAGTTCATAAATAACAGAGAAGTAAATCAAGTGGCCTATGATTTTTTTCAAGATCTGTCAGAAGAAGGAGATGCTTCAGATATGATGTATTATTTTAGAAAAGAAATTTCTATAGATGATATGATTCGTAGAGTTACTCAATCTAAAGATTGGTCAGAAGAACAAAAAGGTAGATATCTTTGGTTAAAAGAACAATTTAATAAAACAAACTGGTCTGATTCCAGCTTTCAACAAAAATTTAAATCTGCTAGGCAGTACGGTTGGCAGGCAATAAGTGATCCTTCAATGGTTGTAGCAATGTTGGTTGCACCTTTTACAGGAGGAGGATCAGTTGCTGCACGTACAGGAGCTGCTGAAGCAGGTAAACTTATGTTAAGAAGTGCATTAGTCAATACAATGAAAAGCGGAGTCACTAAAAATAATGTAGGTACTATAGCAAGAAGTTTAGTTTCGACACCAACTAAAAGCAGTGCTGTTTATTCAGGTCTTTATTCAGGTGTAATCGAAAGATTAGACCAAGAAGTAGAGATGCAACTAGATCCAGAAAAAAAAGGTGTTAATTATACGGATTGGGCTACAGCTACAGGTATGGGAATAATATTTGGTGGTGCTGTAGGTAAGGGTGTAGAAAAACTACCTGTTGTTACTACTCCTATTAAAAATGCTATTGCTAAAACATATACTTTTACAGATGAACTCACAGGTAACTCTCTTACAAACGCTACAGAATTATTAATTCAAAGACCAATGGATACAGCAATGGCTAGAAGTTTTGGAAAAGCTGTTTCTGAATTTAAAACAATAGTTAAATATTCTCCTACTGCTAAAAAAATATTAGAATCTATAAATGCTTTAGGTTTAAGAAGAACTTTTCAACAAGCAGATGAACAAATGCCTAAAGGATACATTGATGATGCTTGGGGCTGGCAAGGAGAGTTTTCTGTTAAATTAGATAATATTTTAGAACCTTTAAGAAGCGGTGTAAGAAAACGTATTAGTACAAGAGCAGAAGGAACATCTGTTTGGTCGCAATTAAAAGGTCCTTTTACAGATAAAAGTTGGTATCGTTTAGACGATGAAACAGATTTACTTCTTTCTCAATATATGAGAGGAGCAAAAATAGCAGACGAAGAGATAATGAAAGCTGCTAAATATAATCTTGGTCCTGATAAAAGATTATATACTGTTGAAGAATTTAAAAGAGCAGGAAGACAATTAAGAGAATTAGATGATGAGGCTTTTGAATTAGCAACAGAACAAGGATTAAAACTAGGATATGTTGCTGATCATTTTCCTCGTGTGTATAACAAATATTTAAAGACCAAAGAAGGTAAAGAATATTTTACACAAGAACTTATTAATAGCGGTCAATTTAAAACTAGAGCGCTTGCAGAAGAAGCCATTGAAGAAATGTTAAATAAAGCAGATAGATATGGTTTAGGTTCTAGTGTTAATGGTAGGTTTAGACGAACACTTGACAAGATTAAAGATTATAATGTGCCTGAAATATTAGATAATAATGTTGAAGCAGTATATAGACAGTATTTTTGGGATGTGGCAAAACTAAGTGCTGAAGTAAAACACGGAGGAGTGCCAACTTTAAATCGAGTACTGTTAAATAAAAACGGAGATAAACTTACTTCTACTATACTAGGAGAAGACACCAAAGGATTAGGCTCTATTATTTGGGAAGCTACAAAATCTGGTGGGTCGATTGAGCAAGAGTTAAAAGCAGCAGGAAAAGAAAATCTTTTAAGAGGTAGGCAAAAACTAGAAAGGCTTCAAAAGATGTGGAAATTTACTATTGGAGATCTTCCTCAACTTACAGGCGGTAAAAGATTAGCCTCTGAAGCAGTTCAAGTTGTAACACAAGTAGCTACTCTACCATTAGCAACACTTACAAGTTTATCAGAAGCTTTTGTTCCTTTAACAAGAGTAGATGCTCCTAACTATATAAAAAATGCTTTAAAAGTAATAGCTGTTCGTGGTCAAACTACAGCCAGTAATGCTATGAAGGCTGTTGATATTAAACCTCCTTCGTGGCTTACTAAATCAGAATCAATGGAAGCAGCGAACAGTGTTTTTGTTGCTCTTGATCAAGCAACTATGCAAAGAATAGATTCAATGTTTGCAGGAGATGTTAAAAATCCTTTATTAAAATCAGTGCAAAGAGGATTTTTTAAACTTAACCTTCTTGCTGAGTGGACAAGAACTGTAGAGTTGGCTAGTTTTATGATGGGTAAAGATCTCATTAAAAAGAATGCCAATAAATTAAATAAAGGTGGGTATTCAAAATCATCTATGGATAGATACACACTAGAGTTAAATGAATTAGGAGTAAATGTACCTACTGCAAAAAGATGGGCAAACGGAGAACTTTCTAAACAAGAAGCGTTATTATTTGAAAGACAAATAAACGAAGGTGGAGCTAAGTTTTCTAGACAAGTAATTCTTAATCCTAAAACAGCAGGATTAACTTCTCTTTGGTTACAAGATCCAAGATATAATGTACTTACACAACTGTTGGCTTATCCTTATGCTTTTGGTAATACTATAATGAAAAGATATGCACAAGGAATGCTACAAGGACCAGTACAAACAGGACAAGCTTTGGTTGGTGGTACAATGATGGCAATGACTGGTATTGTAGGAAACGAATTTAGAAGTCGTGGTGAAAAAGGTTGGGGAAAACAATCAGACGAAGAAGTTATTTTTGAAGGTATAAAACGTGTTGGTGGTTTAGGCATGTTAGAATATCTTTGGAGAGGAAAACAACAACTTGAATATACTGAGTGGGGCGGGATATTAAAAATGTTAAAAGTAACACCTGCTATGGGAAGTCCTACAGGTTCAGATGCAATTGATTTTGTTTCTGGTACAAGAAGCTTATGGGAAATAATAATTACAAAAAGTCCTGGTTTTCAAGCATATCCTAAAGATGTACAAAAAAGAATGTTACAATGGGCAAAAGAAAACTCTGCTAATTCAAGAAACGAACTATACAATTTCTTAAAGAGTAAAGGAGTAGAAGATCCAGAAAAACTTGGTTATCCTAAAAGAAAAACAAAATTTGAAGGTGGTGAAATCTCTAAAGACTTCCCAGTACCTAACGTAAAGAAAGAACCTTCTGAAATGATTAACAAGGCCACAGGTTTGCCTTACGAATCTGAGATGGAACGGTTAGGTATGGAAGATGGTGGATTGCTTGTATCAATAGGTGTTGCGCCTGTCTCAGAGAAACAAATAGGAAAACTTAAAAAAGGTTTAAAGAAGCGTAAAGCAAAAAGAGATGGTGGTGAGATTAGGCAACAATATGCTTTTGGAGATAGAATTAAAAAAGTATTTAAACAAAAAGAACCTTTGTTACCTTCTAACATGAGACAATTTATATATGACTTAGCAGGTGGAGATGAAACATTTACTGAGAAAGACTTACAACAAGACGAACTTAAAGCAATGAAAGAATTAGTTGCTAGTAATTTAAAAGATAATAAATATCAAATAAGTTATGATGATTATGGAACTGCGCCAGATCCAAAAGGTCTTTCAGACGTAGGTGGAAAAAATATAAAAAATGTAAGTAATACAGGTTTTATATCTCGTTTAAAAGATCCAAGATATTCCATGAAAACAACTATAGGTGCTGCTAATATAACTGTAGATGAAAACGAAAATGTTTTTGTTATTGATCAGTATAATTTTAACAACAGCCCGTTTAGTCCTGATGCACCACAAGAAGATTCTTCTTTTATTAGAGATGCTTTAAAAAGAAGAGGGAATATATATGGACAATTAAGAAACGTAGGTAAACATTTTGGAAGTCCTGAAGGAGAAGGATCTCCTATTGTATTAAATTTAGGAAAAATACAAGATTTACCTTGACAAATTTTAAAACCCATACTATACTAAACATATGTTATTATACACCGAAGAACAACTAGAAAGTGCTTACGATATTTATCGTACTCATCAAGCCAGACAAGATTTAAGCTTTATGAGCTTAGAACATTTTAGATTATTCTATGAGCAGTTGGTTGAAGAAGTATTAACAGGCGGTGACATAGAGGAGAGTTATGGTGGGCTTCCCGTTTGAAATAATAACAATGCTTGGTTCTACTTTACTAAGTAGTTTACTAAGTATATGGTCGCAATCACGAAAGGCTAAAGAAGAACAACAAAAACTTCTTATAACGAGAGGTGAGTTTGAGATGAAAGCCAAGCAACAATCGCTTGATCACGGCCTAAAAGATAAAGGCTTTGCTTGGACACGAAGAATCATAGCTTTGGTTTCTGTGTTTGCAATAGTAGTGTTGCCAAAAATGGTTGCAGTATTTTATCCAGATGTGGATGTAACAGTAGGATATACTAATTGGAATCCTGGTTTTTGGTTTTTTAGAGAAGGACGGGATGTTTTTGAATGGATTACTTTTCAAGGTTTGGTCATAACGCAGTTAGATACCAATTTAGTATCGGCTATAATTGGCATGTACTTTGGTGGTAGCCTAGTTAAGAAGTAGAGGAAGAAGAAAATGAATATGCAAAATCAAATGAGTGGTTTCTCAGGAGACATGGACAGGAACGAGGTCGAGATTGATCTTAATAAATTCATGGCACTCCTTCAAGAGAAGTCAGATTTAAAAGACAGAATAAGGGAACTTGAAGATGAGAAGAACGATAACCCTTATCAAAAATTTATATTTGTAGCAGAAGCAATAGACAGTTGGAGAATAATTCCAAGAGCTTTCTTAGGTGTTTATATGTATCTGTTATATTTTACAACGTTCTGGTTTATGGACTTGCCTGAACCTAGCTTTGAACAGTCAGGATTGATTTCCATTGTTGTCGGAGCAGGCGCAGCTTGGTTTGGATTATATACAAACAGCCATAAGCCAGACGGAAAAAAAGAATAAAGGTAAAGACTAATGAGTATTATATTATTTTTAATCATTATCGTTATGGGTATTATGTGGCATTGTGAGCCAAACATGATGCGAGACATGGTTGCTAAATCTAAAATTGTTTTAGAAAAAGCAAAAGTTCTTGCAGTCAAATGTAAAAAATACGCAGTCGATATAAAGGATTTATTTAAGTACAAAGGGTAACCTTCATCTTAGATAATAGGAGTCTCTTAGAACGCTCATATGGAGGTCTGAGAGGCATATTTAAACAGCAATCTTGCTTATAATAAGGAGAGAAAAAATGGTCAATAAATATGGCTTAGTGGATTTTAGAGATCCAATATTTTCATCGTTGTTTGTGGGCTTTGATGGTCTTTTTAAGAACATGGCAGAGATGTCACAAGGTTCTAAAAGTCTACCAAGTTATCCACCTTACAATGTGCTTCAAGACGGAGATGATTACGTAATTGAAATCGCTCTGGCAGGCATCAATAAAAAAGATATTGATATTACCCTGCAAGAAAATACTTTAACAGTTTCTTATGCGTCTTCAGAAGATGAAGGAGATAACAAACTGTATAAAGGAATTGCACAAAGATCTTTTAAAAGACAATTCAATTTGTCTGAGGACATAGAGGTTGAAGGTGCAAACTTTGTTAATGGTATGTTAAATATTTTCTTGAAGAGAATCATTCCAGAAGAGAAGAAACCCAAAAAAATAAAAATTAAATAGTGATAAAGTGGAATATGATTTTGAAAGAAAATGGACAAGGGTGAATAAGGAATACCTTACAACCTTAGTTGATGACCACGAAAGATATCGCTTTAAGTTTCGAGTTCTTTTTGGCTATTTAATTTTTGATATTATATTACACTTAGGTTTACTAAATTAATTTTATACTGAAGAAGAGGAGGGCAGTATGATACACAAGACTAAAACTTTATTTGGAGCTTTGATTTTATCGTCTGCTCTTTTCTTTGGAGGTCCTGCGCAAGCAGATCAAACAGGTGATTGTACAGCAGGTGAGCAGTATTGTGAACAGAACTCGTTGAATACAACCAACACTACAACGACAACCAATAGCAATACAAATGTTAACACAAATACTAACACTAACAACAACACTAATTCTAATACTAATGTAAATACAACAACGACTACTGGAACGCAAACCAATACCAATAATAATACGAACACTAACACCAGTACTAACACTAATACTAACAATAACACTAATAATAACACCAGCACAAGCACGGCAACCAATACCAACAGCAACACAAATGTTAATACGAATACGACAACAGGTACGCAGACAAATACAAATACTAACACAAATGTTAGTACAAACACTAGTACTAATACCAATAATAATACAACTAATTCAACTGTATCTAGTACGGTAAATACTACTAACAGTAATACGAACAACAACAATAACACCAGTACATCTACGAATACTAATAACAATAACAACAACAGCACAAGTAATAATACTAACAACAACAATAACACTTCGACAAGCACCAGTAGCAATACAAATAACAATAACAACACAAGCACAAGCACAAGCACAAACAGCAATACAAACAACAACAACAATGTTAATCAGTCTACTTCTGACTCAAATGTTAAGACCGATAATAAAAATGTAAATGAATCAACTTCAGACAACACCAACAGAAACATAAATGAAAGCAAGTCTGAACAAGTTATCACGCAAAATATCAATCAAAAAGCACCGCCTGCTTCTGCGATTGCTCCTTCTATTATGAGCTACAGCCAAGACCTTTGTACGGTTGGAAGGTCAGGCGCATATCAAGGACAAGTGTTTGGTTTCTCTTCAGGTCGTACAGTCCGTGACGAGAACTGCGAACGCTTAAAACTTTCCAAGTATCTATACGATACAGGCATGAAAGTTGCAGCAGTTTCTATACTGTGTCAGGACCCTAGAGTATTTAAAGCTATGAGAATGGCAGGCACTCCTTGTCCTTATGAAGGCAAGATAGGTGACGAAGCAAAAGTTGCATGGCAAGATAACATTAAAGACAGACCTGATTACATCGAAGCAAAGTCTCAATACTTAAAGAAGTGTAAAGGCACTAGAGATAAAAACAATTTAAAGAAGTCAAGGCTGACCTGTGCTAGGGAATTTGACAAAGGCGCTTAGTGTAGCTTGTCTTTTATTTTTTTGCAATAACGTAAACGCAGAATTTAAAGACTGGAACAAGACAGATAAGATTCTATTTGGAACTTATGTTGGATTAAATGTTATTGATGTTGGGCAGACCTTTGACATTATAGAGTGTCAACAAATAAATCCTAATTGTGATTATATAGAAAAAAATCCTATAATAGGCAGTTTCCCATCAAAAGAAAAAGTTGTTTTGTATAAAACTTTAACGACTGGGATTGTTTATTACGCTTTAGAGAAAACTCCTGACAAAAATAGAACCGCAACATTGTTAATCATAAACGGTATTATGTTAGGAACTGTTGTGAATAACTATAACATAGGATTAAGTTTTACTTTAAGGTTTTAAGATGTTTAAGAAGATAGCAAGCCTTTTAATATTACTTGGTACAAGTCTAACGGCTAACGCAACATACGTTTACGAAGCAAACCAAAGTCTTTTTGATCTAACCAATCAAACAGGCACAACCAACATGGCAGCGGGTGACGATGCGGTCTCTGCTGCTTTTAATTTAGATTTTACTTTTACTTTCTATGGCGAAGATTTCACATCTGCTAGAATGGCAACCAACGGTTGTTTACACTTTGGGTCGTCAGGAGGTTATTGTAATGACTACACACCTGACCCATTACCTGAAATCACATACACACTATATCCTTTCTGGACTGATCTAATACGAGACAACGGCTCAAAAGTTCTAGCCAAGAACTTCACCGATAAGACTGTCTTTGGGTGGTATGACCTACGAGAATACAACAGAAGCAACACAGATAATTCTTTTGAAGTTATCCTTTGGAACTCTAATGACACCTTTGAGTTTCGTTATGGTGGGTTAAATATAATAAACCACGATGTACTGATAGGAGAACAAGGAAGTTCAAGTGAACTATACACCTATTTATTTCATGATGAATGTAGTACAGGAAGCACAAACGTAGCTGGCACTTGTGTTAATACCAACTGGAATAGTACCTCGTTTAATACGCTGTTAGAAAACGGTGGAAGCTTATATGGTTTAGGCTCTGGTAATGCTTTAGACTGCAGCAATCCTCTTAACAACAACGCTTGTGTAGGCTACGATGCAGCATATCTAACACAACAATGCGGTTTAGATTCGCTTCATAGTACTTCTTGTCCTCTGTATTGGGAAGCCTACGATGATTTACAATGTAATTTAGACCCTCAATATGCTCCAGTTTGTGCTGGCTATACTCAGGAAGCTTCGGTAGCTTATTACGTTGAAGATGAGTTTGATTATGGCTACGAAGAAGAATATGATTATGGATACGAAGAAGAATATGATTACTCATATGAAGAAGAGTTTTATTACGAAGATGATTCATATTATGAAGAAGAAATATATTTCAGTGATCAGGCAGATCAAGAAGTCTACGAAGAATATATAACATTTTATGAAGAAGAGTACGCAGAACTTCCTCCAATAATAGAAAGCATAGAAGAGTTTGAAATCTTTGAAGATGAATATTACTTTGAAGACGATGAAGTATTTATGGCTACAGAAGAAGAATACTATGAGCCGATAGATATAATGGAACAAGAAGAAATATTTATAATACAAGAAGAGTATGTTGAGTTTGTTGCTGACATATTTGAACAAGAACAAGTTGATCCTATATTTTTAGAAGAAGTTTTATTTGAAGAGTTTGAAAGACGAGAGATAATTCTAGAAGAAGAATACACAGAGGAAGAACCTGTAGAGTATTTAGAGTTTGAAACCATAGAAGAACTTGAAGAATGGTTTGAGGAAGAAGAAGAGATAGCAGAAGAACTAGAGGAAGAAGTAGAAGAAATAGAAGAAGAAGTAGAAGAAACTAGAGTAGCTGAAGAAGAAAAAGGTGGTATTACTTCACAAATGTTAAATGTTGTAGCCAACACAATACAAACAGCAACCAACAGTGTAAGCGGTACAGCATCAGGCACATCCATCCATGCAACAGGAAATACAAAAGCATCAGGAGGTAGTGTCGCAGGAAATACAACAGCGACAGCCGTAACCAGTAGTGTTACAGGTGGACAAAGCATGTCAAACTCGCCAAGCATATCTGCTCAAGTGGTTAGTTCAGTGGTTCAGACTCAACAAGTTTTAAATAGTTTTAGTACCGACAGCAGCGTTACAAGCAGTACAGTGGTTACTCAAAACACAGCAGTTGGTGAAACAACAAGCACACAAAATGTAGCAGTAGGAAATACCACAGGTAACGAAAACACAGCAGTAGGAAATACCGACAGTGGTAGTAACGTAGCTGTTGGTTCAACTGCAACAACAACTACTGAAACCACTACCAATACTAGTGTTGCGAGTAATACAAGTGGTAACAATAATACAGCAGTAGGAAATACAGGTGGTGACGAAAACGCAGCAGTAGGTGAAACAACTGGTCCTCAAAACACAGCAGTAGTATTTGAGAACAACATACAAGACCAGCAAGAACAACTAGAACAGCAACAAGAAGAGACAGGAGAATACGCAGACTCTACACAGCTTGTAGCTTACATGGGTACAGTGCCGGGATTTGATTCGTACCGACAGGTTGCTTTACCACAGGCTTCTGCATGGTATGAACCTAAAGATATTTACATGTCGGCTTTGATGCCTGATAATAATCAAGCATTCTTTGGAATGTATTCAGATAGTTTGAATGGATTAAAAGCCTTACAAGATTTACAACCTAACTTATAAAGGAGAAATAAAATGGATTGGTTTCAATCAAGAGCAGCACAGCTAATAGGTTTGGTTTCTATTGTAGGAACCCTAGCTGGATTTGGATACACAGGTGCTACCTATGTAAACAGGATCGAAAACCTAGAGAAAAAAATAGGAAGACTAGAAGGTACAGAAGACGCTCAACAAGAAATTGAAGAACGCTTTAGTGCTATCGAAACTTCTGTTGAATACATTAATAAGACAGTTGACGATACTATTGTACCGAATGTAAAGGACAACAGCGATATGATTAAGGTGCTTGATCTAGATATCTCTACAGTAAATGTAGAAATAAATAACTTAGAGAACAGAGTCAAAAGAATAGAAGATCAAGACGATAACCCATTAGCGAATTAATAGTGCCTTCTAGTAGGTAGGTATTACTTAGAAATTTGAGTCTGCTAAACGTGATTATTATCCACGTTTTCAGCCTTCAGGAGCATCTTTGAGAATGCTTCTAGCCCTCTCATCCAAATCTTCGGGCTTTATTTGCCAATGATCTAAGAGTTCCGTAGTTAAATAAGTATTATCATAATTTTCGTTTATAGGTCTAACTTCATGTAAAGGACATACATTAATTGTACAAGCAGCCACTTGTTGCCTCCATGTACCTTTATCATACTCATCATAAGTACAGTCTTTACACATTTCATTTATTGCTTTTCTTAAACTTTTCATATTTTACTCCACATATTGAATAGCTGTGACTTCATCCTCAAGGTACTTATGTATGCCTTGTAATTTTATCGTACCTTCACGAATAATCTTTTTAATAATATAAGCATCGTCTTCGTTTCTAAAA
>Ga0208299_1001186_pt1 | contig 20177 bp, 20 predicted proteins | sample 15_taG_FD_184089 | JGI IMG/M metagenome (GOLD analysis project Ga0208299, IMG submission 184089) | Marine viral communities from the Subarctic Pacific Ocean - 15_ETSP_OMZ_AT15312 metaG (SPAdes) (version 2) | ecosystem: Environmental > Aquatic > Marine > Oceanic | place: Pacific Ocean | collected...
GAAATAGGAATAGAATTTACTCAAGGGGATTCTTATGATTTTGCCTGGATAGCCCAAGCTAGTTTTTTAGATAAAAAAGTTTCATTAGAAGAATCAGTGAATAATGGTTTAGAATTTTTATCTAAAGTAACAGGTGATTACATGCTTTTAGATGGTCAAGATTCTACATCCTTAATAGGGGCATATGAGGTATTTAAAGAATCTAATGCTTTGTTATTATTAAAAAATAGTTTATTAAAAGATAGATCCTTATACAAACAAGGTTCTGTTTTAGGAAGATATTATTGGGGTCCTGGGAATTATAAACTTGAAGATTTTGACCAATATTCAGATAGAATAGTATTAAGTGGGGTTAATTGGTTAAGTACCCATTGGGCGGGGATAAACGTACAATGGTATGATTATTCACTATCTAAACAATATGATCTATCAGCTATGTTTGGTTATCCTACTCCATTAAATTATGAACATGGTATTATACAAAGTGAACCTTATAATAGTTTTCGAAAACCTTTAATGGATATTATTGAAAATTTAGATTATAAGGTAGCTAAATTAGATAAGGGTAAAAGAGTATCTCAACAAGAATATTATAATTATATAATAAACTCAAAAATAATTTTAGCCCCCTTTGGGTATGGAGAAATGGCCCCCAGAGATTTAGAAGCAGCTATGTTTGGGGCAGTTTTAATTAAACCCGATATGAGTTATATTGATACCAATCCTAATCCATATATTAATGGAGAAACTTATATATCATGTAAACATAATTATTCAGATTTAGAAGAAAAAATCAAAGATTTACTTGAGGATAGTAATAAGCGTTATTATATTATAGAAAACGCAAGGAAAAAATTTAAAGAATTATATACACCTGAAAACATAGCTTTAAATTTATATAATATTTTAAAAAACACAGATAAAATAATAACAGAAGGAGAAAAAGTATTATGAAAATAGGATTATTTTGGGATGAAGCTATACGTATAAAATCTTATTATGTAAAAAATGGGACAGCTTATACTTTTGAAAACCACCAACCTTATGAATATCACCACTCTATTAGCCCCCAGTGTTTTTCTGCAACCCATAATTTCCCTTTTTTATGGGGGGATGGTTATTTTATAAATGTATCTGAATGGGATGAACTACCAGAAATAGAATTGGATTTAATATTATATGCTAATGAAAGAAGTGGATTAGAGAATGCTACAAAAGAAAGATATTCTGTTAGTAATATTAAAAAAAAATATCCAAAAGCTAAGGTTGTAGGGTATACTAAAGAAGTTTATGTTAAACCTGAAAGGGAAGAAAATCGTATAGAATTTTTTAAATCTTGTGATGCCATATATGCTGAGGCTATTACAACAATGAAACATTTAGACAGATATAAAGAATTAGAAAAATTAACAGGAAAAAAATTCGATTTTAATGCTCAACCATTAAATATAGATTATTTTTATAATCAATTTTATTCAAATGAAAAAATAAATGGTATATATGCTTATTTACCAAACCCTCAACATCGTAGAGGTAGAACATATGAATTTGCTAAATATATAGGAAGTAAATATAATCTCCCAGTAAAGTATAAACCATTACAACCTGGCCAACAATTTGATTATCTAAGTCAAAAAGATTTTATAGAAATGTGGAGTCCTTATTTATATAATTTTAATTTAGATCCAATCCCAATCCATCCTGGGGGGCAGTGTATACAAGTTGCAAGTGTAGGATCTATTAATTTTGGGGGAGTAAATGAATCACATACTATTTTATACCCTGAAACAGCTACATGTGATGAAAAAATATTAGAGGATAAATTTATAGAATATCAAAACAACCCTAAAAAAAGATTTGAAATTATCCAAAATGCTTGGATTAAATTGAATGAAATATATAGTTTTACTTCAGTTAAAAATCAATTAAAAAAATTATACTTATGATTAAATTAGTAAGTGATACAATTAATAAAGATGATATTAATTCATTAGTTGATTGGCTACAACAAGATACAATTCCAATATTAACTAAAGGCAAATTAACCATACAATTAGAAAAAAAATGGGCAAAAAAAATTGGCACCAAATACTCAGTATATGTTAATTCAGGTTCTTCAGCTATATTATTAGCACTAGCAGCATTAAAAGAATTAGGTAAATTAAAAAATAATAAAATAGTTGTCCCAGCATTAAGTTGGGCAACGGATGTAAGTTCCCCCATGCTGTTAGGATTAGATCCCATAATGTGTGATTGTAATTTAGAGGATTTATCCTGTGATTTAAGAGAATTAGAAACGATTTTTTCCCAAGAAAATCCTTCGGCTTTAATTTTGGTTTCACCCTTAGGACTAGTTCCTAAAATGCAAGAGATAATTGATTTATGTAATAAGTATGATGTTATATTATTAGAAGATGTTTGTGAAAGTTTAGGATCTAAGTTTAATGGTGACTATCTAGGATCTTTTGGATTTGCATCATTTTTTTCAATGTATTTTGGACACCATTTATCAACAATTGAAGGAGGATTTATAAACACCAATGATGAAAATTTTTACCATATGTTGTTAATGATGAGGAGTCATGGTTGGGATAGAGATTTACCTAAATGGAAACAAAAAGAATTACGAAAAGAATATAATTGCACAGATTTTGATGCTTTATACAACTTTTATGTTCCTGGATTTAATTTAAGGGCAACAGATTTACAAGCATTTATAGGTTTGCGTGCTATTAATAAATTAGATAAATATGTAAAAAAACGAACAATAAATTATAATTATTATTTAGATTTAATTAAAATTAATAAATTACAACTTTCAAATATCCCCACTAATACTATATCAAATTTTGCTATGCCCATTGTTCATGAACGAAGAAATGATATAATAAAAGATTTAATAGATGCTAATATTGAAGTACGACCTTTAATTGCTGGAAATATGGCATCTAAACCCATGTGGACCGAATGTTATATTAAACCTAAATTACCAAATGCGGAATTATTAGAAAAACAAGGATTTTATATCCCAAATCATCAAGATTTAACAATAAAGGATATTAAAAAAATAACAGACATTATTAATGTATATAAATAAACAAATAACAGATAAATGTTTTGAAGGAGTAATTCTCAAACAACCATCATGTTATCATGATTTTAGAGGTTATTATTGGACAGCTCATAAAGAAGCTAATAAATTTAATCATGATAAGGTTTCATTTTCTTACAAAAATGTATTAAGAGGAATTCATGGGGATTTTAACACTACAAAATATATAACTTGTGTTTATGGTGAAGTATATTGTGTTATAGTAGATAATCGTAAAGATTCAAATACTTTTAATAAATGGAGATGGTTAATATTATCCCACCATAATAAAAATAATATAACTCTTCCTCCGGGGGTAGGCTTAAGTTATTTAGTTATTAGTTCTGAAGCTAGTATACTTTACAAATTATCATACCAAGGAAACTACTCAGATATTAATGATCAATTTACTATTCCTTGGAACTCAAATAAGTTAAATATTTATTGGCCTATGGTTTCTCCAATAATTCAAGAAAGAGATATATGATAAAAGATATAAGAAAATTAATTATAAAGGCAGCCCATAATGCAGGACATGGGCATATCCCTAGTGCTATGTCTATTGTTGAAATAATAGTAGCGGTACATGATATAAAAACTAAAAATGATATTTTTATATTAAGTAAGGGACATGGATGTTTAGCATATTATTCATATTTGTGTTATAAAGGGAAAATAAGTGTAAAAGATCTTTTAAATTTTGGAAAAAGAAATAATATTTTAGGAGGCCATCCTGATAAAAATAAAATTAATGAAGTATATGCTTCTACGGGCTCATTAGGGCATGGATTACCTATTGCAGTAGGAGCAGCTCTTGCTAAAAAAATAAAAAAACAACCAGGGAAAGTTTTTTGTTTAATTGGAGATGGTGAGTCTAATGAAGGTTCTATATGGGAATCTTTTAGTATAGCCCAAAACTTAAATCTTAATAATTTAGTTTGTATTATTGATAATAATAATTCCCAAATAAGATCTCTTCCATCATCAAATTTAAACTCAAAATTATCCTCTTTTGGTTGGGAAGTAAGTGAAATTGATGGACATAATTTGGAAGATCTAAAATTTGATTGTACATTAACACCAAATAAACCATTAGCTATTATTGCTAATACTATAAAAGGAAAAGGGGTTAAGGAAATTGAAGATAATATGTTTGCATGGCATCATAGAGCACCTAGTAAAGAAGAGTACGAGTCATTTATAAAAACAATATAATGAGACATGAATTTGCAAAAATATGTAGTCAATTAGTTAAAAATGACAAAGAGGCAGTTGTATTAATAGGGGATATTAGTCATTACTTATTAAAAGATGTTGAATCTTCCTCCCCAGAAAGATTTTATAATGTTGGTATTTGTGAACAATCTATAATAAGTATGGCATCAGGAATGGCTTTAGAAGGGATGCGCCCTATTGTACATACTATAGCTCCTTTTATAGTAGAAAGAGCCAATGAACAAATTAAAATAAATTTAGGATACCAAAATACAGATGTAACTTTAGTATCCGTTGGAGGGTCTTATGATTATTCTGATTTAGGATGTACTCATCATTGTTATGCTGATATATCATTAATGAGACTAATTCCTAATATGGAAGTATACGAACCAGGAACTCCAGAAGAATTAGAAAAATTATTTAAAAAGGTATGGGCAAATGGGAATCCAAAATATTTTAGATTATCTTCTCACTCACACTCTCAGAATGTAGATGTATATCCTGGGGAAATTAATTTAGTGAGAGAGTCTAAAGATGGTCGTTATGTTTTTGTATGTGGTCATTTATTAGATGATGTATTAGAGGATAAAAATATTGGGGTATTTTATGTTTCCACCTTATCTCATATATCAGACAAATCAATTAAAAAAATAAATAATTTAATAAAAAATAATAAGGGTTTATATACTGTTGAAAATCATTCTAAAATTGGAGGTTTAGGGGATTTAATTAGTCAAACTTTCAACAAAAAAATTAAACGTATAGGAATAGACAGAAAATTTCTTACTAATTATGGTTCATATAATGATTTAAGAAGTGATGCCGGGTTAGATAAAAAAAGTATATTATCAATAATAAAGAAATGAATAAATTTAATAAAAAAATATGTGATTCTATTTTTTCAAAAAGTAATGTTGAAAAATTTAAAAATAAAACTATATTAATAACAGGAGCTAATGGGTTAATAGGGGGGTTTTTAAGTGAATATTTTAATTACTTAAACCAAGAAAAAGATTGTAACATAAAATTACTTCTTACTAGTAAAAGTAATAAATTTGAAGCTTATAGATTGCAACATATAATAGACAATAAAAATGTTACTTATGAATCATTAGATTTATCTACTAAAACTCTTGGTTACTCAATATTAAATCATAAAATTGATTATTGTTTTTATTGTGCTGGGTATGCACAACCTTCAAAATTTATGTCAGACTCTTACTCTACATTATCAATAAATGTTGTAGGGTTACATAATGTATTAGAAAACATATTTAAACAAAATAAATTAGCCAAAATACTATATTTAAGTAGTTCTGAAATATATTCTAATAATGATACTTCAGAATCCCATAAAGAAGAAGATATGATTAATTTTACATTTGGTAATAAACGTAATTGCTACATTTTAGGTAAATTATCAGGGGAAAACATAATTAATGAATTTTATAATAAAGGTTATAATGTTAAATCAGCAAGAGTTTCATTATGTTATGGGCCAGGAGTATCTATAGATGATACCCGTGTTATGAGTGAATTAGTTAATAAAGCTATAGAAAATAATAATATTAAATTATTTGATGAGGGTTCAGCTTTTAGATGTTACTTACATATATCTGATTGTTGTGTTATGTTATTAAATATAATAAATGGTAAAGAATCTGTTTATAATATTGGGGGAAAAGAAGAAACTACAATTTATGAAATGGCAAGTATAATTGGAAATAATTTTGATAAAAGTGTTATAAAAGGAAAAATACAAAATACAGTTTCCTCAACCGCTCCTAAAAAGGTATGGATATCATTAAATAGATATGAACAAGAATTTAAAAAACTTAAATTAAAATCTTTTAAAGAGGGATTATTAGAGTTTATTAATTGGTATAAATTAGAAAAACAAATAGCTAATATTGATCCCTCTTTACAAACGAGATAAAAATAAAATTAAATGAAAATGAAAAAAACAGGTTTTACTTTTGCTTTCCATTATTCTGATGAAATTAGACCTAATGGGAAAATAGTAGCAAAGAAAAGTATAGAAAGTATTTATAATAGTTGCACTCATAATTTTGAAGTTTTTGCAATAGATAATCAATCCACCCCTAGATCATCTTTTAATGAAACATTAGATTTATCCTTACCTAAATATAACAATTTAAATCATACTTATGTTGAAAACCAATTTCTTACAGGATTAACTGGGGCTTGGAATAGAGGTATAAAAGAAGCTATAGACGCTGGATGTGATGTTGTTATTCTCTCTGGGGATGATATTGTAGTAGATTCAACTATTAATCTTATGGTAGATTATATATTAAATGATCCTAAAAATGATAATACTGTTTATGGACCCGTAGCAGGAGGGATTGGGGATATCCCAATTCAAAATTTCCCTGGACCCACAGGGAAAAATGTAGAAGTAAGTGGAAAAGTTTGGGGTCAACATTTAGGAGGGCACATGTATGCTTTTAGTAAAGAATTATATCATAAAAAAGCATTACCCAATGGAGATTTATTTTCTATTGAACATCCTCATAATGGAGGAGATGGGAAGTGGGGAGGTAATGAAGGACAAATTATGACCTGGGCTGAACAAGGAACAAGATGTGTAGTAGTAGGTGATTGTTGGGTTAATCATTTAAATATGACCGATAGATCTTATAGAGACGCAAGAGAACTTGATAATTGGTGGAAAAACAAAAAAAATACAATATGAAAAATATATTAATTACTGGAGGTCTTGGGTTTCTAGGATCATATACTATTGAAAAATATAAAAAACAAGGTAATAGAATTACTATTATTGATAACCTATCAACTAATACTATCACTCCCAATGATCCCATATGTAAGGGTTGTAAAGTAATTATTCAAAATATTCTTGATTATAAGTGGGATATTAAGAATAAATTTGATATGATAATACATTTAGCAAGTCCTGTGGGGCCCGCGGGAATACTTCAACATTCAGGAAAAATGGCTCGTTATATTTTAGATGATATTTACTGGGCTATAGAGGGAGCTCAATTATGTAATTGTCCTTTAATTTTTGTTAGTACGTCTGAAATTTATGGATATAGGGACAAAGCTATTATGTTACAAGAACATGAAGATAAATTACTTGTAGGGGATTTTAAAGTACGTAATGAATATTCCATGGCTAAATTACTATCAGAAATAGTAATTAGTAATACAGCTAAGGTATCGGATTTAAAATATCAAATTATAAGACCCTTTAATATTAGTGGAGCAAGACAATTACCTGATGCGGGATTTGTATTACCTCGATTTGTTACCCAGGCACTAGCTGGAGAAGATATAACAGTATTTGGAGATGGAGAACAAGTAAGAGCATTTACTTATGTTAAAGATATAATTGATGGAATATATTTAACTTCTCTTCATGATAAAAATGATATATGGAATATAGGTAACCCTTTAAATAAAGTTACTATTAACTATCTTGCTAAAAGAGTAAAAGAATTAACTAATTCTACTTCAAATATTTCCCATATTGACCCTAAAACAATTTATGGACCCTTATATGCTGAAGCTTGGGATAAAATCCCAGACCCTAAAAAAATACAAACTGAGTTAAACTGGCAAGTATCAAAAACAGTAGATGAAATTATAATAGATGTAATAAATTTTTGGAAAAATAAAAAATTATGGAAAAAATAGTAATAACAGGAGGTTTAGGTTACATAGGAACTGAATTATGTAAATTGTATTCTGGGGAAGCTTGGTACAAAAATGTTGTAGTAGTAGATAGTAGATTTGTTTCTGAAAGAGTTAAACAATTAAGAGATTGGAATATCGACTTTAAACAAGGTGATATTTTAGATAAAAATTTTATGTGTGAAGTACTTAAAGATGCAGATGTAGTATATCATTTTGCAGGCATAACTGATGTAGCATATACAAAATCAGAAGAAAATGGTCAAAGTGAACTTATAACTAAAGTTGGAATTGATGGATCTAAAATTGTTATAGATTGTATACCTGATACTTGTAAAATATTATTTCCTTCAACTCATGTAGTATATGAAGGATTTAACCAAACTGTTTATGATGTTGATGAAAATGAACCTACTTGTGCTGAATTAACGTATGCAACGGGTAAAGTTCAAACTGAATTAGATTTACAAAACTCAAGAAAAAATTATATTATTCTAAGATTAGCATCAGTATATGGTTATTCTACAGATACTATGAGGATAGGAATAATGCCTAATTTATTTTCTAAGATAGCTTCTCAAAATGGAACTATTAAATTATTTTCTGGGGGTGTTCAATTAAAAAGTCTTGTACCTCTTATTGATGTTGCACGATGTTTTAAATTTATGGCCGAAAGAGATGATATTAATAGGGAAATTTTTCATCTGTCAAAAGAAAATATGACTGTTAAAGAAGTAGCTGAATTATGTAAAGAAATTAATCCAAAATTAAATTTAATCGAAACTGATGATGAAATACCTAATTTAGGTTATACTATATCAAATAAAAAATTACTTGAAACGGGGTTTGAATTTAGACATAATTTAAAGATATGTTTAAAAGAAATGATAACAAATTGGTCAAAAAAAGATATAAGACCTGAATTAGAATACACTATACAAGGAGGAAAAGAATATGTTGATGATAGAGGAAAAATAAGTAATTATGAATTAACGGAACCAATAAATTTAATAGGTTATATTGAATCTAAAAAAGGAACAGTAAGAGCAAATCATTATCACCCAATACAAGAACAAAAATGTTTATTAATTAAGGGAAAATATATTAGTATAATAAAAGATTTATCCCATGATAATTCTATAATAGAAACAAAAACAATCCATGAAGGAGATATAGCAATTATCAAACCCAACGTTGCTCACACCATGGTTTTTTTAGAAGATTCAATATTTTTAAATTTAGTAAGAGGTGAAAGAGAACATAAGAATTATGGAGTTACCCACACAATTCCTTATACTTTAGTAGATGAAAACACTAAACAAAAATTAATAAAACAATTTTCTTAAAAATGAAGCAAATACTTGCAATCTATCCTAACAAGGAATTAGATACCATGGCTAATTTAATATCAGATGGATTTACCCATACTCCAGATATTAACGTTATAAAATATGACTATAGCAGTCAAAATTATACGATTCAAGAAATAGTTGATATATCAAAAACAGTAGATTATATATTTGTTTTTTGGTGTAAACGTCAATATCTATATGCTTCTCGGGATTTTACTTTTAATTTATTAGATAAAATTAATAGACCTAATATAGTAATATACATAGATGGAAGTGAATATAATTCTACTGGAACTCCAACAAAACATCAAAAAATAGAATCTTTAAAACAGAATCCTTTATTATGTAAAGGAGAACCCTGGATTGATGAAAAAATGTATAAGAGATGTAAATGGTACTTCAAAAGAGAAACTTATAAAGAAGATTTATTAAGAGAAAAAATCATACCTTTATTAGTAAGTTCTAAAAGCAGTTATTTTCAATCTGAAAATATAAATCTAGAAGAGAAAACATATGATATTTTTTGTAGTTTTGGTCATTTATGGACAGGATTAAGATCAGAATCTCAAAACATATGTCAGAAACTTAAAGAAGAAGGGTATAATAATGTTATAGGGGGTAATTTTTCTTATCCTAAATACATGGATTATATTATAAATTCTTATATAGGTATAAGTGCTTGGGGAGCAGGTAATAGTTGTAAAAGAATGTGGGAAATTATGTCTAATAAAACTTGTTGTTTTGTACAAAAGAAACAAATAGAATTTCCTAATAAATTTGAAGATGGTATTAGTTATGTTGAATATTCTACCCCTCAAGAATTTGAAGAAAAAGCAAGATATTATTTAAATAATAAAAAAAAATGTATTGAAGTAGGTCAAAAAGGATATGAACATATTAAAAATTTCCACACAGGCACCAAAAGAGTTGAATACATGTTTAAAATAATAGAGGGAAGTAATTGGGAAACTGCATTAAAGTAAGAAAAATTTTTAAAGGTTTATTTAAAATTATTTGGACTTTTAAATTATAGTTATTACATTATAAATAATGAAAAAAAATATCATATATTGGATTGGGATTGAAAACCCAAACCTATCTAAAAAGTATGGGGATTATGAATATTTCCAATATTCAAAAAATACCTGGAAATATTGGTGTAAAAAAAATAATTGCTTATTTGTTGAATTTAATCAACCTGTAGAATCTGATTTATTTAAATATAGAGTAAATTGGCAAAAATTAATATTTGTTTTTGATGAATTAGAAAGAAAAAATATAGATTATGATCAAATATGTTTAGTTGATAGTTCATGTATGATTAAATGGGATGCCCCTAATTTTTTTAATTTAACCCAAAGAAAATTTACATCTTGGAGAGATAAGTCCAATATGAAATGGATTTATGATAGTATTGTAGGTTATAAAGATTTTTTTAATGGTTACAAATTAGACCAAAATAAATATGTCAATTCAGGGTTTATTATTTTTAATAAAGATCATAAAGAATTAATTAATAGTTTTAAAAAGTTTTATATTGATAATATTGATAAATTAATAGAACTACAAGATAAAATTGTAAAAAAGGGAACAGAACAAACTCCTTTTAATTATTGGTTACAAATAAATAAAGTTGATGTTAATATAGATTTACCTATGGGTTTTAAACTTACTCATATGCATAGAAACTCTTTATTTGGTTATAATTGGCAATTAAAAGAAGATAATACTCCCTATTTTATTAAATATGGGTATAATTGGATATTTAATGGAATTCCAAAAGATCAAAGAAATAAGATAATGAAACAAACATGGGAGTTAGTTAAAGACAATTATATTTTTAAATCTAATAAAGAAATTTTAGACGAAGTAGAACATAAGGATACAGCTAAATATACAACAACTAGAGAGTTTAAAAAGGATTTATTAGAAACTTTTAATAATGAAGAGTTTAAAGATAAAATAATTGTAGAGATAGGAGCTTCTCAAGGACAGTCAACAAGGCTTTTAAGTCATATATTCAAAAAAGTAATTGCTGTTGAGTGGGATGATTGGAATTTAGAACAGGCTAAAAAAAGAAATTATGATAGAAATAATGTTGAGTTTATTAAGATGGATCTTTATAGCGATAAATGGGAAGATTTTTTACCTTCCAAAGTTGATATAGTTTTTATAGATGCTGGGCATCAATATCATCAGGTAAAAAGTGATATTTTAAATTCTATTAGGTTGTGGAATAATCCTATTTTTATATTTGATGATTATGGTGTTATCTCTGATGTTAAACAAGCTATAGATGAACAGATTGATCAAAAATCAATAAAATTAAGCAAATGGGTGGGTTCAACACCAAAAACATTTAAACATGCTAAAGGGACTAAAATGTTGTATGGAGATAGGGAAGGGTGTATCTGTAATTTAGTATAAAAATATTATGAAAAAAAATATAGTTTTTATAGTTAATATACAAGAGTCTGATAGAAGTAATTCTTATCAATATTCTATAGATAGTTGGAAATATTGGTGTAAAAAAAATGATTGTGAGTTATTTTTGCTTACTGAAAGAATTTATGAAAAAAATATAATGAACCCCAACTGGCATAAGTTATTTGTATTTGATTTATTAGAAGCTAATAATATCGATTATGATCAAGTATTAACTGTAGACGCAGATACCATAGTACATCCGGATTGTCCTAATTTTTTTAATAATACAGAACATAAATATTGTGCTGTACATAATGAAGGTTGTTATGATTGGGTAATTAGAAGCATTGAAAATTATTCTAAATACCTTTTTGATGGTTTGGTTTTTCCTTTTTGGGAATATTTTAATTCAGGTTTTATTATAGCTAATGAATCTCATAAAGATTTATATAAAAAAATATTAGATTATTATTTTCAAAATAAAGAAAATATTATTAATATACAAAATACATTTCATGTTGGGACAGATCAACCTGTTATTAATTTTTTTATAAATAAAGAAGAAATAGATTATAAATTATTACCTTATGAATTTAATATGCAAGATCTTTCTAGGAAAGAAATTTTAAATAATGAACTAACAATGGCTAAAATAGGATGGATTTATCATTTTAATGCTATACCAAAGGAACATGGGAGTCCTGGGTATTGGATGGAAAAAACATTTAATCATTTATATAAAAACAAAAAACAATGAATCTTGGAAATCACTCAATAACAGAACAAACAGTTAACTTAATAAAAGAAATTCTTTCTAAAGGAAAAACTATTTTAGAATTAGGAAGTGGGTATGGTACTCATATTTTATCAAGACACTATAAAATATACTCAGTTGAACATAATCTTTCATGGGTGGGAAAATACGATTCTACTTATTTTTGGTGTCCTTTAATAAACCATAATAAACCTGATTCTGAACAATGGTATGGTATAGATGATATCATGGATCAATTACCTACAAATTATGATTTGCTTCTTGTAGATGGTCCCCCTCGGGATGTTAGAAGAGCAAATTTTATAAATCATCTTCATAAATTTAATAAAAATGCCATTTGGGTATTTGATGATTTGCAAAGAGAGCATGATTTAAAAACATATAAAAAAGTATGTAAAATCAGAAATTTAGAAGAAGATATTAGAGATTGTGGGCAAAAATTAGTAGGGATTTGTAAAGCTAAAGATTAAAATATTAAAAATGAAAACTAAATTAAAAAATAAATACGTAATAGGGGTTCATGTGATGTTTTTTGAAATAGAAATTTACAAAGAATATATTGAAGGATTAATTAATTTACTTGACACAGTTGAAAATAAAGAAAATGTAATCTTAGACTTTTGTTTTAACATATCAGAAAAAATTGAAAAAATAGATACTAATAAAATAAAAAAATACCAATTAATTAAAAAATTTGAAAATGGGATTCAAAAATTAAAAAATATTGGGATGAAAAACATAAAAACTGTTATTCATACTAATAAGGATGGTTTTTATTTTCATGCTGATTATCGAAGAGATTTAAATTATAAGTATTGTAAAAAAGTAGATTATGTTATGTGGGGAGAAACTGATAGCTTTTTTCCTAAAGAAGCATTTCAAGCCATTGAAACCTTATCTGTCTGGACTAACACTCAAAATATTAATAGATATATTTTAAGTTTTGCAGATCGAAAAATGTGGGATTCAAGTTGGGATCCATTAGTTCATCCTAAATTTGAAAAACTTCAATTTATAGATGATGATAAAGGTCATTTAAATCCAAATCAAGCAAAATCCCCATTATCTATTAAGGAAATGAACAAAATAAATTCAGAATCTAAAGAATTTGATTTTACTTTTTTAAAAAAACCAAAAATTAGTGGTTCATGTTTGGTTATATCTTCGGATTTAATTAAGTTTGGAGTTAACATACCTTTATGCTTACTTTACAATGATGATCATGGGTTATCAATAATGGCTGAAAAATTATGCAAAGAAAATTATTTGCAATTTATATGCAAAAATATTATTCATGTTCATGCTCGAAGGCATCCCAATAAAAGATTATATGTAAATAATGAGAGTAATCCAAATTCTTTTGGAAATTTAAAACATGATAATTTCCAAAAATTCTTAAAACTATCACAAGAAAATATACAAACTCTAATTAGTGATGGTCCAAATAAATTTTACGAATATAAAGATTTTAATAAATCATGAAAAAAATAGCATTAATAACAGGAATAAATGGAATGGATGGAAGCCATTTAGCTGAATTATTATTATCCAAAAACTATAAGGTTTATGGGATGGAAAGAAGATCATCATCCCGAGATGATACTAATATTTTATCCATACTAAACAAAATTACAATCCTATCCGGGGATCTCACAGACCAAAATTCATTACTTCAATGTTTAAAACTTTCCAACCCCGATGAAGTTTATAATTTAGGAGCCCAATCTTTTGTTAAAGCTAGTTTCCAAATGCCTATTCATACTTCAGAAGTTACAGGATTAGGGGTATTAAGATTACTAGAAGCTATTAAAGAATATAACCCAAAAATAAAATTCTATCAGGCATCTACTTCAGAAATGTTTGGTAAAGTTCAACAAACCCCCCAAACTGAATCAACCCCCTTTTATCCTAGAAGTCCTTATGGTGTATCTAAATTATATGGTCATTGGATAACAAAAAATTATAGAGAATCTTATAATATGTTTACTTGTAGTGGTATTCTATTTAATCATGAATCTGAAAGAAGGGGTATAGAATTTGTAACTCGAAAAATTACTGATGGGGTGGCTAGAATTAAATTAGGATTAGCTGACCATATATCATTAGGTAATTTAGATGCTAAAAGAGATTGGGGGTATGCTCCGGATTATGTAGAGGCTATGTGGTTAATGTTACAGCAAGATTCACCTGATGATTATGTTATATCTACGGGGGAAACACATTCAATTAAAGAATTTTTAGATGTAGCTTTTACTTATATAGGAATTACAGATTGGGGACCTTATATTAAACAAGACCCAAGATTTATGAGACCCTCAGAAGTTGATTTGTTAATAGGGGACTTTAATAAGGCTAAAAACCAATTTGGTTGGGAACCTAAAACCCCCTTTAAGGTATGGGTAAGTTTAATGATAGAAAATGATATAAAATTGTTATCTAAGTGAAAATAGCATTTTTTACAGAAATGGGGTTTGAAGGTAAAATCCCTAGAACTCATGAAAACATGAGAACAGAATTTGCTTGGATGGTAGCTTTAAATGCAGACCATTATAATGTTAATTCCACTCCCAACCAGCAATATGATTTAGGTATTATAATTATACCAAAAAAGAATCCTGACTTTAATAGAAATTTGATCAAACAATATTGCACAAAAGTGGCAGTAATGCAAGAAGGACCTCATTGGTATTTTCAAGATTATGAATTATCAAAACAAATTTGGTATTATAACACATTAATTGAATCCGATATTATTTTTGCTCACAACGAATCTGATAAAGTTTATTACCAAGGATTAACTGGACATAAAGATGTTAGAGTAATGAGGTCATTAATGATAGAAGATGCTGTTGGAGAACTTAAGGAAGTTGAAAGAAATGGAGTCATTATAGGAGGTAATTTTGTTAATTGGTATGGTGGATTTGATTCATATATAACAGCACAAGAAATATCAGATATAGTATATGCCCCTAGCATGGGAAGGAAACAACAAGGTGAAGAAGAATTAGTTATTCATTTACCTTATATGAATTGGAAGCAATGGATTCATAAATTAAATGAATTTGAAATAGGAATACATTTAATGAGAACACATGCTGCGGGTACCTTTGCATTAAATTGCTCTTATTTAGGAATACCTTGTATAGGATATAAAGGATTAGATACCCAACAATTATGTCACCCTGATTTAACCATTGAAGTTGGGGATTTAAATAAAGCTAAAGAAATAGCTAAAGAACTTAGGAATAATAAAGAATTTTACGTATATTGTAGCCATACAACTAAAAATAATTATAAACATTTGTATCACGAAAAAAAATTTATAATATGAAAAAAATATTATTAATTGGGAGTAATGGGTATATTGGTACTCTTTTCTACAAAAATTTTCATAATCAATACGATATAACTTGTGTTGATGCCTGTTGGTTTAACCCACCCCCAAAAGACACAAATATTATTAATACAGATTTCAATCTTCTTTCAAAATCATTTGTTCAAGAATTTGATATTGTTATTTTATTAGCTGGGCATTCTAGTGTAAAGATGTGTGAGGGTGAGTTTTCAAATGCATTTAATAATAATGTAACAAATTTTATAAATCTATTAACTAAAATTAATTCTAAACAAAAATTTATTTATGCTAGTAGTTCTAGTGTATATGGGTCTGTAGGAGGGAAGACAGTTAATGAAAATTATTACGGTTTTAAACCCTATAACCAATATGATATTTCAAAACATATAATAGATTTATATGCTGAGAAATCTAACATAGAATTTTATGGGCTTAGATTTGGAACTGTATGTGGATATTCTCCTATAATGAGAAGTGATGTAATGATAAATGCCATGACTACTAGTGCTATAGAAAATAAAGAAATAAAGTTGTATATAAAAGATATTATGAGACCGGTATTAGGTATTAAAGATCTTTGCAGATCAATAGAATCCATAATTGAGTGTAAAAAAGATAAAAGAGGATTATATAATTTAGCTTCATTTAATAAAACAGCAGAACAAATAGCTTATGAAGTTAGTGAAGTAACTAAAATCCCCGTAGTTGAATATAAATCTGATCCAACCCAAATAGAAAATCAAAAACAACAAATTAAATGTTATAATTTTTCTATTTCTACAAAAAAATTTAAAAAAGAATTTAATTTTAAATTTAATGAAAATGTTGAAAGTATAACAAGAAGTATAATTGACAATTACAATAATATTAAAAGAACAAAAAGAGATAAAATTTATAATTATGTATCATAAACAAGAAAAATGCCTATGTTGCGATTCTTCTAATTTGGGATTACTATTAGATTTAAACAATCAACCATTAGCTAATTCATATCATACTAATGAGGAGCCTCTCCCTGTATATCCCTTAGGAGTAAATTTATGTAAAAATTGTTATCATATACAATTAACTCATATAGTAAACCCCGATTTGTTATTCAAAGACTATTTATATGTTAGTGGAACTACTAAAACAATGAGAGACCATTTTGAATGGTTTTCTAATTTTGTTATGGAATATACTAACCCCACATCTGTGTTAGACATAGCTTGTAATGATGGGTCTCAATTAGATTGTTTCAAAAATAAAGGAGTAGAAACCTTTGGAATAGACCCTGCAAGGAATTTATATGATCTTAGTTCAAAAAACCATAATGTAATTTGTGACTATTTTAATGAAAATTCATATAATAGAAAATTTGATGTTATAATAGCTCAAAATGTTTTTGCTCATAATGAAAATCATAAAAAGTTTTTGGATGATTGTTCTAATATAATGTATGACGATTCTTATTTATACATCCAAACCTCCCAAGCAGAATTAATCCAAAACAATCAATTTGATACTATTTATCATGAACACATATCATTTTTTAATTCTAATTCTATGAATGAATTAGCAAAAAGAACAGATTTAAACTTAATTGATATAATAAAGACTTCAATTCATGGGATTAGTTATCTATTTGTTTTTAGTAAGAAAGATATTAATAAACATTTAATTGAAAATTTAATAGATGTAGAAAAACTAAGAGGGCTTCTCTCAGATAAATTGTATGTAGAATATAAACAAAATATCCAATCCGTTGTAAAAGATTTTAAAAATGCCATAAATGAATATAAAAATAGAGGGTTTAAAATAGTAGGGTATGGAGCGGCAGCAAAGGGTATGACTTTCTTAAATTTTGCAGATGTAATTTTAGATGTTATTATAGATGATAACCCATTGAAACAAAATCTTTATACACCCGGCACAAATATTCTAATTAAATCCGCGGATTATATTAAAACATATACATCAAAAGATAAAATTTTATATGTCCCCCTAGCTTGGAACTTTTACAGTGAAATTAGAGAACGCATACTAAAAGTTAGAAATAACCCAAATGATTTATTTTTAAAATATTTCCCAACATTAAAAATAGAAAAATGAAATACATAACTAATATAGATACTCTTTCAGCAATGTTAGATAGATTAATTTCAGAAAATATTAAATTATATTTCTTTAAAAAAAATAATTTACCTGAAAACATTACCCATCAAGAAAAAGTTATAAAAGAAATTAGAGATAGGATTAAAAATCTATTATTGAATGTTTACAATACCAAAAAGTATGATCATATTTCTGAAAAACGCACATATAAAGCAGATATGACTTTAGAGTCATTAGAACAATTAATTAAAAGTGATATATACACTGGAGAAGGAGATAGAGATAATTTAGCAGAGTTAAAAAAAAAGAATCCTAATATTGATTTAATGAAAAAAAATCATAGGGTTTTAAGATCTGCTAATGAATTGCGCGCAGTTAGTAAAAACGAATTAGATTCACACTTTAAAGATTTTATTGAAAATGAAGACCCTAAAGATTAATTCTGAGTTTGCACATGAGTTAATATTAGCTATCCCTTATGCTCATTGGTTACATCAACAAAACCAATTAGAAAAGGTAATCACTAGTAAAGGTATGAAACCCTTTTATTATTTTTGTAAAAATGTAGAGGAAAAATTTGAATTTCGTACGGTAAATAACACAGAAGCAGGATTAAATGATTTACCTAATAACTGGCCTCACCATAATGCCCTAGCAGTATGCGGAAAAGATTATGGAGACTTATCGTTAGAAGAACAAAACAATGTCAATGGAGTATTAGATTATTCTCAATGGTCACCTCCTAAATACAAATCCTATTATTCATTGTTTGATTTTAAAAACAAACCCTTTATAGTAGTTAACAATAACTACAATATAGAATATAATAAACCTATTTCAAAATCCCTTAGATTTTTCAATATTGAATGTTTATATAAAATTTTTAATTATTTAACAGAAAAGGGATATTATGTTATTTACAAAAGACCTAATAATACCGAATTTACACTAGATGAAAATGAAATAAATACAGTAAACCAAAACATATCCTTAAAAGCTAATGTAGAAGGTATTGGGACTATAACTGATTATGAGTTATGTAATTATTATAATGGGAAAGTTATAGATTTAAACATTATAAAAGACAATTACCCCCAATTTACATATAATGAACTCCAATTGAGGATGTTTTCAAATTCTTCTGGGTTTATAACTCCTAATGGTGGTGGTGGAGTTTTATGTGGTTATTTTAATGCCCCCGTTGTGATGCATGTTCCTCATGGAAAAGAATTAAGAAATGGGTATTTAACAAATAAAAATTGTTATTATAATAAACTTTCAAATAATAAATTATACCCTGTGTTTGATATGAATAATGAAAGCAATTACCAAAAAATTATAAATAAAATAAAAGAAATATTTTAATATGAAAATAAGCTTAATACAACCATCCAGAAACAATCTTAAGTACCTTAAATGGTCCTATGATTCAATTAGAAAAAATCAAAACAACCATGAAGTTGAAATCTGTGTAGCAGATGATTTTAGTGATGATGGTACAAATGAATGGTGTCAAGCTATGTGTGAGAAAGATAAAAATTTTAAATGGATTAGAAATTATGGACCAACTCGTCTAGGCCATACAATTTTGTACGATAAACTGGTAAATGAAGTGGCTACAAACGATATCTGCATGATCTGGCACGCTGATATGTATTTGTGTCCAGGCGCTTTAGATGCCATTAAAACGTTGATTAAGCCTAAAACAATAGTATCACTTACTAGAATTGAACCACCATTACACCCACCAGGACCTGAAAAAATTATTCAAGATTTTGGAATAGAACCTGAAGAGTTTAAAGAGGAAAAACTTTTAGAGTGGTTTTATGCAATAAAATTCAAACTTCCAACTGAAGGTATATTTGCACCTTGGGCATTTTATAAATCAGATTTTCAAGAGATTGGGGGACATGATGAATTATTTGCTCCACAATCAAAAGAAGATAGTGATATATTTAATAGATTTCAATTAAATGGAGTTAAATTCGTGCAAACTTGGGAAGGTTTTGTATATCATATGACTTGTAGGGGTAGTAGATTTGCTGATGGGGCTACTCGGAACCCAAATGGTGAAGTATTTATGAAGAACAGAGAAACAGATGAATGGTTAACTCAAAATCAAAAGGCAACTCGAAATTTTATTCGTAAATGGGGGCATTTTGTTAAACATGATTCTTATTTAAAACC
>Ga0208299_1001187_pt1 | contig 20166 bp, 16 predicted proteins | sample 15_taG_FD_184089 | JGI IMG/M metagenome (GOLD analysis project Ga0208299, IMG submission 184089) | Marine viral communities from the Subarctic Pacific Ocean - 15_ETSP_OMZ_AT15312 metaG (SPAdes) (version 2) | ecosystem: Environmental > Aquatic > Marine > Oceanic | place: Pacific Ocean | collected...
CTCTTCCTGCCGATACTCAGATTGAAGTTACCTATGTTCAGGCGACTGATTCTGGCACGGCTGCTGGAAAGGGTTATGCATACGCTGAAGTCGAATGGTACTAGGAGGATATTATGGCTAAAGATACTGCAAATAATCACCCAACGGTTAATCAGAACGGTCTTATCGAAAAAAAGGACATATCCGGAGAGTCTTTAAAATCTCTAGGTATGGACAGTGTAGGTAAGAACCAGATGCCACAGGGTATAGCTAAATCAAACATCTCCACTGATCGTGGAAAGTTTGAATGGTGCTAAAATAAATTGGTGACGGGGCGGGAAACCGCCCCTAATCCAAAGGAGATTAGAATGGCTAAAAGAATGAATTCAATCGAAGCATTTATTGGTGGTATGGTTGAAACACCTGATGTTGGGTATGGCCATACGGAAGCTGTGCTTAAAGGATACACCAGTGGTTCTCAATTATTTGATGAGAGAGATATGGAGTATAGACGAGCGCAGCGAAGAACAAATAATGAAGGTCGAGTAAATGGTGAAATGGTTAGAGGAAGCGGCGTCATAGCTGGGTGGGCTTTCTAAAAAAAGTGATAACAATAAATATTCCCGGAAGGGAAGTTAGTGATTATACCCCAGAAGATTTTGGGGGTATAAGAGAGGAAAAGACCGTATGTGTTATAAGGTACGGGGCTTTTGGGGACACATTACAGGCTAGTTCTATACTGCCTTTACTTAAAGAACAAGGGTATAGGGTATGTGTAAATGTTACAGAGGTTGGGAAAGATATACTAAGTAGCAATCCATATGTGGATGAGATTTTATTTCAAACTACAAAGATGATTCCAGAGAATGAGCTTACTGAATACTGGAAACATTTTGATAATATATTTGACAAGGTAATACAGCTTTCTGAATCAATAGAAAATTCTTTATTGGTTATGCCTGACAGGGTTTCACGACTAAGGAATGGCGATAAGATTGCAGTAAAAGGGGACCCTAGGTTCAATCTAGATAAGGATACTTTACATGAAGAATGTAATGTAAACTATATGGAAAGAACTCATGATATAGCGGGTGTTCCGCATATCTTTAGTCCTAAGTTCTATCCTTTAGATAGTGAAAAAAAAATAGCCAGGGATTTTAGAAGAAGCATCAGGGAGAAGCATGTTATTTTATGGTCTTTGTCTGGATCGTCTGTACATAAAGTATATCCTTGGACTGATAATGTAATAAATAAGGTTCTAAAATACAGGCCTGATGTTTGTTTTGTTACTGTCGGAGATGAGCTTTGTAAGTTGCTTGAACAGGGTTGGGAAAAAGAGGATAGGATTATAACAAAATCAGGAAATTGGTCTATAAGAGAAACTCTTTCGTTTTTAGATCATTGCTCTATTGTTATAGGACCAGAAACTGGAGTACTGAATGCTGCGTCAACTATGAAATGCCATAAAATAGTTATGTTATCCCATTCCTCAAAAGAAAATCTTTCTAAGTATTGGAATAATACCAGCTCTTTAGAGCCTGATCATTATGATAATTTTTGTTTTCCATGCCATAAAATGCATTATGGATTTGACACCTGTAACAGGGATAGTGAGACTGGAGGAGCAATGTGCGCTGCAAAGATAAACCCTAACGATGTTTACAATAGAATAGTGAAAAATTTGATATGAGTACTTACTTAGTTTTGTGTAAGAACATGGCTAGAGATATAGGCATACCAGGAACTGGTCCTTCCAGCGTCACTTCTACTTCTCTCTCCGAAGAGGAGAATAATGTAGTTCGTTATGTAAAACAAGCTGATTTAGACATACAAAGTAGGTGGTTTAACTGGGATTTTCTATGGACCGAGGCGACACTTACACCTTCCGTTGGTGTTTCTACACTAACATCACCATCTAATTTAGGTAATTGGAAATTAGACTCTTTTGTTTTTAGCAAAGGAACTGATGATTATCAAGAGTTAGAGTATATGGTATGGGATGATTACAGCCTAGAATATAAATTAGGCGTGGTTGCCTCTTCAACCCCAGAAGTTTTTTCTATTAAACCTGATAATGTCATAGATGTATATCCTACACCCGATGCTGTAACAGCAATATCAGCTTCATACTGGAAGTCTCCAACTGAGTTGTCAGCTGATTCTAGTGAATCACCGATACCGTCTAGATTCCACAAGATAATAACCTCTAGAGCTAAAATATATTATGCTGAGAACGAGGACGCCCCTGAAATTTTATCAGGTGCTTTAGCGGAATTTGAGGATTTGCTAGACAAGCTTGAGGCTGATCAGTTACCGGGGCAAAAGAATAGAAGGTTTTCTAAGGCGCAGGATATATCTAATTTTACAGTAGTTCCGCAATGACCAGACTAACTAGAAGAGAGATCAAGCCTTCTGGTTTGAAGTCTAATTATTTTCCTTTCGAGGGTGGGATTAATATGGTCGACCCTGCCTTATCTATGAGGCCTGGCGAGTTAGTTGCTGCTAATAATTTTGAAGTAGACATTCGTGGAAGATATAGAAGGTTAGATGGGTATGAAAGATTTGACGGGCAAACATTACCTTCCGAAATAACATTTTATAGAATTCCTTTTACTATTGGTACTGCTAGAGACTCGGTATTCGACAGTGCTTTTAGTAGTGCTTTTGATCTACAAATTCCTTCAGTTGGCGATTTACTTAAAGGGGGAACTAGTGGCGCTTTATGTTCTGTGCTGCAAGTTAACATTGAAGATGTAACTGGCGATGCGTCAGCTGGATCATTTTCTAATTCAAATGCGGAGGGGTATATATATTTTACAATAGTAAGCGGTACTCTTCAAGACGGGGAAACAATGTATTTTTTAAACAAGAACAGCGCTTTTGGAAGCGCATTTAATGTGGAGTATAAATAATGGGTAGCGCAACACCAACAGCATTAAGAAAAACAAGGGCGGTTTTAACCGGGACTAGTTTTGCTGACAATACTACAGGAGCTATCACCGCCCAAATGGTCAGACAATTTACAGAGTCTGGGATGGGTGGTTTTGCGACAATATATTCACCAGCAGGGACTCCTGCAAGCCAAGCAGTTGCATCAGGAGCAACAGCAACAATAGATTGGAATGCTGATTCAGTTGGTGCCAATGGTCCTGACGATACCGGCACTGTATCATCAACAACCGTGGGATCGGATGCTGATTTTGCAAACGACAGAATCAGAATATACGACAAGGGATGGTTTATGGTCAATCTGGGCGTAAGTTTTGTTCAGACAGGAACTGATACTGTGGTATGGACGTTTAGGATTGCAACTCAGGCTGATGGTGGGTCTGTCACATATCCCGGTTATGATGCTGCTGTTCAAAAAGTAGCAGCAACCCTAGATAATATGGCGTCTGCTTCAGGAATAATTGATACAACTGGACACACTGATTATACAGATGTGTTGGCACAAGTTAAGAACGGACATGGGAGTAACTCTGAAAATTTTCAGATGCATTATGGGCAGTTATCAGTATTTAGGGTTGGATAATGGGTCTTCTTGCCACCTCTCTTTCCTATGGTCCACCAGTAATAAGAGACGCTGATGCGGATGCCTCTCTTGTTAGTGAACTACGAACTGCTATAGAGGATCAAAGAAGCAATATTAATATAGTGCCCGGTGAGGGTAGCGTTTTAGGTGTATGGGTATTTAGTGGTAATGTGTATGCATTTAGAAATAAGTCTGGTGCCGCTACAGCTGGAATGTATAAATCAACATCGACTGGTTGGTCAGAAGTAGATTTAGGAACAGCTTTAAATTTTGATGGGACCACTACAAATGGAGAGTTTGTTGTTGGGTCTGTTGTAACTGGGGCTGCTGGAGCATCAGGTACTGTAGCTGCTGTTTCTTATTCAGGCCTATGGGAAACTGGGGCAAAGGGTGTTGTTGTTTTAACTGGAATAACCGGCACGTTTGTCGATAATGAAGACCTATCATCTCCTACTTTAGCGTTTGATGCTGGCACTGTAGAGATAAAAGAGGATGATGTTATCACTGGTGTTACGTCAGGTAAAACCGCTACAGTTAAAAGTGTTCTTTTGTCTAGCGGTAGTTGGGCTGGGGACGATGCAGCTGGATACCTATCTATAAGTGGGAATACTGGAACATGGACTGATGGTGAGAAAATACAAGTAGGTGGTAATAATAGAGCTGATGTAAATGGAGCATCTCAACCATCTTCTAGAGGTTTAGCAAAGGCTAATGGCACCCAGTACGCACAGACATTGTCTCCTGGAGGTAAGTACGAATTTGTAACTTACAACTTTAAGGGAAATTCTGCGGCTCTATCTATGTACGGTGTGAGTACCGTAGATAATGGGTTTTCTTATGATGGTACTGCCTTTATAAAAATTCAGACTGGTATGGAGACAGATACTCCTCAGCACGTAATAGCCCATAAAAAACATTTATTCTTTTCATTTCCAGGAGCATCCGTTCAACACTCAAGTATAGCTAAGCCACTACAGTGGAGTCCTATTACTGGAGCTGCAGAGATAACATTAGGGGATGAGGTATCTGGGTTTTCAATAGAAGTAAAAGAAGTAATGTCTATTTTTACTAGGAATGATACATACATGTTATATGGAAGTTCTTCGGCAGATTGGAATTTGACTAGATTCCATACTGGAACCGGAGCTATTCCATATACTATGCAGAAAATGGATCAGACTTTCTTTCTAGATGATAGGGGTATAACCTCTATCTTTACCGTGCAGTATTATGGTGACTTCCAATCTTCAGTTGCATCTGGAAAGATTGATCCTTATATACAGAAGAAAAAAGATAATGCAGTATTATCTCTTAGGGTTCGTGGTAAAAACCAGTATAGGATATTTTTTGATGATAAAACTGGATTAGCCATGACTTATATGAACAGGCAGAATGTAGGGATAATGCCTTTTACTCTTTCTCATCAATTATCTTGCTGCGCTTCTGGAGAAGATTCGAATGGGTTCGAGGTTTTATATGGTGGGTTTGATGATGGGTATGTTAGACGTATAGATTCTGGGACTAGCTTTGACGGACTTACGGTTGATTCCTTTATAAGAACATCTTATCATAATTACGGCTCCCCGCAAGTTAAGAAAAGATTTAGAGAGATAGGGTTAGAGCTTAATGCAGACACATCTACTACGTTAAGTGTTTATCCCACTTTTGATTATGGTGGAACGTTTAGCCCTCGGTCTAGCCCATCTGCTACAGAGTATAGTGTATCGGTTACTTCTGATGAATGGAATGAAGATGATTTATTTAATTCCTCAACGGGAGTTACCGTTGTTGCTTCCGAAAGAGTTAAGATTAATGGCGTAGGTACAAACATGGGTATGATTATAAAAAATAGTTCTATATATGATAAGCCAATAACACTACAAGGCGTTGTTGTAGATTATTCTACACGAGGAGTTAGGAGATGACTATGCTTAAATTGCCGCAAAATGTCGGACCTACTAGTTTGGCCTATATATCGGAACCTGAAAAGAAACTATTAAAACGAAGAGAGGCAATGAAAGGATTCCCCTCTAAAAAGGAAATCTCTGGTGTTCCTGTATTGGCTGATAGTAGAGCTGCGATTATAGCCCATGCAAAGGGGTTAGGAATTTCAAATGTTCCAGATGCTGGTGTAAGCAAGAGTGAGTGGAGAAAATTTACTCAGAGGCTGAATGCAGAAAAGTCTTTAAGGACAAAAGGCGGTACTCAGAACTTTGTTACGAGCGCTACAGATGCCCAGAAAAAGAGAAGCAGCAATTGGTATTCGACTCCTGCTGGAGCAGCCTATGCTAAATCTTTAAATAAGCCGGTTGGGTTTGGTATAAGAAGTAAACCGAAGCCGAAGCCTACAAAGACGCATAAACCAAATAAGAAACCAAAGAAGAAACCTAAAGAGAAAGTTCCCGTAATAACTAGACCAGGGCCAGACCCAACAGTAGTTACTCCAGCAGCAACCACAATAGCGCCAGTGCAGGATTTTAGTATTAATGTAGGCCCAGGTGAGGCTATAGATACATCTCAACTAGAGAAACCCTTGTTGGAAGAAATAGTTATTTTAGGTCCTAAGTCCGAGGTTTTGGAGGAGCGCCTTAAGAACTTAATAAATACTAATAGCCCTTTATTTAAAGCAGCTACTACCAAAGCATTACAATCAATGAATTCGGTAGGACTTACAAATAGCTCCATAGCTCAAGAAGCTGTTATGTCTGCTATTCTTGGTGTAGCAATTCCAATAGCCCAGCAGGATGCTCAAACATTTTTGACACAAAGAATGGCTAATCAGAATGCTAGCAATGCTTTTAAGGCAGCTCAGAATGCTGCCTACTATGAAGCTTTTATGACAAAGCTTACTGGACAAATCAACCAGACATTACGTCAGCTTGCAGAAAGATCAGCCAACTGGAGGGCTATCCTAGCGGAAAGAGGAGCGATAGCTAGAACAGCGGGAATGAGTACTGAAGCTACTGAGAACGCTCTAAAAACTGTAACACCTACATGGTTTTAATGGAATAATATTATGGCTCAAAAAACTGTTACTACAAAACCAACAAAAAATAAGTGGATAAAGGAAATAAAGTGGCCTGTTATTATTGGAGCAACCTTGCTAGGTGGGATGGGTGCTTATGGTGCCGGTCTTTCTGGAGGAGGGCAAAGCCTGACTAGTAATATAAAGCTAGGAACAAACACTCTTTTGGGAAACCTTTTCGGGGGTGGCACAGTTGCTGCCAAGGCTTCAATGGTTCCAGTACATCATGCAGGTAGTACAGGGGTTATGTCTACCGGAGGATCAGCATTAAAAGCTGCTTCTGGTGGTGGGATAGGTGGGTTTTTTGGTAATCTATTAGGAGGAATGTTCGGTGGCGAGGGAGGAACAGGGATAAGCCTTGGTAATATAATTAGTGGGATTGGTGGGTACTTTGGCTCTAAAGCAAACTATGAATTAAGCGAGAGAGCTTTAGACCTTAAAGAACAGTTTGGGTATGAAGATGTACGACTAAAGGAAGAAGAGCTTGCCCTTCAAACAATGAAAGCAGAGGCTGCTATAGCTGCAGAAAAAAGACAGACAGCAATAGGCTCTACTTTTATGGGCCACACTAACCCAATAGCAGCTGCAGCTGAAGGACTGACAGGAGTGGAGCAAGGATTGCAGGTTGCTGATACATGGGTAACTCCAGAAGTTAGAAAGAAGGCGGGAGGCGCTCTAGGTGGGCCGCAACAAGGATTAATAACTCAAGCAAAACAGAGGCAAGTATCATGAAACAGCCAGCAAGATCATTTCCAATACCGCCGTCTGTTCCACAAGAGGCAGAAGGAGAGCAGGTTGTTATTGATGACGATAGGGAACAAAGCCCTTTTCCAGAAGCTAGTCCAGAAGAGGCTCAAATGGCAGACTCTATCACATCTGAAATATATATGTACATTTATAGGGATGGTTGGGATGAGATTATTGAAGAACTTAAAGGCTCAAAAGACAATCTAGCCGAGGCTGTAGGGGACATGGCTGGCAATTTGCTAAGCAATGAGATGTTGATGGCAGAAGAAGAGGGTGCGGAAATTTCTAGAGAAATGTACCTTGACATGCAGTCTGGCGTGGTTCATCAATTAACAGAAGTTATAGCGGAGAAGGATATAAGAAAGTTTAAAGACGACAATGAGGCCCAAGCTTTTATGGGGGAAGCATTGACGTATGCTATTAATGCTAATATTGATTCTGAAGATACTAAAATAACTAGAGACTCTTGGTTGGAACTAACTAAAGAAATGCTTAGGGGTGGGGTTGATCCACAACCTAGGCAGGTTGCTGGTAATAGGGTTATAGAGGAGGTAGTGTAATGGGTCTTTTATCTGGTGCGACTGGAGCAGGATTAGGAGGATTTTTTAGTGCGGTTGGTGCCGGAGTTACGGATAGTGAGAACTGGGCAAGAAAGACCGCGTGGGAAGAAGCGAAGATGGAAAAGATGTGGGGGTATGAAAAGGAGAAGGCTGGTATAGCTTCAAAGGCAGCCGCATCTGAAAAACAGTTTGAGGTTGTTGGTAAGACCATTGACACCTTGCTAGATCAATATAAAAATATTAATAACAGATTGAGAGGTGATGCTGGATTTACAAGGGTTACGAATACCGATCAGGTAACAGCTCTTGAAGAGGAAAGAGATAAGATTAGAATGCAAATGCAGAGGCTGACCGGAACTTATCTAAATATGGCTGGGTTTTCTAGTGACTACACGCATGATCTTATGATTGGTATGTTTACTTCAGATGATCGGCTTACTGAACAGGGTGAGAATCTTGCTGATGCAGTCGCCAAAGTTACAAAAAAAGAGAGAACAGGTGGCCTTTGGTCTGGCGCTGGTGAAATAATTAAAGAGGGCTGGGATTGGTGGTCAAAGTACTCTGGTAAAAAAGGTAAGGAATTAATAGATGATTGGGAATCATTCAAAGCAAATAGTGGACCCTCTCAAGGCGAGCCATTAACAGATACAGAGGCTTTGCGTAGGATATATGAGATAGCTCTGGATAAAGGGCTGCTATCTGACGTAGCATTGGGCATTTCGGAAGATGCGTTTGAAAATGATATGGAAAGAAACAAGGCTACCATAGAAGCTATAAAAAGTTCTCCGGAAAAAGTAATTGAGTTTATTCAAGAGCACCTACCAAAAGTAAAAGAGATCGGGAAGAAAGTTAGTGATTTTATGTACTACGGACCAGAAGGCCCACCAGCAGAGTCTGAAGACGATGCGCCACAAGCTGGTGTAACTGATCAAGATTTAGGAGAACAAATAGCAGCTTCGGGTGACGCGGATGTTAATGAGAGATCACTCGCGTCTAATACAGGCACAGGTTTTATGGGAACACCTAGAGGAGTGCTTAGCGGTGATTCTATTTATCCAGGTGGTATCTCACAAGTAGACCTGGAAGCTCAGAATGCTATACCAAGAAGCGAACTTAATCTTGAGCCTCCTCCAAGTTCGGCTAGACAGTATGGGGATACACTAGGTTCTGATTGGATAGGATCGACGCAGGCTATTGACGCTCTTGGCGAGGCTGGCGGACCCGCTGTTGATGCTCTAACAGAATGGGAAGTAGATAGAACAACTCCACCTAAGACTTCTTACGAGCGCAAGGATAGACTTATGAAGGGCATTAAATCTATTATTCATAAGGCAGAGTCTGCAGCTCATGGGTACAATGCTGTTGCTGGATCAACCAAAGGTGATCCTAATCTTACCTCGATGACTATTGGTGAGGTTCATAAAAAGTATGGGGATAAAGCTGTTGGTATAGGGCAATTCAAGAGAAGGTTCTTAATCGACAATGCTAAAAAATATCTTGGGTACAACAAAGAAGAATTGGATGCTATGCCATTTAATGAGGCAACCCAGAATAAGTTTATGGAGCTTGGAATAGAAGATGCTGGTATAGATGCTTACCTTAATGGGCGTATTACTATAGATCAGTTTCATGCAAGGCTAGCTAATATATGGAGAGGGTTACCACCACTAAGGACATCACAGAAAGGAGAACCTTCAGATCAACTAGGAAATATAACACAACTTCCTGGGTCAGAATTACAAGAAGTTATTACACAACCACTTCAATAGAGAATACTAGATGGCATTGACAACTGAACCTTTCACTACTGAACAGCTTTCTGGAATAGGAGAGAGCCAGCCAACTGGAGCTGAGTTAGCTGATGTATGGCGTAATGTTATTCCAGAAAAGGTAGAAGGCGGCGGAGGTGGATGGGGGAATGAAAAGTATGGCGCATTCGACGCTGGTGTAGATCAGGCGCAAGGCCTTGGTTTCAGATTTGTCCAGATGGTTGGGGATATGTTTGATATTAAGGAGTGGGAAGAGTCAGGAAGGGAGGGTGCTGAAGAAAATTTTAAAATATCTTCTGCATATAAAAGGCAGGCTCTTCTAGAAACAGAAGGAATGGGTGATTTTCAAAAGTGGATTACCGATACAGTACAAACTCAGATTCCTATGATGCTTCCATCTTTAGCTGCTGGCGGTGTTGGTGGTTTTATTGCTGCTTGGGCTGGGTTAGGTGCGGCTGCAACAGCTGCTGCTGTAGGAACGGCAGCGTATATACCTAACTTTGTTTTAAACTCAGGTGAAGCATACTCTAAACAATTAGAAGCTAAGGGCAATATAGACGCTGAAACCGCTGCAATGACAGGCGCTCTTGCTGCCGTTCTTGATACAATTATACCAGGAAAAATAGCAGGCAAGATATTTAACCAAGGTAAGAAAAGCTTTCCTAGTCACGTTGCAAAGAAACTAGCTGATGGTTCTGCGGTTGGCGACAGATGGAGGCAGGGTTGGAAGTTTGCTTTAGCTGAAGGCGGTACTGAAGGTCTTCAAGAGGCAATCATGCAGATGTCTCGTGATTATGTTAATGACAAGGCCTATGGATTTACTAAAGCTGACAGAGAAGAAATCATTGAGGGTGTTGCAGCTGGCTTCTTGATGGGCAAGGGGTTTGGTTGGATTTCCCCCACTGGCAAAGGAAAGGCTGTAGAGCAGGTCAGAATTGAGGATGAATTCAAAGCTGCAAAAGAAGAAGCTACCTCTAGGATTCGTGATGATCGTGATGCTGCCATAGAAGCTATTAACGATAGGACCGACCAATCCAATAAAGCAGATGTAAAGGCTTCAGAAAAAGAAATACGCGCGTTAAAGAATGAAGCAAGAGATAAATTAAAATCTTTAGGGCGCACTAAAACTATTTCTGATATAGAAAAAATAGTACCGCCTATTAAAGAAGAAGCTGCCCCGACTCCAGAAGCTTTGCAAGAAGAACTTGGAACTGTAGAACAGAGGTTAACAGAAGCCAAAGCAGAGCTTGAGACTGAGGTAGCAAAACCTAGGGGACGCGCCCCCAATAGAAAAGCTATACGGCTTAAAGAAGAAATAGCCTCATTAGAAGCAAGAAAGATTGAGATTGCAACCCAGCTGGAAGAGACAGCGTCTACTACTCCCGCAGCAACCCCAGAAGCTGCTCCTCCTATAACCCCACCAACTGATGAACAAGTTCCTACCACACCAATTACCACTGAACCAGAAGAGCCTGCACAGCAGCCATATACCCCAACTGGGCCTGAGTTTTTCACACAGTTAGACGAACAAATAGCACAACAAGAAGCTGCTATTGCTGAGACTGAAGCTCAGCTAGCTCAGCCTATTGAAGAGACTAGCGCGTTTAACAAAAGAAGAATAGTTACGCAGCTAAAGAAAAGATTAGCAGAACAGAAGGTTGAGAGAGACAGACTTCTTGCTATGCAAAAAACGCCAGACCAGATAGCATGGTCTGATGTTGCTAGACAAGAGCCTCCTCCCGAACAGACTCTCGATCAAAGGTTGGGTAAAGAGGAAGACTTAGCCCTAAGAGAAGCGGAAAGACAAAATCTTGAACAGCAAGGAGCCGCACAAGCAGAGGCACGGGCTAAAGCACAAGCGGATGCTGAAGATGCTGCTGCTGCTGCTGCACAAGCAGAGGCTCAGAGAATAGCTGATGAAGAAGCAGCCCTTGGTGATGCTGCATGGGGTGATGTTGCTGTGCAAGACAAGCCCCTAATAGATGTTATACCACCTGGCTCTTCAACAACTAATCAGGACATAGCTCTTGCTGATGCAAGGAGCAGGCAACAAGAGGCTAGAAAAAGCGCTTTAAGTCTGAGGTTAAACAAAGCTAGACAGGATAGGCTAGAAGCAGAAAGAATTAAGAGGGAAGAGGTTGCTCAACAGGCGGCTGAGAGGAGGGAAGAGGCTGCTCAGCGCAGAGAACAAGAACAACGTACAAGAATAAACGACGAGAGAAAAGCAGCTGCTGATGCAAGGGCAGAAGAGAGAGCAGTAGCGGAAGCAGAAAGAAAAAGAAAAGCTGAGGATGCTAAAGAGCAGGCTGAGTTTGAGAAGAGAGAAACTAATAAGACTGTTGCAGAAGCCCAAGCCTCTGCTTCTGAAACTATAGCTGAGTTTGAAACAAGGCCGCTAACCATCTCTGAGATGAAGGCTCAGATGCGTGTTAGAGGTAATAAGATAGGAGATGCTGATAGGATAGGAGCATCAGAAGCGAAGGCAGAGTATTTAGATACAGTTAGGAAGGGTATTAACGAGATAGATAGCGCTAGAGTTGCAGCAGCTACAGCCGAAAAAGCTAAGGCTGCTACCGCACCTAAAGCTGCCCCTGCTACTGAAAAGAAACCTGATGACAAGCCTACTGCTCCCGTTACCGAAGGTACAGAATATGGGGCTGATCCATCTGTACTAGCAGACGAAGCTCCACAAGGAGAAGCATTTCAAGACCCATCAGTTCTAGCAGATGCTGCGCCACCTGTAATTAGCAGCCCAAGAGACGCTATAGACTCTGTAAAGGATGGCAAGCTGGAGCCTGATCAAGCTATAGATGCTTTAGCTGAGGCAATGAACACTGATAGAGATGCTGCGGAATCTGCTTTTGTAGACGAAGCTACGCAAGAAGATAATCAGGCAATGGTTGAGGCTGGTGAGAAGCGCGGTTCAGTTCCTCCAGGAACTACTGCTGCAGTGAAAGACGAGGCAAAAAGAGTGGCTGCAACTCAGGCTGCCAAGCCTAAAGGAAAGGCTGGCGATGCTGTTAAGGCGGGAGTTGCTGCTCAACCAGACACACGAAAGAAAAAGAAGTCTGATAAAAAGGGTCAGTCTACCTTCACGCAGTTCAGAAGGGGCAGGGATGGTAAATCGTGGACTGCAAGAATTGCAGGTGCCCCTGCTAAAATAACTATGGACGAGGTGGGTGAGTACCACACCACGTATGACAAGAAAAGCAATCCAGTACCTTTTACTACTTTACCTGCTGCTAAGATTAGTTTATTAAAGAATCATGGAACCCCTCAAGAACAGAAAAAAATTCCAGGAAGGAAGGCTGCAGCAGTAGCTAAACCCAAGACTGTTACTGTAGAGACTGAACCTAAAAAACAAAAGTGGGCTGAGGATACTGAGAACTCAGCTGGTGTTCCGGTTAGAATAGACTACGATCCAACTCTAGATAAAGAGAAGCCTCACATTGTGATGGTTAGAGGAGAGCCTTATAAGAGGTATGCCAAGAGAGATAGGGCGCGTTATGTTGCTAACAGGGTAACTGATGCAGATGTTGAGAAGGCCCTACTAGCTATACAGAAGCAAAGATTAAAAGAGCAAGAGGGCGGTGAACGAGGTGCAGCTAGAGTTGCAGCAGCCGCAGAAAGAGGGATTGCCAGTCAGTCAGATAGGGTTGTTGGTGTGCTAAACCCTCCAAGGGCGGCGCTCACCGCAATGCCTCTCCCAACTCTTAATGACAAGAAAGGGATTAAAAATCCTAATGTAAAAATAGATAGCGAACTAGAAAGAGAAGTAATAGAAGAGGCCACTGATCTTAATGGAAATTCTATTACGGTATCTTATGAAAAGCGCGATCTTACAAAGCCGGATGATCAGAAAAGTACTAGCTTTAGAAAGAGCGAAGTAAGCATTGCAAGGTTCAACACGTTTACTCCATTCATGGTTTCGACAAAAGAAGAAGCGCAGGCTATCAGCTCATCTATATATGCTAACCCAGAAATCTTCCGCGTATTTTTAGGTAATGAAATTTCTACTCGCGCTGGCCTTGACCCCAAGATAGTTAGCATGGGCGTTATCAATGACCAAGAAGCATTAAAAATGCAGCAGTCTTATCAGCGTAGGGTAGACAAACTTCTAAGTGGGGAGACAGCTAGGAAAAGACTTACCGATGAACAGAAGGATGACATAGTAAGGTGGCGCAAGAAGATAAAAGACCTCAACACTAATGATGGAAGGAACTATAAATCTACTGTAGTACCAGGTGCAACCCAGGCTGACTTTGACGAGAGCCTCCAAAGATGGGTAGATTTTTTAGATGACAAAGGTAAGGACACTGGTCCTATCAGAGACTTCCTAGATACTAAAAAAAAAGTAGATGAAGAAGTAAAAGTTGAGGATATAGAACCTGTTGAAACAAGCCTTGATGAGGCAGTGACAGAAAAAGAACTGTCTGAGGCAGAGTTTGATAGGTTGTTTGGATACAGTATTGCTGAAGAACAGTCTGCTCTAGACCGTCAGTATGCAAAAGAGAGAGCCGATAGAAAAAAAGGGAAGTCTACAGATAAGGTAAGCGTTGATTCTATTCTAGCTAATGAGAATCCAGCTGACCTGCACAGTAAGTTAACCACCCCACCATCACAAAACGGCTATTCAGTCGATGAAGTTAAAAGTCTAGCAGCTAATATTAAAGCTTTAAATCCCGACTTTAACTATAACCCCAAAGGAAAGAAAGAAGATATTGCCGCTTCCATAATGGAGTGGTACGTCTCTCCTATGGAGGATGCATACACAAAAAATGATCTGACTGAAACGAAAGAGAACGATGATGTTGTAGAGAGCAGGCGTCTTAACAAGGCAACAACATTCCATTCTCCTGGGCAGGCAGAGAAGTTAGTTAGGTCTCAGGTTAGAAGTATCTTTGGGGATAAGGGAGCAAGACGACTAGAAGAGATAGGGTTTATAAACTTCATAGACAGAAACAAAGCAAAGGATATGGGTGCGTCTGATACTGCACAGGCTTTTGTTTCTAGAGGCAACGGAACTATCTATTTTATACGAGATAAAATCTCTTCTGACATGACTGCCAAAGATGTAAGAGGGTTGTTATTCCATGAGGTAGGGGTACACTTTGGTAGAGATGTATTCAGCGGTAGCGAATGGAACTCAGTTCTAGATGAGCTTTATAAGTTAGGGCAGAATGGGGACGACATAGTTAATACAGCTGTTGCTAGGGTAATGCGTAACTATGGGTATAAGAAAGCTGATACTGGCAGACCGTTTGACCCAGCAGCCAAGCATATTAATTTCCACGTTAGGCGTGAGTTCTGGGAAGAGGTTCTTGCTCATGTAGTAGAGATCAAGCAACCAGCCTTAGACTCTCCTTCTAGAAAAGGATTACTAGATAAGATAAAGAATGCATTTAAAACATTTTTCAATAAGGTATTTGGAACTGATATGAATGTTTCAAATGTAACTCTTGATGATATTGTAAATCTTATTGGTTATTCTACTTGGCACTCTGGTATACTAGCCTTAGAAAGGCATGGCGATTCCAAGAATATGTCTAGGTTTAGGGATGGGAAAAGGAAGGAGTTTCTAGATGGTTCTATAATGAAAGAACCTGTGTATCATGGAACTTCTAGCGATTGGAGCGCTCCTCTAATAGAGAAGACCCAACTTGGATTACATGTAGGGACCTCTATTGCTGCTGTTAATATATCTGCATCAGAACACTTTAGAGATAAGCCAATCCAAGAGAGTGAAGCCTTGGCTGAGTTAGCTGATGAGGTGGAAGCGTGGAAACCTGGGTGGGAGTCTAGGATTTCTAATCGTGACCTAGACAAGATAGCTATTAGTTGGGACCCTAAGCTTCGACTAAGAACATCAGATAATTTAGCTGATGCTCAGGGTTTATTTGATTCATTAGGTATGCAAAAAGAGGTTGGTTACACATGGTTTGAGAAGGGGGCTAATATAAGGCGTGGATATATAAATGTACAGAATCCTTTTATAACTGGAGACCTAGGAAACTTTAGTGACCCGACTTCTTGGTTTACTCATGCTAATAGAGTTCTAAGGGGGGGTGCAGCATACAATTCCCCAGAGGCACAAGAGGTTGTATGGGAGAAGATATCTAAGCTTGCTAGAAGCACTGCTACAACTAGGAGGTCTTTACATGATGAGAGTGATATAGCTGGAATGTTTAGTTTGGACGCAAAATTTTCTAGGGAATTAAGAGCGCTCTTAAAAGAAGAGGGTTACGATTCAATAGAATATACCAATGATGCAGAAGATGTTGGTAGTAAAAGTTGGATTCTTCTGGATGATAACCAATATAAATCTGTTGATGACCTATCATTTGATTCTGGTACTGGTATATTCTCTACTAAGAAAGTTATAAGTCAACCTAATTCCTCTGCTATAACTGAGTCTAGAAGGTTAGAAAGAGAGACAGCTAGAGAGGTTGTTAAGTCTAGGATTGGGACTGCTCGTGCAAACTCAGCGCTTAAGTGGATGCAGAGAAGGATTGAACCTTTGATGGCTGTAGAAGGGTATTCTCTTTTAGAGGCTAAACGTATGCTTACCAAGGGAAAGGTAGGAGAATGGGCTAACACAGGTAGGATAGTTTTTGATGTTCTTAACGAGGCTACACCCACAGAAAAGAAAGCCATATATAAATACTTTACTACCAGGAATGCTGACCCGTCTAAACTCCCAACTAGAAAGGTTAAGTTTGCTGAACATAAAACCGTAGTAAGAGGAACCAGGGCTGGCCCTACAGCTCCATCTGTCAGTATAAAGGAAAAGGTAATAGAGACAAAGAAAGAGATAGCTAGCATGGGGGAGAGGCTAGTTGCTGCGGGTCTTATTACTGATGCTCAATATGCTGAATGGAAGAACCAGTATTTACCCCGTGTTTATATGGAACACGTAATGGGTGGGCGTGATAGGATAGGTATTGGTGGTCTTAGAGCGTCAAGTCTTACGTATACTAAACATAGAAAAGATCATGAGAAATTTCTGAATGATGTTATATCTGGTCGTATAGATGATCCAGCATTCTTGGCTGGCAGGTATCTTACTATGGCAGGTAGTGACTTAGCTATCATAGAATACCTTAGCTATATAGCCAGTGATCCTGGTAATAACAAATGGGTATTGCCTGGTCAGATAATGACCTTCAGAAATATGATAGGGACAGCCGCTTATTTTAAGAATCTGGCGTCGGATATATCTACCAGAGCTAATGCTGGCAAGAGGATTGACCCCGCAAGGGCAGCTGAAATGCTAGAACTTTCTTCAGAAATGAATGCAGCAGCTGATCAGGTTAGTGTAGATATGCGTGGGCTTAACATGGATAACTACAGGAAGGTTCCTGACTCTCCTAGGTACGGCGCTATGCGTGAGCTGTGGGTGCATAAGGATATATGGAATGATATAAATGGTCTTGGTATAACAGGTAATCCCTCATGGGGTGCGCTCCTAAAGTGGAGTGGTCGAGCGCAAGCTACCTTTAAGTACACTAAAGTCCCAATGAATATTCCAACTCAGGTTAGGAATATGATATCTAACACTATACTAATGAACGTATCTGGAACAAACTTCTTAAGAATTCCAGGTGCGGTAAGTAAAGCTATGCATGATGTATCTACCAATGGCAAATACATGCAGCTTGCTAGAAAGTATGGTCTTGAAACAACTACGTTTGCAGCTACAGAACTGGGTCAGATTGATAGGGAGTTAGCTACAGTAAAGGCTAAAGGAGACAGCTTCGAGGGTATGTGGGCTAGAGCTAGGATATTCTTTAATGACTATGGGGATGTTGGAGGCAGGGCATACCAGAAGACAGAGGTATTGTTTAAGGTTGCTAAGATGATAGACCTCATGGAGAATCATGGCAAGAAAGAAGCCGAGGCAGCTAAGCTAGCTAATGAAGCGCTTCTAGACTATGGTAATGTTTCACAGGGCATTAGGATGCTAAGGACCCTACCATTAGGCTCTCCGTTTATTACCTTTAATGCAAAGGTGATGGCTCAGATGGCTAGAAATATAAAGAACCATCCATTCGCTTCCCTTAAATATGTTGCGTTACCTTACCTGCTAATGGAAATGTTCTTGTCTCAGAATGATGACCTGGATGAGGATGATTGGGACGCTTTGATGGATTTCTTACCTGACTATATGGAGAAAGAGTTTAGCACTATGGTCTTTCCGTATAAGGATGAGAACAACAGATGGAAGGCGTGGGATGTAAGTTTCTTCTTACCTTGGGGCGCTCATACAGCCCTCGCTAAGAATGTAGCAAAGGCTGAATTTGGTGATGCTATCTATAGTAGCATAGGGATGTTTACAGGGCCTGCTGAAATACCTGTTGCCCTTAAACTTAATAAGGACCCCTTTACTAGACAGCCTATATATAATGAGTTTGATCCAGTGCATCAAAGGTATCAAGATATGATGATGTTTGTAGCTAGTTATATGATTCCACCAATGATTATGCCTCGCAATAAGGCGGGAGATATTAGCACAGGAGGCGGACCATTAATTAAAACCATGATGGCTGCTGATATTATTGATGGGAATGTAGATAGGGATGGACTGCCAAGGTACACAATGAAGGACGCCACTCTTGCATGGTTCGGTGTTAGCCTTCAAAAGATGGGGCCACAGGATGTAGACACTGCTTTGCATTTTAAGGAAAGAGAGATTAGAAAAATAGAGCAGAGGGCTGAGCGGATGTTGAGTGATCCAAGCCTGAGCAGAGAAAAGAGAGAAAGACTTGCTAATGAGTACAGAGAACATATACTTAAAATCATACAAGAACATAGGAAGTGGGCTGAAAGTCTCAAGAGATTTAAAAGGTTATTCTAGTGAAAGTAAAGAAGCCTTTATTAGTAGAGGTAGAGTGGCGTGATATATTTGCAACGTGTGGGTGGGAAAAACTTGAGGAGGTTATTCCTCCAACTTTCTATACTTATGGATATCTTATATATAAAGATAAGGATACTATCAAGGTTGCGTGTACGAAAGATGAGAGTGGTGATTGGTTTGCTACCCATGCATTTCCTCGTGGGTGTGTTAAAAAAATACGCCCCCTTTCGGGGGCGACACGTACCTCATCCAAAAAACAAGTAGACAATAAAACCAGAAATGAAAATATAACAAGCATACCAGAGAACTAACTCTAGTGCTGTTCTAATCATCCGTCTTTCTGTTATTCCACTTATCTATTGCTTCATTCATAGCTCCTTTCTTTTGTGGGTCAAATGGAAATGTCATCTTGCATTTCGGGCAACCGACCAGGAATAACCCTGCATTAGCAACACCATTACAAAATGGACATCTCTTTAGTTCGCTCATAGATAACTCCTAGTTAGTTTACGTTGGGTTATAGAACTAATCTCATCGTAGTAGCCTTCTCCATCTAACCCCTTTAATGAAACCACTCCCCTCCACCAGTTATACTCTGTATCTCTACACCAACTTTCAGAATAGTGTGGATGTGAATAGCACCCTGCAGATAACCCGAAGATTTTCTGCCCGTCTGGTCTAGTTTGTTCTGCGTGATTATACAAGTGCGAATGTCCTTGCACCGCTGAGCAGTGCAGTTTAGATACCAAGTGAAACCCTACATGGGTTGAACTTATTGGTCTGCCTGCTATGCCAGATGTAAAGTAGTGAGAGAAGATTATGTTCTCTATGGATAGGCAACTCTTAAAAGGTGTTATCTTCCATCCAAACTTTTCATATTGTAAGTCGCTTAATCCTATTGCTCCTTCCAATTCCGGTGCTGAGTTGACAGCCCTCTCTATCCTATCTTCATGATTACCAAGACACATGTGTAGTTTTGGTTTATATTGCTTCTCCTTTCTTTTTCTTTTCACATCATTAAATTTCTTTATAGGCGCAAAGAGTTTTTCTTGTGCATCTATAACCGATAGTATATCTTTCTTATATCGCCTGCCTTCAAATCCTTTGGTGCCTTTATCATAAGATGATAGGCTAGGCATATCCCCAAAGTCTCCTAAGCAAACTATTATTTCTGGTTGTTGTTCTATTATAAAGTTGCCAAGCGCTGAGAATCTTTTGTTATCATACTCAGGCGCAGCATGACAATCTGGTATTATCAGTAAGTCTTTTGGCTCTTTCTTTTTCATGGTGTAGTATCTTCTTTCATTTTCTTGATTGCAAAAATTTCATTATGTTCTGGAAATTCGTGCATAAATAATCTTGCATAGTAAGCTATGAAATCATTGCGTATTTTGAATTCATCTCCTACTGTATCAATAGATGTTTCCCATCTAATCCTATTCATTACAAGCCAATGTGAGAATCTAGTGTGTCCTTTGTCGATAGCCTCAAATGTAAACTTTTTAAACAATTCATATACATTAGGGTTTAACTTGTGCCATTTCCACCACTCTTGTTTTTGTGTCATATTCCGCAAATCCCTGTCATACATTGTTCATCGCTGTTATCTTCATAGATAACGCCTCTCTTTGAGTGAGCCTCTTCATAATCACAAGCGGTTATTGGTTGCCCTCCTCTACTACCTTCAGGGTAGAGTGTGA
>Ga0208299_1001188_pt1 | contig 20164 bp, 29 predicted proteins | sample 15_taG_FD_184089 | JGI IMG/M metagenome (GOLD analysis project Ga0208299, IMG submission 184089) | Marine viral communities from the Subarctic Pacific Ocean - 15_ETSP_OMZ_AT15312 metaG (SPAdes) (version 2) | ecosystem: Environmental > Aquatic > Marine > Oceanic | place: Pacific Ocean | collected...
GTCGCTGGTTCCCTATATTATCGACGCGGTGCAGTGGGTCGAGAAGTGTTTTACCAGTGGAAAGGGGAAACAGAAGCAGGATGCGGCAATTCAGCTCATTTTAAGTATGCTTCATATTTCCCAACAGGTCACACAGAAGGAACTCTTAGCCAGTGCGTCGGTGGAGAGTTGTGCCAGAAAAGTCATTGACGCGGTCGTCGCTCTTGAAAATGCCATTAAGGAGTTTGACAAGAACAAGAGTGGCTAATCATGTCTACGGAAATCCAACAACTCATGGCACGGATGGACCGCCATGATGCCAAGCTGGATCAGTTGTCAAGTTCAGTCAATCGCCTGAGCGCGAAGGTCGCCGTCCTAGCCGACCGAGATGATCGTGCGATGGAGTCCAAAAACACGCTGCTTCGCTATGCAGCCATTATTGGGGGATTGGTAAGCGCGGTGGTCAGTGCCTTGGTCACCAGCTTCCGGGAGGGATCGTGAATGTTGATACGATACTGGCAGACATCCTGCAACGTGAGGGATGGCCTGCTTACACGGACGATTCGAGAGATCGCGGCGGTCCCACAAAGGGTGGGATTACCATGCGAACCTTGGAAGCCTGGCGCGGTCGTCGGTGTACACGCAAGGAACTCCGGACGCTCGGAGAAGACGAGGCGCTTCGGATTCTAAAGCGCCGCTATGTCGAAGCGAACGGGATCAATCGTCTGGATCAGCTTCCCATCCAGGGGCAACTGGTGGACAATGCAGTCCTCTCTGGCCCCTATATTGCGATTCAGGACCTCCAGAAAGCCTTGGGAACAGTTACAGTGGACGGTATCTGTGGCCCCAAAACAACCCGTGCCTGTGTGGACGCAGCAGATGATTTGCCAGTCCGACTGGCGGTCATTCGAGCATTGCGTCTAGCGCGGCATGTGACCAAAAACCCTGATCAACTCTGTTATCTGAATGGTTGGCTGAGTCGAGCCTTGAGTTTTGCCCATGCGACCAAAACACCCCTGTCAGGTCTGTCAGAGCATTAAGCGCAATCCCGTCAATATGGTCACAAACCGAGACGCGAGAAGCTGTCTCCAATGTTACCGTGAACGGATTGGAATTTCGTCGGTCGCCCGACCGCAAAGTACCTGTGTCTGCGGTCAGCCGAAAAGCCATACGGCGAAGGTCTGTATGCAGTGCTACAAGAAGCGTGGCACCACACCGGAAACCCAGGAAGCTATTAAGAAGCTGATTCGTGAACCGCTGACCTCCTTCGAGGAAGCGTGGGCCTTGTGGCAAAAGACCATTGGCATGTGCAAGAACCGCTATCAAGGTCCCGCAAAGTCTGTTCCCAAGAAAGACCGACAGCGGATTCTGGTGATTCCCGATCTCCATGTTCCCTTCGAGGAGCCAGAGATGGTGGCTGCGATGATTGCCAGAGAAGCGGAACAGACCGATGTGGCGATTCAGATCGGGGATTTATCTGATAGCTATGCCCTCTCGCGCTTCGCCAAGTATGAGCCGGTGTCGTTTGCCTATGAGTGGGCGAAAGTCACACTCATGATGCAAACGCTCTCGGAGTCGTTTCCCGTGGTGAAGATTATCGTCGGGAATCATGACGCGAGACTCAGGAAGGCATTGGCATCACAACTCACGCCCGATATGCTGGATGCGGTCACGACTATGACGGGAGGAACACTCTGCCCCATCACAGCCTTGGCAAAGAAGTTTCCCAATGTCGAAATTGCGAGTCATCAGGTGCCGAATACCAATCACGAAGTGGATTGGCTAATGACGCATGGGGATTGTTTACTTGCTCATCCTGAGAAATTTTCGAGAGTGCCGGGAGCCGCGGTCAGGGCATACGAGGACTGGATATTAGATAATGCCAATGCGATGGGCATTGACGGGATTCGGCTCTTTATTATGGGGCATACGCATCAGCTATCCTTCTTCCCGTTTCGTGCGGGAAGCCTCCTTGTAGAGTGTGGAGCCTTGTGTAAATCGGCCTCCTACCAGTCGAGTCCAAGGCTAGGCGGTAGACCCCAACGTAGGGGGTGGGTGACGTTTGAACAGGTTAAAGGCGTCACCGATCTGAACTCCGTCAAGCTGCACTGGCTCGACGTGGAGGACGGCCCGTGGAACTCATAAGACCGCACGTCTTCCTCCCGCAATGGCAAAAGTCTGACGGTGATTGCAGTGTGGCAAGTCTTTCGATGGCCACAGGAATTCCCTATCACACCATTGCCGAGACAGCGAGGAAGGTAGGCCTGAAGAAAGTTATTCAGTCCGGCATGTGGCTCACCGAGATGGAGAAGCTGGTCAACGGTCTGACTCCGCCGATTCAGATGCGCGTGGTATCACCGGAACGTGCGCTCGACGAAGGCTATGGACTCGTTGTGGTAAAATTCCTTCGCACTAAAGAGTATCACTCACTCGCAGTATGGCATGGGCTGGTCTGCGACCCTCTTAATAGCCTGCTGTGGGAATCCGATGTCTATATTAAGAATAATTATCAACGCACAAAATATCAAAACGGGATTTTGCTTTTTCACTCATAGAAAATTTAAAAATCCAAAATTTTAATTTTTCCTCTAAGGGAGCCGGGTTGTATGTCTAAAGTAGTCTTCGAGAGTGGGGCTAGTCGTTCGGAGTATGCACTACCATATCATCAGATTCCTTCCTCGGCGCTCAGGCGATTAGGGCAGCGCTATCAATTAGGTATGGAAAAACATGGAAACCAAAACTGGCTCAAAGGGGGACGAGATCCAGCATACATGGTGCAAGTGTATGACCATGTGTTCGAGCACCTATTGCGCTACCGGGAGAACCGGCAAGACGGAGACGATGATCTGGGGGCCTGTCTCTGGGGCCTCTGTGCGTTGATTGAATTTGAATCCCGGGGACAGTTAACACCAGACATGTTGAAGCTTCCTGATGTGGATACTGAGTAGGACGTTTCTGCGGGCGTTCGGCATTGTCTGCTGTACGAGTGCGAACGTGGTCTTCCTGTCACGGGGTGCGTTGGGCTATGCGTTTGTCACGGGCTTCCTGATTAGCTATCTCTGGTGGCACAACGCAAAAACGGCGGCCCACGCTGATGGTCGGTGGACCGCCGTAATCTTCGGACTGGGTGCAGCGACTGGCACCGTGGTTGGGGCCAGCCTTGCGCGACTACTCTAGAACGGAGGGTCTTTATCTTCCGGTGTTGTATCCCGAAGAACCTGTTTGCTGTGAGCATCTCGCTTGGCTGCCCACTCGTCGACCTCAGGCTCATTACTCGACATGAGGTTGTAGTCAGGGTCATTCTGCTTGTCTTTGTAGCTGTTCGGCAGCATGACAAACTTTTGCTTCATGCCGTTAATGGTCACCTCTCCAGTGCCTTTGCTTCGAGCGTCTTCTCTGGGCTTCCAAAACGCCCCTACTTTTCGTAATTTTTCCATACTTACTTTCTCCTATGTATGCTTCCACTGTCCTCCATCTTTCGTCGTGCCTGACGCAAGATGTCTATGACATCGCTCCGAGTGCGTACTACATATACCGGAGGCCCATGCCAAGCCTTATGCCACGTTGTCTGCAGGGCATTTAATTTATCTGTAGGGGCCGCTTTGACCTCTACTAAAAGATTTTGTTTGCCGTCAATTCCTACCAGTAGGTCCGGGACACCTTTTCCGACCGTGTGCAATGATTGTACACTGCATCCACATCTTTTGAGTGCCTGCATAATGTCCTGCTGGTTAGCGTCTACCTTAGCTCGTCTCATGTTTTGTAAAGTCTGCTCGATGCTGGATCTCTAGGGGGCCATTAGCGCCTAGACTTTTATTTGTTGGGGCTGGCACCATGTCAAACTTTCTGGCGTGGAGATCGGCGTGACACGCCGCACAGACTCCCACACAGTTGTGTGTAGAATCATCGCCGCCGGCGCTCCTAAATACGATGTGATGCAGGTGCTCTGGAGGCCGTTCTTGACAGACCCGACAGCAAGTATCCCGAATAAACACATCGCGCCGTACAGAGGCTCTGAGCGCCTGTAATTCACGTTTCTGGCGGGCCTTACGAGTCGCCCGACGCTCGGGTTTGGGAAAGCGTAGTTTCACTTCGTCCGTCCCTGAGAAAATTCGAGTGCGCGAACTCTTTTAGCCGCGAGAATTGGGTTCGTCATTTGACAGTCACAACGAGACACCGAGGACACCATCAGTCCTGAGGCTTTGTCGAGGCGGTCTTTATTGTAGCGCCACGAGGTGTCTTCACAATACTTACAATAATAGGACGCCCTTTGGCCATCCGCTGTGCGCTCTGGCAGTAGCGCTTTCGCTGTTTGAGACAGTTGGTTTTTACGGTCTAGCTGGCTGGCCCGTTCGGCCCACTCCCCGACAGTGGGTAAAAACTTTTGTCCGTGTTCCGAGAGGAATTGTCGACCGGCCTGCTCGACATATTCGATAGCATAAGATGTAAGGCCTTTAAAGTAAATCCCGACGCCCATGAGTTGCTCTTCACGTGGCACAAGGCCTACGAGCATTTCCGTGTAGATGCGTTTGAAACGTTCCTTGTCGGTATTAATCATTGGTTGTCTCCGACGAGCGCAAGGTTGCTTGCTTGAATTTTTGCCAGACGTCCGTTAGGTCGAACCGGACGCACCGTGATAGTTGACACTGCTTGTGTAGGTTGAGGTGTTTCGCTTTTTTCATACCACTTCTGCATGGTGTTTTCTGATTCGATAATCCAGTCGAAGTTGGCTGTCCAGCCACGCTTGCTCATCCCGCGACACCAGTCCTGTGTATTGAGATATGCAAAGACTTGTTGCCATGTTTTCAGGTCGGGAAATTCACGTAACCGTGCGCGTAATTTTACGGTTCGCTTCTCGGTCAGCTTCCGCACTTGGGGAATTGGCAAGGTCATGGTGTTGTTCCATAAATCCACAATAGCTTGAGGCTGTACTGTGAGAATAGTTTGTTTAGATTTAGTACTAGTACTAGATTCTAGAGCTATAGGGTCGCTATGGCGTGGCCATCGCGCTCTGGCGCCGGCAGCGCCTCGTTCCCTTTGTTTTTGACGGTACTCTAGTTGATTTTGGCGTTCAACTTCCAGACGAGGATTACGCAACAAACCATTTTCTTCCACAAATTTATTCCGCAATACGTCCCAGATTGCCCGAAACTCACGCTTGGTAATTCCACCAAGAATTTTCCGTAGGCTTTCTTCCTGAGAGGGAACCGCATCATGGTCCCACTGCCAGCACAACAATCGAATATAGGCGCCAACCTGCTGGTTGGTCATCGTGATACAGCTTGCTAAAAACGAGGAACAGTAGAGTTGAAAACTTGGACTACGACGTAGGGGTTTTTTTTGACTCACGGGGCCTCCTAAATGTATACAGGTCCGGATTAGCGCGACGTCCATACACATACATGACGTTATCAATGTCGGCAGACCGCCAGTTTCGGTCCGCATGAAAACGGGACACCGCCAGCACTAGCCGGTGTCCCCACTGCTTCACACACGTGCGAAGTATTGTTGTTATGCTCATCCCATCGGCTTGTTGTTGTTCAAGCCGTTCCAATCCCGGTTGTTCCGCAACCACCGGTTGGGCGTTTCACAACTAACATTTAAAAACTCAGCCGCAAACACCCGCACCTCTTCAGTATAATCGAAGAAATCTGAGGGAGGAAGCGACCGCGTACTCACCGGAACCTGTTGCTCTTCAACCTGTCCAGTGTCTTTGTTCGCAAACACCATGGGACGGCTTAAGAAGCGACTCTTAAACCACGCATGAGCATCCAACGCTGTCATGCCAGTAGCATCCGCGACACGCTCCAAGATGCTCCAGTAATAGCTGTTCTGTTGGCTCGACCGACAGACCTCAGCTTTTTCTACGCTTACCACAACATCACCGTCAGCCATGTCGTGCAGGCTATCCACAAACGCCTGTCGATTACGTAGCTGCAGGCTTCCAGATTTTAAAAAGCCTGTTGCGGTTTTCTTACTCGGCTGCTTTGCCATCAAGCCTCCACTGCTTAATTTCTTCAACCGACTCACGCACGGAATTTAGGAATGCGTGCACCTCTACTGCATACTCGTCCAGTTTTAATTCCTCCGCCGTGAACCGCTGAATAAAAATCTGGGCATTTTCTGGGAGCGATGGACGAAAGGCCACGTAGTCTATCCACTTACGTTCTGTGGTCCATAAATTATGGCGCAGTTGCGCCATCACTGACCGCGGCGCTTCCCGCGTGCGAAGCACCTCAAGGTGATTATGTGGTGCCATGCACTTGACTTCAACTAATCCCTCTTCCCCAACAAGACCATCAGGGCTACACCCTATCCACGCTAGGGAGCGATGTGAAATGTAACCAACAGGCGTCACACGCTGTAGCGTGGTGGCTTCATAACAACTAATTGCGTTAGCTTCTTGGTCAATGCCATGCTGCATGTCGGGCGTCAGGATGGTGCTTTTTTCTGACACCCCAGAGATGCGCTCTTCTGCGATTTCTGCGATTAAGCGCTGACGTGTTTTAGAAACGCCACCCTTTTTCTTTGGCTGGGTGAGCATCTCCTGCGCCCGGGAGCCGGTAAGGCTCCCGACCCGCAGCGCAAACCACTCGTCGGTTCGCTGTGGTGTGTCATACACCATTCCTAGCGCAAGGCCCGTCATTTTTTCACCTGCGCTATCTTGGCAGAGGCCTTTTTCTTTTCAGGACCTGCAACCAATTTAGTCACCTGATCAATCATCGCTCTCACGTCTTTCGAGGTGTCTTTCCACATGTACCTTTTGGTTTCCTTGTCGAGCTTCTGAATATCGTTTAGCACATGCGCGACACCCTCCGCTTTATACTCACGCAACAGAAGCTTTACCAGAGCGTCGTAGCCATCTGGTTTCGCTACACCGTAGTCGTGAAACTGGGCGTCATCATCTTCGCTCAGGGAGGCGAGTCCCAGCAGCGCTTGCAATGACAAACGCTTCATATAGGTAATCACCGCCAGCACTTTCTGGGCTTGCTCACTTTCGGGTCTCATCGTCATAGTGCTCGACATCCACTCCCCACTCCCGGCGTGGAAAAACATGGTTTGCACAGAGACAAAGTTAAAGCTCTCCTCGCCATGTTTATAGAGTCGACCGGCGCTCTGCATCATTAAGATGCCGGCCTTAAGGAGCGGTTGCGAAGACACCCGCAAGATTTCCTGTAACGGAATAAACTTACTGTTCCAATGCGGGTTCTTTGCTTCCACTAATGTAAAACTGCTATGTAAAATCTCCTTTCTCGCTTCAATAAGCGCTGCGGTAATATTTTTAATTCCCTCTGAAAAAGACATTTCTACCATGGTTACTCTCCTTATTAGTTGACGCTTACTTTACAAACACGGTACACTGAAAATCATTTATTTCTCCTATAAATGACGTTGACGTAGCAGCGGGACTGCTTGAGTACTGGGCCTCCTAAATCATTCCAGTTACCCACCTCAGGCAGTCCCTTTTTTTAATCTCCCAAATTTTAATTTTCAACCTCAGGGTCTTGCGTTCTAGTTACAAAGTCTCCAATGGAACACTGCAGTGCACGGGCAATCGCCATAGAAGTGTTCAGCGACTGCACGCCATGAAAGAACCGCCAGACACGCTGGTAGTTTAGGTTAGCTTCGCGTGCGAGGGCGGCCTGATTTAATCCTCGGGCCACCATAAGGTCCTTTACTTGCTCAAGGTCTACAACGATGTGTATGGCCATTTAACTTTCCTCCGTGGTCTCTCGGAGTTTATCGTTCCACTCCTGCTCATGAATGTTGCAGCAGGGTTCTTTGCACCCGCCAAGGTTTTGTATCTCTCCCTCGAACGTGGTCTTCCAGTGGTCAAGCTCACTGTGCAGTGCGCCACAAGCGCTAGCGAGTGACACTAGCTGGTTGTGATACTGGTGGAACACATCACGCACTGCAATCTGCGCATCTTTGAACGCATCCTCTACTGAATTATCCTCAAAATTTTTCATCATATAGAGGCAGCGTTTTTCTTTTTTGTAATACCTCTTGAGTGCGTCATCGGTGTCAAGCTTGGCAGCTTTCCACAAGGCGTAAGTTTCCGACTCGGTCGGAGGAACTTCAAGCGCTGATAACTCGTCGACGTCCTGAGAAAACTCACTGACCCTCTGAGTCACATTGATCCATTTACTCTCTTCAGTCATAACCTATCTCTCCTAGAAAAAGGGAGACCCCCCACTCTGACGAAAGGCGGCAATTGAAAGAAGTTACCACGCTTTGTGAGAGGTCTCCCATGACACATACTCCGACATTTTATCTCAAAAACAACCACGCCTTAAAAACTTTATAAAAGGGCCAACAAGGCAAAAAAAACCCCGCCGGGATTACTCCCAACGGGGTGGTCGAACGGCCTGTGAGGGCCTTTAGGCGGCGCTTTGGCCGACAAGGTTGGCGAAGTGTGCACCGACCCTTGTGGCGGCCTCAAATCGCGCTGCCGGCTGCTTGAGACTCTTAATCGCTCGGGTGCAGGCATTGTTCAGGCCCCACAGCGAGCGTGGTTGACAGTCCTCGTGGTCCTTAGAGGGAGACAGGTAGAGCCGTCCTGTTTCCTGCAGGAGTACCTTGGGCAGGACTCCCTTGTTGAAGACTTCAAACAGCAGCGCTTTCGCATTCTCACCCGAGAGACCGTAGTCTTTCATGTAGAGAATATTGCGCTGGAAGTTTGGCGTGCGCTTGAGGAATCTTTGCACGCCGTTTCGCAACAAGCCGTCCAACTGTTGGTCCGACTCATAGGAGCCGTTCCAGAATGTGGACTTCCGACGCAGCACAAACTCGTCTCCTGACATGCACAGGTTGTCGCAGACAAAGACGGTCACGCCCACTACCATCCGAATACCCAACGAGCTATCAGTCGAGCTTCGGAACCCCAAGGTGCTCTGGACATCCAACGCCTGACGTCCTTTCATCGTGCCATCACCGGTCACCTGCATGGTACCAAACACGCGAGTACCGTGCCGAGCAATGCCAAGCTCCTGCTTGACAATCTTGAGCCCCACGCCGTTAATTTGTTCCACTAAGCGTTCGACCAATACGCGATGTGGGATGGGCCAGTGTCGACTGCCTCGCTGCGCTGGCAATGGGAGATTCCACAAGTCCTGCATCGTTACACGTGAACTTCCTGCTTCGTGCATCATCAATCCGTCCATGTCATTTTCTCCTAATAGTCAGAATTACCAATTTAATCCTGACGAAATCGTTTTATGAAAATTTGAAAATCCAAAATTTTAATTTTTACCCTAGCGACAAGAAAAGAACACCGCCTTCCCCCCCATGGCCATCACTACAACTGTCATGATAGGCGTCCTGGTCATCATCATCACAACTGCAGTGATAGCAATAGAGAATTATTTATTGTTGAATTTTATTTTTAGCAGATAGCAACCAGACAGTGTCAACATATAAAATAAATAGAACAACAATTGTTATTCGTTTGTTGTTGTTGTGTTGTGTTGTTGTTTTTGTTTTGTTGTTTTTGTAGAGCTCACTAGTTGTTGTTGTTGTTTTTATTTTTTCAATAATGTTTTTTGTTTTTGTTTTTTATAGGAGCGTAAAAAATGCATACACGTATTCGCTGGTCTAGAAATGATGATAGCCCGGCTGCTGCCATTGTCGTGGCTAAGTCTGGTGACCGTAAGCTAGGTAGTACGCCCGGATGTGCTGCCGTTCATTTGTCGCAGTGGTCATGCCCGGTCACGTGCTCACTCTTACCAACCATAGAAAAAATGCGGACCGAGTTTGGATCTGTTTATAAAAAAGTAAAAGCCGTCTGTTATGCAAACAGTAATAAAACACGTCAACGATTTACAACACATAGACTCAACAGTAGTAAAGAACGCAACCCGGTAAGCATTGCTCGAGAAGCCGCTCGAAAAATCTTACAGCTAGCACATAGCAAAAGTATGAAGCGCAAGCTGCGTTTGTCTGTTGTTGGAGACGCACGCACGAGACAAGCCGCACGCATTTATTCTAAGGCTGCCAGTGAGTATCAACGCCTCACAAATAAAAACGCATACAGCTACACACACAGTTTACAAACACATCGCAGCGACTGGCATGACGTCTCCGTACTTGCTTCAATCAGTTGTGTGAACCCGGATGGAACAACACGCACACAGACCGAAATACAAAACGATATAAACAGTTTTCGTCGACGTGGCTATCAGAAGTTTTCTGTTGTCATTCCACACACACACAACACAACACACACATACGATGATGTATTGACCGGATTAAAATTGATTGCCTGTCGCTATCAATTTCAACCACGCACGAACACATCAAAGCCGCTCAAACGTGTGACGTGTGATCACTGTGACTTATGCTTAGAGACATGCTTAGAACGGGCTCAAATCGATGGTGTGGCGTTTCAATTGGATGATGCTGGTAAGGTACCTGTTTAGCGTTTAAACTTTTTCTAGAGCCCTGAAAAATGCCGCGAGTAAAACACACTCGCGGTATTTTTTTGTACACAAAAAAAGGCCCGGTACTTTTCAGTACCGGGCCACACATCACACAACGCAGTTACTTGTTGTCATACCATGCGGTACTTAACATCTCACTGTATTTAATCATGCTACTTGGTTTGGTGTACTCGCTGCGGTATTGCTCATCAATGGCAGCCGTTCTATGCGTGTCTCCATCTCTAATTTCTGGATACAGGTCACGCTTGTTTTTTAATTCCACTGTCACGAAGATCGGCACCTTGTAATGATCAACTGAGACAGTGCGTTTGTAAGTACGAATGCTGCGGTACCCGTTGGTATAGTTGTGTGTGTATCGTGGCGCTTCCAAACTTATAAACACGTTACGCAGTAACGATGTTGGCCGTACTAATTCACCGTACTGTTGGCCGTACGAATTAACAAATTGCCGCTTGAATGATTTAATCGTTTCATTCTTTACGACAAGCGCCTTGCGCTTACCTAACCACTCCAACATTTTTTCGTACCGTGTTTTTTTCACTTCGTTTTGAACGATGTTTGTATATGCCATTTCAATTTACCTCTTACCTATGAACGAGTTGACGTATGAGCGTTTTTTGTTTTCTTGTCTGTAAGCTTTACATTCTCTACAACAAACCATGCAAAGCCGGAGCCGCTAACAGGTGTGACACGTAATTGATCACGCCCGTAGCTTGATCTACCGTCCGTAATTGTGACGTCGATAGATAAGCCGTTCAATGTGACGGCTGCTGTTTTGTTTTGCTGCAGCCGTAACAATTCGCTGTTCAACATGCTGTTCCTTTCATGAGCTCTACCATCACCATGATAGTGAGCTCTACAAGTCTACCTGTTGGCGCCCATACCCGGTAAATGGATGACGCACGCGACTAGCACACATGACTAGAGCTTGTCAAATTATGTTGTGAATTGTTTCACAAGTGAGAACAAATGTCTGGCAGGCTGTCAAGTTAAATCGTGGTCGTGAATCGTTTCACAAAGTTTTAGAGGATTTCCCAATTCAAAAACAAAAAAGGGATCGGAAGCGCTCTCATTCCCATTCCCGGTCCCTGTGGCCACATACAAAATCTGAAAATTTTGGAAAATTTTAACCCAAAAAATTGCAAATTTGGTGCATGGAAATTTTAATTTTTTCCATAGGGAAACCAAGAAAGGAAAAAACAAAGGGAAAATGGCGTGGGTGGGATAGCGGTGCGATGGCGACCCTATAGCTTTAGTACTAGAGTTTAGATCTAGATAGTACATTTGTATGTACAGGGGGAAATCAACTATAGTAGGCACATGCCGATACGACCACGGAAAGTCACCCATCCCATTGGATCGTGCGATGATGAGGTCTGGGTAGCCGAAGGGTTAGATGACGCGCTGCTAGGCTATGGAGAGCAGGCGGGGAAGACGGTGGCGGTCTACAACCGTGAGAAGTGTTTGGAGATTTTTATGGAGCGGGACGGGATGAGTCGGGAGGACGCCGACGAACGCATGAGCTACAGCGTCGCGGGAACCTATCTTCCCGGACAGATACCGATCTTTCTGGATCTGTTTCACGCCACCAAAACCGAATTTGCGACACAGGAACACGACAGCCGAAGACCGGCGGGGTGGGCATGATCCAGAAGGTGCAGCCGGTACTGGAGAACACGTTTGAGTGGCACCCCACATGGGAAGGGTTCCTGATTACGGTGGCGATCTGGCTGGCCTGTTTTTTCGGACTGGAGTGGCTCCGTGACTAGCTGGTGGACGAATCCGAACGATCTGCGGTATCGCGTAGTCGAAATGGGGAGCAAGGCGCTGCCGATTGTCCTGCTCTATGTGATGACCAGCGGCGTCAGCCAATGGCACACCAACAGCGTCTTCGACGGCAATGAAATCCAGAATATTCTGCAGGGGATTCCCGTCATTGGCGGGGGGTATGCCCTGATGAAGTGGTGGAAGATTGTTTAATGGAGTGGATGAGTTGGCTGGCCCTCGCGGATATCATTGTTTTGATTCTGGTCATGGGCCTCCATGCGTCGATGCGGCGCGATGGGACCTACTGGTGGAATCCCCCCACGACAGACTGGAGAGACTCGGATGGGTAAGCTGGAGGCACCGGATCTGGTGGCGGTGGGCTGTGCCTGCCTCTTGCTCGGCTGCGTCATCGGGCTGGTCGTCTTTAACTATGCGTTTCCCTGTCCCGTGGATATGACGCCGGAGTATCTCAGCAACCATGGATGACGCACGGCGGTGTACGGCGAAAAGCACACGGTCCAAACAGCGCTGTAAAAAAGCGGCGATTCTTGGCGGGACGGTCTGTCGGACCCATGGCGGGGCGGCCCCGCAAGTCAAACGGAAAGCCTTGGAACGGCTCGAAGATCTGATTGATCCCGACCGGGCGCTCCGCGAAGCGGCGACACTGGCCTATTCCAATATTCAGGACCTACTGGATGACGAAGGGAAAGTGCGTCCGATAAAAGAATGGCCGCGTGAACTCGCGGCGGCAGTGAGTTCGATTGATATTACCAAGAAAAATCTGACGGCTGGCGATGGGCAGCAGGAAGACGTGGTGCGGATTCGCTTGTGGGATAAGCCCTCCAATCTGACCCTGCTGTTTAAGCATCTCAACCTCCTGACCGAACGCCTCCACCTCTCGGCGGATAAGGAAATTCTGGATCGATTGATGTCGGCACGACAGCGGCTGACCGATCAACCCGCGATTGAGGTGGAAATCGTGCCTGAGGAGAAGGAGCGTGCCTTATCCTCCTGATGGACAAGCCTATCGCCGTCTGGCGCAGGCGGTCCTGTTATCGGCAGTACGCGATGCTGAGTTATGGAACGACGTTCACCTTCGCGGGACGTGTCTGGACCCCACCCCTACACGACGGATGGACCTTGCTCGGCAGTTTCTCGTTACCGAAGAAGAATGTGGAGGTTGGTGTCAACTGGCCGGCCTCGATGCCACCGCCTTTATTGAACGCATGAAAGCCCAACTCGGAGTCGAGTCGTGAAACAGTCCGCACAGGAAGCGCTCGCGGAGGAAGTCGCCAAGTGCTATCACGATCCCCTGCGGTTTGTGCAGATGATGTATCCGTGGGGAGAACCGGGCTTTCTCCAGCCCTATGACGGCCCTGATGTCTGGCAGCGTGAGTTTCTCCAGCATCTCGGTCAATCCGTCCGCAACAATAAGTTTACTGGACAGCAGCCCGTTCCCCCGATTCGGATGGGGGTCAGTTCGGGTCACGGGATTGGCAAATCGACGATGGTCGCGTGGATTGTCAACTGGATTATGTCCACTCGTCCCCATGCCAAAGGCACGATTACCGCGAACACCTTTACACAGTTGCGGGATAAAAGCTGGGCGTCGATTCAGCGCTGGACGAAGCTCTGTCTGACCCGCGACTGGTTTACCGTCACCAGCGACCGGATGTATCACACCAATTACAAGGATTCATGGTTCTGTTCCGCCCAAAGCTGCAAGGAAGAAAACTCCGAAGCGTTTTCGGGCCAGCACGCGGCAGATTCCACGTCGTTCTACATCGTGGACGAAAGTTCCGCCGTGCCAGACAAGATTTTTGAGGTTGCGGAAGGGGGCCTGACAGACGGCGAACCGATGATTTTTGTCTTTGGCAACCCGACCCGTTCGACCGGCGCCTTTCACCGGATCTGCTTTGGCTCACTCCGCAAGCGGTGGTATAGCGTCATGATTGACAGTCGGGAATGTCGCTTTACGAATAAAATTCAACTGCAGGAGTGGGCCGACGATTATGGAGAAGATTCCGACTTCTATCGGGTTCGGGTGCGTGGTCTGCCTCCAGCCGCCTCGGATCTGCAATTTATTGGGAGTGATCTCGTCTATGACGCCCAAAAGCGTGAGGCGCTCAGTTTGCGCGATGAACCGCTCGTCTGTGGACTGGATGTCGCACGTGGCGGGGAGGATCATTCCGTCTTTCGCTTTCGCTGTGGGCAGGATGCGAGAAGTATCGCGCCGATTCGTCTGGCCGGAGGAGAAACCCGCGACACGATGCGGCTTGTCACGCTTGCCGCCGATGTACTTGACCGGGATTTTGATGGCAAACGGATCGGCACCATGTTCGTGGATGGTACCGGCATTGGAGGCCCGATTGTCGACCGCCTGCGCCAACTCGGACACAAGAATGTGGTCGAAGTGCAGTTTGGTGCAAAAAGTCCTTCGACAAAGTTCGCAAATATGCGAAGTTATATGTGGGGGAAGTGTCGGGATTGGTTGGCACGCGGCGCGATTGATAAAACACCGCGTCTGGAATACGATTTGACCGGTCCCGGCTACAAACATAACGGCAAAGATCAAGTGATTTTGGAATCTAAAGAGCAGATGAAAGGGCGTGGCATTGATTCGCCGGATGACGGCGATGCGTTGGCGCTGACGTTTGCGGCGTCTACCGTTCTTCGGAGTATTCCCTTTATTAATCGGAAGTCTGATCCGACAAAAGGATGGCGACGAAGCTGGATGAGTCGATAAGCTATGGCGAAACAATCAAGTGGAGCACAGAAATTTTTAAATACGGCACTGGAACGGTGGCGGAGTTGTGATACCGCGGAATCCGAACAGCGCGATGAGGGCGAAAAGGATCTCCGTTTCCTAAATCTCGAACAATGGGACCCACAGGACGAACGAGATCGGGATGATCGCCCCACACTAGTGATCGACCAGATCGGGGAGCCGTTTCGGCAACTATTAAGCCGTCAAAAGGCTGCCAAACCAAGTATTCTTGCCGTCCCAGTCGATTCAGGAGCCGATATTGATACGGCGGAGGTCTATCAGGGCCTCATTCGCCATATTGAGAACAAGGGACACGCCAAAACAGCCCGAGACGAAGCGTTTAAGTCGGCAGTCTCTGTCGGTTTCGGCTATTACCGCATTGTGACCGAATATGAGAACGAAGGGGATACGACCGCGCCGATGGATTCCATGTTTGATCAATCCATCAAGTATCAGGCCATTGAAAACCCGATGTCCGTCTTTCGAGACCCCTCCTGTCCGCTCCATGCACCGGAACAGTGCCGGTTTGTCTTTATTGTCGAAGATATGCCGAAATCGGAGTTTGAACGACGCTATCCACACGCTGCCGCGACACACGCTGATGCGTTTCAGTCAACTGGACTCGAAATGCCGGAATGGTATCCGGAAAATTCGGTGCGCGTAGCCGATTACTTCTACACGGAAACTACCAAGGGGCCAGAAGTAGCGCTTGTCCGGCTAGGTGATAAATCAGAATTTACAGTCTGGGCTGATCAAATTCCTGAAGGAGTCGAAGTCATTCAACGTCGTCGTCTGATGAAGCGCACGGTGAAACTGGCAAAAATTAGTGGTGCGGACATTTTAGAGGGCAACGGAAGCAAAACTGCGGGGCGTGATTGGCCCGGAATGTTCATTCCGGTGATCCCCATGTGGGGAGAATCGCTGGTGGTGGGCGGAAAGCGCACCTTGCGCGGGATTGTGCGTGCGGCACGTGATCCCCAACGCATGTATAACTACCAGTGCTCCGAACTCGTCTATGAATTAGCCTTGAGTCCCAAATCCAAAGTGCTGGCTCCCGTAGAAGCCATTGAGGGTCTTGAAGATATGTGGAAAGAGGCTGCTCGACTTCCTTTTCCTGCATTGCTGAGTAAAGCCTTTGATGCCGAAGGGCGCCCATTGCCCACCCCGCAAGTGGCCCAATTTACCGATCCGAACAAGATTCAGGCGCTGGTTGTGGCTATTAACCAGCATAAGTCCGATCTGCGGACCACCACCGGCTGGTATGACGCCACCGACCCGAATCGAAGCGGGGCCGACCAGAGTGGTCGGGCGATTCTCGCTCGGAAAGAAGCCCAATTTGAAGGCACGGCAAGCTATCAGGATAACTTTGGACAGTCGTTGATTTACGAGGGGATGATTCTACTCGATTTGATTCCCAAGATTTACCATCGTCCGGGACGGGTGTTACGACTCGCTGGCCTTGAAGACGATAGTCAGTCAGAGATGGCCACACTTGGAGACCGTTATGTGGGAGAAAAAGGTGTGCAGCGTTTATATGATTGGGGCGTGGGTCGTTACGATGTTGCGGTGACCGTAGGTGCAAGCTATACCACCAGACGTCAGGAAGCGGCGGCATGGCAACTCGACCTCATGAAAGTCCTTCCGCCGGAAATGGCCGCGTCGATGGCACCCATTGCCGTCAAGAATATTGACGGACCGGGCAATCAGGAGATCTCGAAACGCTTGAATCAGACCTTGCCACCAGAATTACAAGGAGATAAGGATCAGGAACAACAACCGATTCCTCCGGAAGTACAGCAACAGATGCAGCAGGCGAAGCAAATGATTCAGCAATTAACGCAGCGTGTGACAGAACTCAGTGGATCAATTGAAATGGATCAGGTGAAGGCTGAAAAGGATCTGACGCGCACACGAGAATCAGACGAAACCAAGGAACGCATTGCACGCATACAGGCTGAGACTGACATTGCACGCACGCGGATGGAGTTGATCAAGGAACTAATGAAAGTGGACGCCGCAGGGGCAAACCTGATGGCGCAGGAAGAAACCAAGCGTCTTGTCCACTTAGCCGATTTGGAAGTAGCTCTTGACGTCCCTCCCAAGGGGGACGCTTCACCTCCACCTCCGGGACCACCCGGTATGGGAGGACCACCACCCGGTATGGGCGGACCACCACCGGGAATGATGCCTCCGGGACCTCCTTCGGGACCTCCTCCGGGACCTACAATGCCCGATGAAAATGCTCCCATGATGCCACCGGGACCTCCGGGTCCTCCTCTTATCTAGGAAAAAGTAATGCCTCTAAAAAAAGGTTCGGGCAAAAAAGCGGTGAGTAGTAACATTCGGATATTACGAGGTGAAGGGTATAAACCAAAACAGGCGATTGCCATTGCGATGAGTAAGGCAGGCAAATCGCGGAAACCGTCCAAACGGAGGACGCATGCCTAATAAGAAGAAACCACGACCGTCAAAAAAACCGCCAAAGATGCGGTATTAAGGATGTTACATGGCACAGTATGATTTTGGGTGGTCAGGATCACCATGGAGGAATCGTCCGATGTCCACGGAAATCGGGGATGCCGGCGATCCATTTCGAGACGAGGGTCCTAGAATGCGAGACAGGCCTGCCGCATTCAATATTAGTCAGGGGCCTGTGAGACCGCAATCAACCCGTACTTCTGGTTTCAAACCATTGCTCCAACCACTAAAGCCAGCAACCGCCGCGGTGCAACCACCAACAGCGTTACCACCAACAGCGCCCATCGGGCAGATGCCCTCACCTCAGTGGGCAAACCCCCCTGATGTCAATGACAATAGAACCACTACAATGCCAGCAAGGACAGAACCCGCTATGGTGCCGGGGTGGAGTCAAATTCCTGCTGCTCGGACGACACCCAAGGAGATTCCTGCTGCTCGGACGACACCCAAGGAGTTTTTTGTCGGGCGTGTAGAGACAGCAGCACCATCATTGCAGAATCTGTTTATGGGCCGAGGCGATCCCGTTGCTCCGATACCACCAGCACGGCAGTTTCCACGGTCAACCGAGGCGATTGGCGATCAGGGTGACCCGATACTTCCTGCGTCAAACAGGGGGCGCCCTAATCAATATTGGGGGACCAAAGGAACCCCAAGTTGGTCTTATTCAGACGGACCATTAGCCAATATTGACGTTCCGGCATATAGTGGTCAGTCGGCTTCACAATACCTCAAACTCCTTAACTCTCTTGGATTAGGGAGCTTCTATCGCGGACAAGGTCATGGTCCGGTACCTGATCCATCGGTGAGATACACTCCGCCATGGCCCTTCAATGAGAACGAAGAAGCCTACAATAGAGCACGGCAAGCCTACAATAGACGACAATACTAATTCTTACGGTGCGCTATGGCCCAAAAAACACAAGACGAGACCACTAAATTACGTCAGGAATTTACTAATTACCGAGCTAATCGTCGCAATGTGTCTAGCGATCAGAATATTCCTCTCAAGCCAAAGATGCACCCTTTAAGAGAGCGTCGGCCCGGAGAATCTCAAGAGCAATATGAATATCGTCAAAATCGAAGAGAATACACAGAAGAGACATTGGGCTATGTACCGACAGAAAAGATCTACGACGATGAGATGGAAAGGTCGCGTCTGAAGGATCAAGAGCCCAGAGGACCACGCTCGCTCGGTGAACGTCTTGCCCCACTCAGTATGCTGCTCGGCTCCGATCTGAATATGCCGAAACCGCCGGGGATGCCAGCAGGATTTCCGGGACAGGAAAGTCTGCCGTCCATTGCTCCGCCACAAGGATGGATGGATCAAGGGAAGCAGCAGGAGCCACACCCAGATCCCGACCCGGACCCCTTTGACGATCCCTCGTTATGGAGGAACGTGTGAGTCCGGCGTTGGCACCAAAGCGGTCGAGAGAATCCGACGTTCCCGTGGATGCTGCAACACTCCTCGGGTTATTAAACAAGGTGGCGAGCTTCCCATCTTTTAGGACCGAGATTCTTCCCAAATTAGCAGATCTTTTCGGCATGGAGCAGCCTCAGGGACCATGGTCGCAGCCCAGATTTAAAGTAAAAAATATTCCTCAGCGGGCGCCGGAGAGTGGCGTGACGGTTGGCGATATATACACGGATGAGGAGCTACGTAGCGTGGTCCCAGAGCTAGAAGCGATTCATCAGATGCCGGGAATCATCGCGCTTAACCCGGGAACTCCGGGGGGGGATACCCCAGAATCGCGTCTCAAAACGGTAGCGTATGCGCGTGAATTGAACAACCAGCGTCGTCTTCGATATGGCCGGGTGACCCCAGAAGAATTAAGCAGCCAATCGAGTGCGGTACGTCCGGACCCCACTCCGGGGAAGCGTGCGACCAACGCCATGTTAAATATGTTGTATGGTTCCACCCCCGAAGAACAGGCGATTGACTATATTCCGGGTGTGGGGAAGGCTATAAACCTTTTCGGTAAAGTAGGGATGAGAGGCATTGAACAGGCTCTCTTGCTTGTTCCACTGGGTGCAAGGAAACGGCTTAGGAAGTTTTTTCTTACAAGTGAAAATGCCGCGATGCCGATTCGGCAGAGCAGGATGGCCGGCACGGGAGAGCAGCTTGGTCGCACTGCTGGGAATACGACCGTTGTGCAAGATTGGGAAGCTCCGGATGCGATGAGAGGTTTTGTTCAGTCAACGAGTAAGCCAACTGCCAGATTGCAAGCTATGGAACATGCACGTCGCGGGAAGCAGAGTAGTGGATCGTTCATTACGGACCTCGAAAGCCTAACCCCAGAGGGGGAACAGGGTGAACCGATAGTGCAAGCGGTTGGATGGCTTGAGCGGAGATATCCACGAATTGCGAATCACTTTAGAGAAATTCAAGTGAAACCGGGAATATCGATGGAAGGCGGCGCGCAGGCAACCGTGTATCACCCATTCACTCGTTCCGCAAGAACTCAATTTGCTAGAGGTGTCGAGCGTCCGTACGACCCACTTACAGGGGTAGAAGTCACGGACAAACCAGAGATGATTCTGGAAGGCGTAGAGATGTATCGCAGAAGGCACGGACTGTCTTCTACAGAACCTTATGGTATATTCCGATACGGAAAAGATCGTGGTCCTATCTTTGATAAGGCCGGTAACGTCACCGGTCTCGGTGATCCCACGTATGGCTTTCCACCTCGTTCCGCAGCTAAACCTCGGCCATTTCTTGAGATGGCACTCCAAGATA